>ENA-ORXU01002312-ORXU01002312.1-marine-metagenome-genome-assembly--contig:-NODE-2312-length-13249-cov-2.998633_pt1 | contig 13249 bp, 11 predicted proteins | sample MGYA00237869_ERZ511484 | MGnify/ENA metagenome assembly ERZ511484
CATAGTCCGCCCATACAGTTTCCAGATCCCCTGCCATCGAAAGCGCAGATGGCACCACAAGTAGTAGCCCCACGAAAAGCAACAATAATTGGATGACATCCGTAATAGCCACTGCCCACAATCCGCCTAAAGTCGTATATCCAATGGCAACAAGCGCTGACAAAATGATCGCGGTCGTATTGTCAATACCTAAAACGGTAGCAAAGGTGGTACCCAAGGCGGTAAGGATAGCAGCGGTCCAAAATAGTTCTCCAGTTAGTGCAGGTAGAAAAAACAAGGGAACAGTTTTTTGACCAAATCGCTCCCGAATAGGATCGAGCATCGTTCGATATCGACCGCGTCGCATCTTTTTGGCAAAGAAAAGACCGCCAATGATTAGGCTACAAGCGTATCCCCACGGTGCCTGTACCCACAATAAGCCGCTACTAGCGGTTGCTTCAGCGGTACCATTTATAAAACCACCGCCAATCCAGGTAGCACTCATAGTAAAAACTGCGATGTATAGTGGAATAGAACGACCTGCTAAAAGTACCTGTTCTGTATTTTCTGTTTTGCGAAAGCGGGTAGCATATTGACCAAAATAAAAGATGAGCCCATAAAAGATCATCATCGAAAAAAAACCGGGCCAAGCAACCTGATACTCTGCAAAAAAGTACAAATATATAGCAGTGAATAGAAAGATACTGATTAAAAAAAGTATAGGTCGCTTATTCAAAAGATATTTTTTTCGGCAAGGTACGGTTTAAAGTACGGCTATAAAAATTGATGGCAAAAGGTATATCTTTGTAATTAAAAATCCCAAAGTATTATGTACACCAAATATACAGATGAAATTTTTCAAATCGGAGTTGTTGTCAGTATTATTGTACTGACCATCATTATTGTCTGGATTTTTCGACGATTCTTTAATCGGTTTGTGAAAGCTCAGGTCGTCATGACCGGTAATGATCCGACCAATTATCGGTTCATTGGGCATCTGATTACCGGGCTGATTTATGTATTAGGTTTTGGATGGGCCTTTTCACATATTGATGCGCTTCGAACAGTCGCTGCCTCCTTATTAGCAGGCGCCGGTATTGCAGCGGTCGCAGTTGGTTTTGCATCACAGGCGGCATTGAGTAATATTATCGGAGGAATGTTTATTGTGATTTTTAAACCCTATCGGATCAATGATCGGATTACATTGTCCAGTGGAAAGAGTGGGGTAGTGGAGGATATCACTTTGCGGCACACGGTGATTCGGGATTTTGAAAATCGCAGGATTGTCATTCCCAATTCTATTATTAGTAATGAAACCTTAGTGAATGCTGATATGAATGATAGTAGAATTATAAAATGGATAGACATGGGGATTAGTTATTCCTCGAATATTGATTTGGCTAAAAAAATTATGAGAGAGGAAATTATGAAAAATCCATTGCTCATAGATGCGCGAACAGAAGAGCAGATTGCAAATAATGATCCTCAGGTGCCAGTCCGGGTGATCAGTCTGGGTGATTCTTCTGTCAACCTTCGAGCATGGGCGTGGGTAGCAAGTCAGCAGGATTCATCTGCCTTGGGATGGGAAATGATGGAGAAGTTGAAGATCAAGTTTGATGAAGCTGGAATTGAAATTCCATTTCCTCATCGAACAGTATATGTACAAAAAAATAAAGAAGCAGAAAAATAATAAAATGAGAAAAGGTTCCTCACAATTTTTTGTAATTGAAGGCTTGGATGGCTCTGGTAAATCTACGCAAATGGAATTATTGCGGAACTACTTGCAGCGTCATCAGCATTCCTATCGTGATATTCATTTTCCAATGCTCAATCAGGGACGCTTTGGAGAAATGATTGCCCGATTTTTACGGGGAGAATTTGGTGGATTGAATGAAGTACATCCTCAATTAGTGGCATTACTGTTTGCTGCAGATCGCCATGAACATGCGGACACGTTACAAAAATGGATATCAGATGGGCAGATCTTGATTGCGGATAGATATGTCAACAGCAATATCGCCTTTCAATGTGCTAAATTAGACGATCCCAAAGAGAAAATTGCACTAAGAGAATGGATTTTGGATATGGAATATCAATATTATAAAATTCCTAGACCTGTGGTTTCTCTATATCTGGATGTTCCTTTTCAGGCGATAGCACGGTCTTTATCACAACAAAGAGATGGGGCAGATCGAGATTATTTACAGGGGAAAGCAGATATCCATGAGGCAAATTTGGATTTTCAGGAGAAAGTGCGGCAGGAATATCTTGAAATGGTAGTGACTCAAGAGGATTTTCACCTTATCACCTGTGCAGACGACCAAGGACAGTTTTTACCACCAGAGGAGATACATGGTAAAATTCTTGAGTTTTTACAATTAAAAGCATAATTTGCATTAAACTATGTAGGCCCTTCCATGTTTGAGTATAATAATACGCTCAATAGTTAACAGACTATTTCAACGTTCTTCCAACCCATATCTTGAAACCACACCCATTTTTTTGACTTAGATTGCTATTTTCATTGCTTTAAGCAGGATTAACAGCAATTTAACAACAGCTTGAGATTGGAAGATTATCTTTGTACTCAATTAAAATATAATACTTTTAGGCATAAAAGTAATTTCAATGTGTGTTCGCCAAACTATTGAATGGACCACATGTGAGAACTTAAATTTTTTTATTATAAAAGATAACAATGAATAAAGTTGTCCAATTTCTACGGAATAGCCCCAATATAAAGAAACTTGCAAATTTTCTGATTTTCCCATTAAACGACTATCGTCCTAGATGGTGGATCAGAGCATTTATTAATCCGTTGGTATTCCGACGGCCTCTCAGTGCTATTGTGCGCTGGAGTGCCCGACTTGACCTGCTTCCCAATCATAGATTTAAGATGGGAAACCGCGCCATCATTGAATCCAATGCCCTTGTAAATAATATCGTTGGTCCTGTAGTTATTGGAGATAATTCGCTGATTGGTGTAGGTTCAGTAGTGATCGGTCCAGTTACGCTTGGAAAAGATGTGCTGCTTGCTCAAAATGTAGTGCTATCAGGATTGAATCATGGTTATAAAGATTTAAATAAAACGATTCGGGAACACAAAGTAAATACTCGTCCTATTACTGTTTCTGATGATGTATGGATTGGTGCCAATGCGGTTATCACCGCCGGTGTGCATATTGGGACTCACTGTATAGTTGGAGGTGGAGCCGTGGTGACCAAAGATGTTCCCGATTACTGTATCGTCTCAGGTAATCCCGCCAAAATTATCAAACGTCTTGACAAGACAGAAAATATCCGTGATTACATTCCGGTAACGAGTTGAGTTTAACATAAAATATGAGTTCTATTACTTTACGAATTAAGTTTGACTAGTTTCTTTTCATTTACACTTCTATATACCTATTATTCAAGTAACTGCGTAGTTAAAGTATTTTGCGTTGGTGTGAATTAACATTTTACGCTAATTTTAAATATTTTTACGCTACTATGTCCCACCAGCCTATCCCATTATTTGATGCTTTGAACGAAAGTTTGTCGGCAGACCAGTTCATTCGCCTTACCCTGTCCAAGGTACGTAAAGGTGTAGAGGCTGCACGTCAGGTAGTTGTTAAGTTAGTGGATCTTCGTGGTAAGCCGCACCTTTCCTTTATTTATAAATATGAAACAAAGGATATTACTAAAAACTATCTGCTTGAAGATGCCCGACAGATAATTGCTGATTTATTAGCTAATTCTTATCTCATCGCTAATCTTTTTACAACTGAAAAGCAAATCACTGTCGAAATTAGTAAAAAAGGAAAAGTGACTGTACGTACACAGGCAGGCAAAAAAACAGATACACCACCACAGCGTCAGCATGATCGTCAGAAAAAGGAATGGATTACTGATAAACGGTTTTTGGTGGAACTGGGTATTTTAAATAATAGTGGAAATATCAAAAAGGATAAGGGCGATAAATATCGACAGATTAAAAAATTTGTAGAAATTGTAGATGGACTGATTCGGCAAACGCCCGCTCTGACGGACAAAAAGCCATTGCGTATTGTAGATATGGGAGCAGGTAAAGGATATCTGACATTTGCGTTGTATGATTATCTTATCAACACTGCTCGTCGCTCTATAACGATGACTGGTGTAGAAATTCGAGCATCACTTATTCTTTCCACTAATGCCATTGCTGAAAAGCTAGACTATAAAGATCTGACATTCGAAGCTGGTTTTATAGAGGATTATAAATTACCAGAGACGGATATTCTGCTCGCACTTCATGCTTGTGATACAGCGACGGATGATGCTATTTATAAAGGTATTAAGGCAGAGGCCGAGTTGATTATTTGCGCGCCCTGTTGTCATAAACAAATAAGACGAGCCATTACCAAAAGCGATCAACTGCAACCCATTCTCAGTCATGGAATATTACTGGAACGTCAGGCAGAAATTATTACGGATACTATACGCGCACTTTTATTGGAAAAAAATGGTTATAAAGCCAATGTTTTTGAATTTATTTCTACGGAGCATACTGGGAAAAATTTGATGATCGTCGGACAGCGACATAACCGACCTGTTAATCAGGAGATGTGGCAGGAAAAAATTACTCAAATTAAAGAACAGTTTGGAATCAACACACCGCATTATCTAGAATCATTATTTACCTAAAAAAATTGGATGCCCTCAGATAAATCTTTTACAATTGTAGAAAAAACCCTGGCCTGGTCGGTACATTTGTTTACTGCGAGTGGTTTAGTGGCTGGCTTTATGGCAATACTGGCGATCAACGAAGAAGCATGGCGAGGAGCAATGTTATGGTTGGTATTAGCATTAGTGATCGATGGGATAGATGGTACGTTTGCAAGAATCTTCCGGGTAAAGGAAGTCCTGCCACAGATGAATGGAAAGACGATGGATTATATCATAGACTTTGCTACCTATGCGATTATTCCGGCGTATTTTATTTATCAAACTGGTATAATCGAGCCTCCTTTTAACCTGCCTAGTATTATTGTAATTCTGCTGGTATCGGCTTTGTACTATTCAAAAGAAGGAATGGTATCGGAAGATTATTACTTCGTAGGGTTTCCGGTAATGTGGAATATGGTTGCATTTTATATGTTCTTTGTTTTTAGCTTTTCATCTGCGGTGAATGTATTGGCCGTTGTGTTTTTTGCAGTGTTGCATTTTGTACCTATCAAATTTGTGTATCCCAGCCGGGTTAAACATTTTAGAGGATTGACCATCTTGGTAACAGTAATATTAATTATAGATTTTGCAGTCATCTTATGGTTCCATCCGGTTAAATATTATTGGCTGTCTGCAATAGCCAATATTGCGGCATTGTATTATGGTGGAATGGCGATTTATAATACGTGGTTAGAAGAGTAGGAGACTTTTTTTATAACAAAAAATAACTGTAATTCATTTTTTTTATCCATTTCGCTCTACATAAGCCATTGCAAATTCAATTTTTTCGTCACTGATTTTCCCCTCTATGGCTTTGACGATATGTTGCTTTTTGATAGGTTCTGGAAGCGTTTCCATTAGTTCCAGTACTTGCCGTAATTCATCTTTAGAAATAAATCGTTTAAGATCAACTTTCTGTCCACGAGCGTATAGTCCTGCAAGTTGGGTATATACTTCTTCTGGCGTAATTTTTTGTAACATAGCAATCTCAATCACGGGGAGGCCACGTTTATGTAATTGAAAAGTAGGATGCTCTGATTCAGAAGCCTGTGTAGCACCATCTGTCCCACCCTTTTGTTCAGCTACATATCTTGCAATAGCGCGCATAAAGATGGGGCCGTACTGTTGTAGCTTTACATCACCGACTCCACTTATCGCACGAAAATCTATTTCAGTAACGGGAAGTTCCGCTGCCATTTCTTCCAAAGAAGCATCAGAGAAAACAATATAAGGAGGAATACCTTTTTTACGTGCCAGGTCTTTTCGCAGCTGACGTAGTACACCGAATAAATCATTTTTAGCACGACGTCTTTTCTTGTCTTTTCGCACCTCTTTTTTAGATAGTTCTCTTCTTTCTTTGACCTCGGACATACGGGCTAGCTGAATTTTTTTCTTACCAAACAAAACCCGGTGTGCTTCTGGTGTCAGTCGTAAAACATGATGTTGGTCATAGGCAATTTCGAGTAATCCGATATTGATCATTTGTTGGATAAGATATTGCCAGTCAGCACTTCGGATATCTGCGCCGAGTCCATAGGTTTTTATTTTATCATAACCTCGTTCCAATACCTCTCGGCGTCGAGAACCTCTCAATATGTCAATGAGCAAATTTACCCCAACTCTTTCCTGGGTGCGAGCTACAGCGGATAAAGCTTTTTGAGCAATGATGGTTCCGTCGAATAGTTTGGGTGGATTCTTACAAATATCACAATTACCACAATCTTCTTCTAGATTTTCGCTAAAGTAGTTCAGCAATATTTTACGTCGGCAAATCAATGCTTCTGCGTATTGCTGCATGCGGTTGAGTTTGGCGAGCTGAATATCTTCCTGTGAACTGACGTTTCTTTCCAGAATATCCCGCAAGGTGGTTACATCATTATAAGAATAAAATAGCAAGGTGTCTGCTTTTGCTCCATCCCGTCCTGCACGACCAATTTCCTGATAATATCCCTCCAGGTTTTTGGGCATATTATAATGGATGACCCAACGAACATTAGATTTGTCAATTCCCATACCGAAGGCGATGGTCGCGCAAACGATGGGAATTCTATCGTTAATGAAATCAGTCTGTACACTGTTCCTTTCTCGCGGTGTCATTCCGGCGTGGTAATAATCGGCACGAAAGCCAGCCTGAGATAATTTTCGAGCCAGTGATTCACAACTTTTGCGGCTCAGACAATAGATAATCCCGGACGTGTCTTTTCGCTGGCGTATAAACTTGGCGATTTGTTCGTAGCGTTTTTGTCCGGGCCGGACGGTCAGGCTGAGGTTGGGTCGATCAAAGGAAGCGACGTGTACGAATGGATTTTCCAAACCCAGATGAGTAGTAATATCACGTCGAGTGATTTTATCTGCGGTCGCGGTGAGTGCCACTACAGAAATATTGGGAAAAGTTTTTTTCAAAAATTTCATCTGGGTATATTCAGGGCGGAAGTCGTGTCCCCATGATGAGATGCAGTGTGCTTCATCTATTGCAAATAAATTAACATTGGCCTGTCGGAGGATGGGAAGGAAATTCGGGGACAGCATTTTTTCGGGTGAGACGTAGAGGAGTTTTATTTGACCATTATATATTTCTGTTTCGATCTCTGTTTGCTCTGCTGAACCCTGAGAACTATTGAGGAATGCTGCTGCGATTCCATTGGCTTTTAGTCCTTCGACTTGATCTTTCATCAGGGAAATGAGTGGGGAAACGACCACTGTCATTCCGTCCATGGTCAGTGCAGGAATCTGAAAGCAGATGGATTTTCCACCACCTGTAGGCATGAGTACGAGCACATCTTTTTTATCATAAATAGCCTGAATGATTGCTTCTTGTCCGGGTCGAAAGGAGTCATACCCAAAGTGATGTCTGAGAGCGGTGCGGGCGTGAGTGAGCTGGACTGTTGTGGTCATTGATTGCTAATTTATCTAATTGGATGAGGGACTTATGTGTTTTTAATATGATTGAATAGATGGTTTCTAGTTATTTTAATAATTTTATCTATATCCTCTTGAAGTAAGAAACTACTATATTCTTTGTCAATAGTGTATAAGTTATTCCCGTTTTTTTTCAAAGATGAACGAGTACTTGTTTCATTAATTATTAACTGGTAGCCATCTTCATTAAGTGTTAATTCACAATTTATGAAATAATCGAATTTCTTTTCATTTGACTTTAATGACAATAGTTCTTTTTGCCATAAAATTGTAGATATCTCACATTCTTCTAAATCGTATCCAAAAATTTGGTATGGTTTAATTATCTCTTTTCTATCTGTAAACTTATGGAGTGGATGTACTATAGTTTTAGATTTTTCAATTTTAGTACGATTGAAATAAACATTGTTTTTAGTTTCTGCAAAGAAATCATCGAACTTTTTAAGACTCGAAGAAAGAGAGCTCCAAATATATTCGTTGGTATAGCTGATTAAATCAAAAGAAATCTTAGGTGTTTTAAAAATTGTTGACTTTGAAAGCTTTTCTCTTTTTAATAATTCTATTTCTTTCTCAAAGTCATCAGCTTCTTCAATCTCTTCCCCTTTTGCTGCTTTTATTTTTAAATTAAGCGACCAAATTAACTGGGTTTCATTATATTCCAGCATTGAGATTATATCACCAGTATCAGCTTTTTGAAGCGCTGTAAGATATCCCTCCTTATCCTTTGACACAATAATGATTGGAGGAAAATCATTTTTTAAAAGAATATAATTCATTAGTAGTCTGGCGACTCTTCCATTACCATCATCAAAGGGATGAATACAAACAAATTTATAGTGAAATAAAATAGCTAACTGAACTGGGTGAATGGAATCTATTTCTTTATTGTACCAATCCATCAAGTCGTTCATTTTTGCTGACGTTTCCTCTGGACTTGCATATTCATGTAATTCACTATTTCGTAATCGTACACTATTTGGTAACGTCTTGTACTTGCCAATTTCAATTTTTTTCTTTGTTGGTATTCCTTCTGGAGTTATTGCCTCTTTCCAAAATGGTCTAACTAATATAACTCTGTTTAATTCTTTTATAAAGTTTTCTGTTAGAGGTCTTTCAGCTTCTTTTGCCATACCCCTGATTTGTGAGAGCGCAATGTCATGCGCCTTCATCTCCTCTATATCACTTAATTTTGCATCGCCGGAAACTTTATCATGAAATAATAATAATTCTGTCTGACCATGAGACAAAGTATTTCCCTCAAGATGGTTGGAGTTGTAATTAAACTCAAGTCGATATTTTTTTTCTAATCTTTTCTGATTCTTTACATCAAGGGGCAGCAACGCATTCATTTCTTCAAAAAGCGCATCTATAATTTCTATTGTTTCCGTATTATATTTCATTTTCTCTTTCATTCGTTAGTTGAATAAATCGGTTACCCCATTCCCACAAATTTAAACAAAATGTAGGAAAATCCTACCAATTCCCCTAACTTAAATAGCAGAAATCGTTTGTAGCTGTTTGTAACCGATTACAAACAGCTACAAACGACATTAAACATTTATTCAACGAGTATTCGCCTTTCCCTCCATTATCTTTGTAGTATAGTTATTTAGTAATCTATTTTTCAAAACCTTTTTTAAAATCCTAAAACATGAATAATTTAAAAAACAGCGTACATCTAATTGGGCACCTTGGAAAAGATCCTGAAATTCGAACCTTTGAGGATGGCCGCAAATTAGCCAAAGTAACCATCGCTACTAAAGATGCTTATAAAAACGCTAACGGTGACAAGGTCATCGAAACACAATGGCACAACCTCGTGGCATGGGGCAAGACTGCCGAATTAATGGAAAAGTTGCTCGGCAAAGGCAACGAAGTAGCCGTACAGGGAAAACTAACCCATCGCACCTACGAAGACAAAGAAGGCAACATCCGAAATTTTACGGAAATCGTCATCAATGAATTTATGAAAATAGGGATGGCTGTTCGTGCGTAGCATCAATAGCTTCTATTATCTTTAATAGACTTTTTGTCTACAGCTAATATCTATCATTTACTCTGTTATAGTTTTTTGATCCACTTCCGATGATTAATAGTGATAATGCCCCGCTCATTCGACGAGAGCGTGGGCATTTTTTGTCCGAATTTCACTCTTTAATTAAAGCAAGAAAATTGTCAATACCTCATATACTTAAAGAAGTAAACATTTTTAAAATAAGCGTGTTAAACATAAGTAGGTTATCCTACTTGAGTTCCTAACCTTACCAAATTTAGCAGATATCTGATAGCGTTTCTGCTTCACCATTTATTTTATAAACTTGCAGCCTTTTCATTTAATAAGAATAACTTGTTGAATAGTCAATTTTATGGTGAAACTTAAGAAAGGAATACCTTTTTGTAGTTAGCTATTTTTGTTTTTTAATTCTATTTAATTTACAGGCCATGAAATTATTACTTCCTTTACTTTTACTTTTTATAAATTTATCTATGATGAATGCACAAGACTTATCTCAATACCAATGGAAAAACAGAATACTGGTCATTCAATTTGACGAACTTGATCAGGAAAACTACAAAGAACAAATTCGTATTTTTAAAACACATAAAAAAGGACTGACAGAACGAAAATTAATAGTCTATCAAATTTGCGGCGATTTATATAAAAAGGGTCTTGATGAAAGAACTGATTGGGATAAAGCAGATCGTCAGTTTTTGAAAAGATTTGACCGGGAAGAAAGTAAAGATCTTGAAGTGTTTTTAATTGGGCTTGATGGTGGAATCAAAATGCGGCAATCTGAGGTATTGACTGCAGAGGATTTGTTTGGTACTATTGATGTTATGCCGATGCGGAAGCGGGAGATGCGAAAGAATGAGAAAGGAAATTAAAAATTAATCGCTGTCAAATTATAAGTGGTTTTAAATTTTAATGATAGTAACAAGACCCATTTTAGGAGTATTCCTAAAACGGGTCTTGTTACACTATATTATTATAATTTTTTATCTTCCTTATCGTCTCCGTACATCTCCTCCCAAGCTATCCGAAATCTCAATCCGCTCTGGATCTCCTTCATAGTCAATCATTCCGCCAGTCGTTGCTTTTGCCTCAATCGTTTCGGTTGCTACGATCTTTGCCTGACCACCTGTCGTTGATTTGATATAGGTACGTTGACAAAGTAAATTATTAGCTCGTAGAATTCCACCTGTCGCTACCTTGGTACGCTGACTATATGTTTTACCCGATAACTTTAATTCTGCACCAGATGCAGTTTTAATATCTAAGTCATTTACTTCAACCACCAACTTCCCTTGCGCACCACTCACAAATTCCAGCCACAATTGATCGCCTACTATTTTTTGAGCGTTCTTCACATGAGCTCCAGCTGCTGCGCGCAGTCCATAAATTTTTTGGTATTCAATAACTACTTCGATAGCTGGACTGTCATAGCTGTCAATATGTAACGGCTTATCACGCTTTACCCTCAATACACCATTTTCTACAGAGATATCTACATCATTTAATCCATGTTCTACATTCACTCGCTCGTCTTCCGACTCCATAAGAATAACTTTGAGGTTGCCCCAAACGCGGATTTCATTAAAAGGATCTACTGAAATGCTATTCGCAGAAAGCATTGAAACACTAGCCAGCAAAATACTAAAGATAAGTAATACGTTTTTCATGATTTTTTAATTTAAATTTGTCCACGTACTTGTGAATTAATATCGTTTTCAAAATAATGACCACAAAAAATTAAATAGGTTGCACTAGAATAAATTACATATCACTCAACTTTTTACGTACAGCTTCGACAGCTGCTTCCTGTTGTTCGATAGAAGATCGTGTTTCTTCCTGTGCGATTTCATTTTCTTTAATATTATTCTCTGCTTTTTTGATTTTCTCTTCTGCAGACCGAATATCCCGGTGGTAATTATCGTTAGCTCGTTCTAGTTTTTTTAAGCTTTTAGCTAATTTTTTTAATCGATTTTCTTCTTCATCCAGTTCAATTCTAATTTTCTCTCTGGTAATTTCTAACGCAAAATGCATGAGTAATCTTTCTGCTTCGGTATATTGATCGGGATGTGTATAAGAATTTAAATATTCATCACCCAAATCAATCCATATTGACAATTCAGTATCATCACCGGATTCAGATAAATTACTGTACATGCTAGTACTACCACTACCAATTCCGGCAAAATTGCCATTTTCAGTAAAATATTCCTTTGCTTTTTTGTTACGTCGTGTTTTTCCCTTAAATTGCTTTATGTACTTTTTCCATATGTTTTCAGCAAATTTCTTTTTAGTATCTGGAAGTTCCAAAACCAAGGCGTTATATAGACCAACACTCATTGTTTTTTCTCGCTCTGTAATTTGAGCGGAAAGTATAGAGACTAAAAAGAAGCACAACGTAAAGAGTAGATAAATCTTTTTCATAATAAAATTGTTTATTTGAAGTTTAGGTTTGACCTCAAAGTTAAGAATCTCGCATCATTTTTGCCGCTATCTAATGTTAGTATTTATTTAAAAAAGTGGTATTTCCCCTCCAAAATCCGCCGAAATAACCGATATTTAGGAAATCAGACAAAATTCGTTTCAAAATGGACCGATACAAGATACTACTTATACTGCTATTTTGCAGTGTTTCAAGCGTAATTTTTGCCCAAAAGGCAGAGTTCAAAAAGGCAGATAAAGCTTATAAGGCGAAGAATTATTCGGAAGCGATTCCTCTTTATGAAGAGGGATTAGCGATCAAAGATAATTTAGCTAGAAAAACCAAATTGGCCAATAGTTATCGAATGATTAATCAATTGGATAAGGCAGAAACCCTTTTCAAAGAGATTGTCAAAGACCCAAAAGCGAAGCCGATCACCTATTTTTATCTCGGAGAATCCTTAATGAGCGGAGGTAATTATGAGGAAGCCAAGTATTGGTTTCAGCAATATCACAATAAAATGCCGAATGATGAAAAAGCCTTACTGATGATTGCTGCCTGTAATCAGGTTAAAGATATTCAGTCTGTATTTCCCGGAATGGCAGTAACTCCCTTTGCTCATAATTCTGAGGTAGATGATAATGCTCCTATCTTTTATGATAATCAAATCATTTTTTCTTCTGACCGAAATCAGGGCGTAAAACTGCTAAAGCAAAAATCTGCGGTCACCGGGCGTGATTATATCCAAGTCTATGCAGCTACTGAAAATGCTGGATTCAAATTCAGTAATCCAAAATCTTATTCTGGAAAAGTAAATGAATTAAATAAGAACAGTTCCAACGTTTCTATTTCTCAGGATGGTACCCGTGCGGTTTTTAGCCGAAACAGTAAAAATACAAATAAAAAAAATACTTATACTATCCAACTTTTTCAAATGGAATCTACAGATGGAAAAAAGTGGAAAAATATAAAGCCGGTAGATTTTTCTAATGATAGTTATAATTATATGCATCCCGCTATTTCTCCTGATGGAAATACCTTGTTTTTTGTTTCTGATAAAGGTAGTGGAATAGGCGGAACTGATATTTATATGTCTGAATATAAGAAAAGCAAATGGTCCCGCCCAGTAAATCTTGGTCCGGTAATTAATACTACCTCCAATGAAGGATTTCCTTTCTTTGATGAAAATGGTCGCTTATTCTTTTGCTCCAAAGGCCATGCGGGATTCGGAG
>ENA-ORXU01002314-ORXU01002314.1-marine-metagenome-genome-assembly--contig:-NODE-2314-length-13246-cov-3.050953_pt1 | contig 13246 bp, 9 predicted proteins | sample MGYA00237869_ERZ511484 | MGnify/ENA metagenome assembly ERZ511484
CATTCGTATCCCTCTTTCGCCTCGCTGAGCAAACAAACGGCGGCGCAACGCGGGGCTACACATTCTTCAAGAGTTACGTGGCGCCGAAGCGCTGACATAAACCTGGGCTTCAGCCTTGGCTTGATCTTCCTCGGGGAAGAAGCAATGGGGCTTTCCAAACGCAAGCACGTCGCTGGCCGTCATTCTTTAAATCAACCGTACGTTCACCACATGCCCGTCAACCCGACCGCCCTTCCTGTCATTGCCGCTCCAATGTTTCTCATCTCGGGCCCGCGCCTGGTTATTGAGTGTTGTAAAGCAGGCATTATTGGCACCTTCCCTGCGCTCAACCAGCGCACCACCGAAGGCTTCGAAGCGTGGCTCACCGAGATTAAAAGCGAACTCGAGAAGTGGGAGCAGGCCACCGGCAAAAAAGCCGCCCCTTTCGGTGTTAACTTGATCGTACACGGCTCTAACCCGCGACTCGAGGCCGATCTGCGGGTTTGTGCCAAGCACCGCGTGCCGCTCATCATCACCTCGCTTGGGGCAGTATCTGACGTCGTCGATGCCGTCCACTCCTGGGGAGGAGAAGTCTTTCACGACGTTATTAAGCACCGCCACGGTGAAAAGGCAGCCGAAGCAGGAGTCGACGGCCTTATCGCGGTAAGTGCTGGGGCAGGTGGTCACGGTGGCACCATGAATCCACTCACGCTCGTCGCAGAGTTACGCGACTTATTCGACGGCCGCATCATCCTTTCAGGCTGCATTAGTACAGGTCGCGATGTCGCCACCGCCCTTCAAATGGGTGCCGATCTCGCGTACATGGGCACCCGCTTCATTGCCACGAGCGAGAGCATGGCCACTGAGGAGTATCGCCAAATGATTGTTGATTCGAGCGCCAGCGAAATCGTCTACACCGCGGCTATCAGTGGCGTCAACGCCAATTTCCTTGGCCGCAGCCTTCGCGCCGCTGGCATCACCGAAGAAGACCTACGCCGCAGCACCAAGATTGATTTCGGTAAGGAAATGGACACCGAGGCCAAAGCCTGGAAAACCATCTGGAGCGCCGGCCAAGGTGTGTCCACGATCGATAAGTCGATGCCGGTGGCACAACTCGTTGAGCAACTCCACAGAGAGTTTCAGGATGCACTTGCAGCGCAGGCTGAGGTGGGTAAGCGCTGGGGGTAACAGGAGACGCTCGTGTTGGGAGTCCCCCCTCCGAGCTTAGACTAGGTTTTCCTCCCTAGGAACAAAAGGAGGCCGTTGGCCGACTATAGTTTGATTGCGCTTAAGCGCTGTGCGTGCGGGGCTGGATTCGACCCCACACAAGCAAAATTAACTACGGAGCGCGCAGCGCCGCCGCTTGTTCCCCCTCACGAAGGAGAAGAGGGACCCGCAGAGCAGGGAGTTACTTATCCTGAGTACGGAGGGGGGTTAACTCCCCAACACAAGCACACGCCCCTACCCCGCCACAGCCCGCATAATCTCCGCACAAATGATCGCCCCATACGTACCCACCGCGTAGCCAAGCACCGCCAGCAAAACACCGACCGGGGCCAGCGCCGGACTAAAAGCACTCGCCACAACAGGAGCAGAAGCCGCACCGCCCACATTCGCCTGAGAACCGACAGCAACAAAAAAGAACGGCGCTCGAATCAGCTTGGCGACCAGCAACAGCAGGGTCACATGCACCAGCATCCAAATGATGCCAATCGCGAACAGACCCGGGTTTGCAATCGCTTGCCCGATGTCCATCTTCATCCCAATCGTTGCCACGAGCACATAGATGAAGATGCTCCCGAAACGGCTTGCGCCAACGCCTTCCAAACTACGCAGGCGGGTCAGTGAAGCCAGCACGCCCACGGTGGTCGCAATTACAATCATCCAGAAAAAGCCCGACATCAGCGAGTGCAAACCCAATCTCGATAGGCTTTCGCCAAAACGCTGCATCGCTGGCGCTATTAAATCAGCGCCAAAGTGAGCAATTGCCACACCACCAAAGCCAACAGCCAACAGCTGAAACGTCTCCGTAGTCGTCGGTACCCGCAGCACCGAGGCCTGATAACTGGCCACTCTATGCTTGAGGTCTTCAATCGCAGAGGAGTCCGCGCGCAGCCACGCGTCGATACGTTTTGCTGCACCTGCTCCGTAAAGCAGAAATCCTAGCCAAATGTTGGCCACAATGATGTCGACCACAATCATGCTGGCAAACAAGCCGTCCGGCACGAGGTAGACCTCCTTCATTGCCGTCTGGTTGGCGCCTCCGCCGATCCACGATCCGGCAATGGTGCTAAGGCCACGCCACAGTTCGGCGGCCTCCACATCGAAAGTGCCGGGGAATAGGCTTACCGCCGCAAACAGGGCTATTGGTCCGCCCAGCACTATCCCTGCGGTCGCTGTGAAAAACATCACGAGTGCCTTCGAGCCCAGGTTGGCAATTGCCTTGAGGTCTATGCTCAAACAAAGCAGTACCAGAGAAGCAGGCAGCAAGTACCGCGAGGCCATGAAGTAGAGCTGCGAGTGTCGCTCAAAAGCTGCGAAATCACTTAGCTCCAGTCCTTGAGCGAGGATAAATTCTTGTACTTCTCCATAGCTGAGGCCTTGCGGCAAAACCGGTCCTGGAGCCCCCAACGCCGCCCCGATTGCCTCAGCAATCCCTGGGGCGTACCAATGGGGTGCAATCACACCAAGCGGCCAGTTGAGTAAAGCCGGAAGAAAATAACACAGCAGAAGGGCTGGCACCACACGGAAAATGCGCGGAAATTTCGCGTCGGCCGTAAAGACCAGTGCCAACAGCACAATCAAGATGCCGAGCACAACGGCATCGTTGGTAATGAGCGGAGCCATACGGCCAACCTACGGCCTATAAATGACGCCTCCGTCCTTGATCAATTATTCGTCTCTTGCAAGCTTCTAAGACACTTCTATCTTCCCGACTATGACGAAGGCTCCATCCGCAGAAATTCAACCTACGCTGTGGTATAAGGATGCGGTCATCTACCAAGTCCACGTCAAGAGCTTTGCCGATTCCAACAACGACGGATACGGCGACTTACGCGGACTCATCGACAAGCTCGACTACATCCAAAGCTTAGGCGTCACCGCGCTGTGGGTCATGCCTTTTTTCGAAAGCCCGCTACAAGACGACGGCTACGACATCGCCGATTATTACAGCGTCAACCCCAACTACGGCACCGTTGAAGACGTTCGCGAACTCGTAGCCGAAGCCCACAAGCGCGACCTCAAGCTGATCATGGAGATGGTCATCAACCACACCTCCGATCAGCACCCATGGTTTCAACGCGCGATCGCCGCGCCTGCCGGCTCGTCCGAGCGCAACTTCTACGTTTGGAGCGACGATAAAGACAAGTACGACGGGGTTCGCATCATTTTTCTCGATACTGAAGACTCCAATTGGAGCTGGCATCCCGAGGTCGAACAGTACTACTGGCACCGCTTCTTTCATCACCAGCCCGATCTCAATTACGAGAACCCTGAGGTAGAGAAGGCGATCTATGAAGTCATCGACTTCTGGGCAGGAATGGGAGTAGATGGCTTCCGGCTCGACGCCATACCCTACCTCTTCGAAGAAGAAGGCACCAGCTGCGAAAATCTCCCGGACACCCACGCATTTCTAAAGCGGCTGCGGACCCACGTCGATAAGAAATTCAACGGTGAGATCCTCTTGCTCGCGGAGGCCAATATGATGCCCGCCGACTCAGCGAAGTATTTCGGAGAGGGCGACGAGTGCCACATGAATTATCACTTCCCGCTGATGCCTCGGCTCTACATGAGCGTGGCCAAGGAAGATCGCACCGACGTCGTCGAAGTTTTAAGGCGAACTCCAGAAATTCCCGAGACCTGCCAGTGGGCCACCTTTCTCCGCAACCACGACGAGTTAACCCTCGAAATGGTGACGCCCGAGGAGCGCGATTGGATGTGGAATCACTACTGTTATGTACCCGAGGCTAAGCAGAACATGGGCATCCGCCTTCGCCTAGCCAGACTCATGGGTGCGAGTCGGCGTCGCCAAGAACTGATGAACACCATGCTGTTCACCATGCCCGGCACGCCGGTGCTCTATTACGGAGACGAGATCGGCATGGGCGACAACGTCTACCTCAACGATCGTGACGGCGTACGCACCCCCATGCAGTGGGGACCTACGCTAAATGCTGGCTTCAGTACAGCCACGCCGCAAAGTCTTTATCTCCCTGTAATCACTGACCCGGAGTTTCATTACGACACCATTAATGTACAGGTGCAGGAGAAGCGGGCCCGCTCGATGCTTCAGTGGATGCGTCGCATGATCCGCGTCCGCAAGCAATACAAATGCTTCGGTCGCGGTACGATGCGCTTCATTGAGCCTGAGGACACTGCCGTGCTAGCCTACCTGCGTGAGTACGGTGATGAGGTTGTCCTCGTAGTCTGCAACCTCAGCAGCAGAGCGCTTAGCGTATGCCTCGACCTTCCACAGTATGAAGGCTACCGCACGCGTGAGATTTTGGGAGGTTCAGACTTCCCGAAGGTGAGCAACGGGTACCTCCTAACCCTCAGCGCATGGGGCACCTACTTATTGGAAATTCGGAAGTAACCAGCGCTATGCGTCAGTCGCAGGTGCTGCAGCGATATACGCACGACGTAGCAGCCCCAACTGCCAGCCACGAATGGGCTGGTGCACGTCTAAGGCAAATTGTGCCGTGATAGCGTCACTACCCCACTTGCCTGTTGCAGTATCGAGGCGTTCGTCTAGGCTGGATTCGACGGCGAGGCCGATAAGCATAATGCCTTTCGTATGAGGTCGCACGGCCGCGAATTGCTGCTCGCGATAGCAGCTTGCATAGGCATTGTGCTCTTCTATTTTAACATCCTTTCCCATGTGGCGCACGGCCTCTAGTACTGCATCATAGCGCAGGCGTTGAGCAGCCGTGGATAATCGCTCTCCAAGGGGGGTAACGTAGCCGGTCGCGTGGGCTCGATGCTTCTCGGGCGGTGAGTTGAGAGGTGCGCGTTCTGCTTGGTAAAGGCTCGACCTTCTCGCTTTGCGAGAGGTACTAGGCATGAGTCGGTTGAGGCGGTCGACAGCGTCGGCGCGCCCCTGGGGTACATCTTGTTTCATAATTTCAACTGGGTTAGCGACTATAAGTAATCGTAGCGAGCTGTCACCATGCCCTCAGCAGGCAGATTTATATACCAAACCGCTCCGTTTGGCCGGATTACATACCCAAAAATTAGCTGGTAGCGCAGTTTTCTAACAATCCTTTCCCTGTGTAACGAGCTAGCCAATTTTGCCACCTCCCTTCAGCACACGCTTACGGATACCTTGCACGGGCACTAAATTCCTCCCAACGCTGCCTATGAGTTCTTACCCTGTCAACCACGAAGACCGCTTTCGCTTCGTCGACACGCAGACTGATGGGCCAGTTTTAATGCTGCTGCATGGACTCTTTGGCACCCTTAGCAACTTCGACGGCATCATCTCCGCGTTCAGTGGCCGCTTCCGGGTAGTAGTACCCATGCTACCCATCTATGAATTGCCGCTTAAGTCAACCGGTTTAAACGGTCTGCTCGATTATGTGGCTGATTTTGTGATCGAGAAAAACTTCCATGATCTCAACCTTGTAGGCAACTCCCTCGGAGGGCACCTTGCCCAGCTCTTCACCCTCCGGCATCCTGAGCTCGTCAACTCCATAACCCTCACCGGATCTTCTGGACTTTTCGAGAGCGCCATGGGTTCCGGGTTTCCAAAACGTGGCGACCGTGACTACATCACCAAGAAAGTGGGCGATGTCTTCTACGACCCTGCCACGGCTACCCCTGAGCTCATCGATGAGGTCTTTGAAATCACGACCAATCGTGAAAAAGCCCTCCGCGTTGTCATGACCTCTAAGAGCGCCGTACGGCAAAACCTCGGCGACAAGCTCCATGCAATCACACAGCCAGTGCTACTCGTATGGGGTCGCAACGATGAGGTAACCCCGCCATTCGTCGCCGAAAAGTTTCACGAGCTACTCAGTGACTCGCGCCTCGAATGGGTCGACAATTGTGGGCATGCTCCAATGATGGAGCATCCTGAGGAGTTCAACGAATTGCTCAGGACGTTTCTAGACGAAGTAGCCTAACCCCATTATATAGGCTAACTTCCGGAGGCTTGGGCAGCATGTTACCACGAACCATAGAGACTTGGCTTAGGGTCATACTAGTCTGTACGCTGACCATGCTCGTAAGTGTGGGGCATGCACAGGACCGAGCAGCCAATAGTCCCCACGACTGGCAGCCCCGCATCGACTCCCTCCTCGTCGACCAGAATTTGCGCTACGCGGCCATCTTAAACATCATGCGCGAAGTGCGCTACAGCGATAGCCTCATGACCTATCTGCAGGAGCAGGCTCGCGCACGCGAGCACCGCTCGGCTGAAAGCTTCGCCGTGAACTCTCTTGGAGTAATTCGGCGCTACGCTTCCGTCTACGATGAAGCCCTCAGTTTTAGCCTCGGAGCCGAAAAACTCGCCAGCGAATGGGCCGACACTCTCTCTATCGTCGTGGCACGGAACAGCCGAGGCGTTGTACTACGGCGGCTTGATCGCATTATCGAAGCACTTGATGCGCACCAGTCAGCACTCGAGCTGGCTACCGCAGTATCAAACCCTGATTTTGGGACACTGCGAGCCATCGCGATTAGCCACAACTCGAAGGGCCAAATTCACCTCACGCTCGACCAGCCCGTCCTCGCCGAAGAAGCATTCCAGGAATCTTTGGTCGTCGAGCGTCGTAATGACAATACCCTCGGTCAAGCAATCAACCTCAGCAATCTCGCGAGCATCTACAGCAAACGCAATGAGCTGACCCGCGCCGACTCTGCATACCGGGCGGCTATAGCGCTTAACGAACTCATCGAGTCAGATCTAGGCCTCGCGATTTGCTATACGGGTCTTGCGGAGGTGCTCGCCAAGCGGAACCGACTCCGTGAGGCGCGTTACTATGCTATGCGCGCCATACCACTCGCGCAACAGCGCGGAGACGACCACTACACCGCTATCGCGGAAATCCAATTGGGACGAATACTTCTGCAACAGCGCAATCTCGACCAAGCCGAATTACACCTCCAGCAGGGACTCGACATCGCAGAGCAGCACGGACTCCTAGACGATCAGGTAAGTGCACTGTTCCCACTGGCCGAGCTGGCCGACGTACGTGATGAAGGCATGAAGGCCTACGGGCTATACAAAGCAGGACACGCCCTCGAACGGGAGATCCTTAATGAGAAGAATCAGCGGTATGTAACTGCCGTAGAGGCACGCTATGAAGCGGCACAACGGGCCGCCACCATCGATCGCCTTGCCTTAGAAAACGAACAGGTACGTGAGCGGTCTAATCGACAACAGCGGTTTGCCGCCGCCGTCATAATCGCCCTACTCCTGCTTGCTGGCGTACTCGCCTCCTTATACCAGCAACGTCGATTGAAGCTTCAGCGGGATGTGGCCCAACTCGAAGCCCAGCGCTTGGCAAGTCAAATGAACCCCCATTTCCTCTTTAATGCGCTTAACTCCATTAAGGCACAACTCATCAGCGCAGACGGGAAGGAGGCGGGGAGATTACTCGACAAGTTTGCTCGACTTACTCGGCGCATTTTGACCTCTAGCATCGACGACGAAGTGAGTCTCGAAGTGGAGTTGCAATCGAGCCAGCTCTACTTCGACATAGAGAATACCCGCTTCGGAAATGATGTCGTTTTAGACATCGACGTGCATCCTGAGATCAATACCGAATTGATCAGCCTGCCTCCGCTCATTTTGCAACCCTTTCTAGAAAACTCACTGCTACATGGCCTCCGTCCGAAAGACGGGCACAAACGTGTCGAGCTTTCTGTGAGGCCGCTTGGTGAGGGTGGCTTTCTTGTGAGTGTCCTCGACAACGGCGTGGGTCGAAAGGCAGCCAGAGCCTACGGTGCAAAGCGACCTCTGCAACAACGAAGCGTTGGCATAGACATCACACGTCGTCGACTCGAGCATTTTGCCCGCCGTCATGGTCTCAAGTTCGACTTGGTATTCATAGACCTCAAAGCTCCAAACGGAACCCCCTTGGGTACTGAGGTCCAACTTCGTGTAGGCTAGCCGACGCCCCACGTTCCATTACTATCCAGCGCCCGCTTACTCCAGGTAGTGCCTCCGTAGGGCTTCACTGAATTTGGTAACAGCAGGCGGGCGCATGTGCCGAGCATCGTAAAAGTCGACCGTGTCGATGAGCTCAATCCTTCCATTAAAGTCCATGTACGGAGCTATCGCCTGCATGCGTTGAGAATACTCCTCCGCATCAACCTCAAATGCGTGCACCTCTTTGACAACTGGTGCTCGGTACAAGTACACCCTCGCCCCGGCCCCTAGAAGTCGATCAACATTTTTCTGCAGCCATCCCAGCTGGGACGCGGTAGGCGCTAACGCCTCAAAAGTCTCGGAGCCGTGGCGATAGACACGCTTCCCATCGTATCGCGCGTAGCCGCCGGGCAGGTAGGTTTCATCAACTCCTGTAGCTTCTAAATCAGCTAGCGCCCACAGGCCAAAAGGCTCTGCGACTGCGCGAAATAGTACCACGTGAATCGCTTTTAAGTCCCGAGCACGTAGCGTGTACCAGAAGAGATTTGCCGAAAGGCTATCAGAGAGTGCTAAGTCCAGTGCAGCTCCCGCACCACGACCTGTCGCAACATCGGGGGAGACCTCATAGAGCACCGCTTTAGGCTGTAATTTTTTGAGAAATCGGTCGAGTAGATAGGCTGTTTGGAGATGCGTTTGATTGGACGTCCCAAGATTGAATACCCGCAGCGAGTCTTTTCCTTCAGCTTTCGCCAAAACACGTGGATCGGCACCTCGGTATGCATGCGAGCTGCCGAGAATTAGCACATCGACCGGGCCCATCTCCTCGGCCTCAGCGAGACGGGCGGCGCTATACCCACGCGCGGCAGATGCGATGTGTATGTTGCTATAAACGCGCGAGGGCACCACCAAGGCCCAGGCCACTACGAGCAAGGGATATACGACTGCAAAGAGCCCTGAGAAAGCAGCCGCCCTGAATAAGAACTGCCATGGCTCAAGCTTGGTAGAGGTGGCCTCGATCATCAGAACTGGAAGTAGATAAAGGGTTGATCCGAAATGCGTCCAAGGATTAGCGTGAAGGCTATGATAAGCGCATAACTCAGCCAACGCTGTGGCCTCGACCAAGCGAGCCCAGCTATAGCGAGGCCGTGCCGCTTGTTTCTTAATACGAACTCAGCTACCCCAACGATTGTCGTACTCGCCATGACGATGGCCGTGACGCTCAGACCAAATTGGTATCGAGCCGACCAAGCGCCAGGATTTACCAAGTGTGACACGTACTGGCCCGCCGTAGCGATATCAGGAGAACGAAACAGTACCCAAGCCAACATCACGAGCAGAAACGTAAGCCCTCGACTCGCGAACCCCTCCGGCACTAAACGTATCCAAAGCACCATGTATAGCGCGTGGAGCGCCCCCCAGGCGACGAAGGTCCAAGCAGCTCCGTGCCACAAGCCACTCACAACGAATACGATAGCAATGTTGATGAGCGTACGCCGCCTTCCACGCCGCGAGCCCCCCAACGGGATGTACACATAGTCGCGAAACCAAGTGCTCAGCGAGATGTGCCAGCGCCGCCAGAAATCTGGAATCGTACGCGCGAAATAGGGGTTGGCGAAGTTTTGCGAAAGCGATACCCCAAACAGTCGTGCAGTACCAATCGCAATGTCTGAGTAGCCCGAAAAGTCGGCATAAATTTGAAAGGTGAAGGCCAGCAAGCCAACGAGCAGCGTCGGAGCGGAGAAGGACTCAGGTGCTGCAAATGCTTGATCGGCGAGTAGCGCACAGTTGTTGGCCACAACCAATTTCTTGAAGAACCCCCACAGCATTTGGCGCAAGCCGTCGGCGGCTTCGCCTGAGTGGAACTCACGCATAGCCTGAAACTGGGGAAGCAAGCGCGTCGCTCGCTCGATTGGCCCAGCCACGAGTTGCGGAAAAAAGCTGACAAATGTGGCGAAGTCGAGTAGGCTGTTACTAGGAGTGAGCTTTCTGCGGTAGACGTCAATCGTATAGCTCAGCGTCTGAAAGGTATAGAAGCTAATGCCCACGGGCAGCACGATGTCAAGCATGTCGAAGCCGCTCGATATCCCTAGACTAAATGCCGCGCGAAAGCTCTCGACAAAGAAGCCTGCATACTTGAAGAAGCCCAGCAGACCCAGGTTGACAGCTAGACTAACGCCAAGAAGCACCTTGCGTCGACGTAGCCCTGTAGCCGCTCCAAGAGCTCGCCCTACGGTATAGTCGATGAGTATGCTCAGCGCGATTAGCGCTAAAAAGCGCCAGTCCCACCAGCCATAAAAGACCGTGCTTGCCAGCAGGAGAATTCCATTTTGAAGTCTCCTTCGATCGGCCCCCGCTGCCCAGTAGACTACGTACGTAACCAGCAAGAGGGCTGCGAAGGCGAGTGAAGTGAAGGACATGGGCTTGAGCCGCCAAGGTGGGGCTTAGCGCATGAGTCTGCCTACAGCCTCAGTTTCCGCATTGAACGCTTTGCTTCTTAGCCATGAAATGGGTCCGAACGAAGGGAAGAAGTTGGCCCAAGCTGAAGATTCATCAGTGTAATCCCTCATAGTAAGACGCTCTAAAAACAAGCCGCCGCTATCCTTTACGCACCTTAATCACTTTAGCGTTAGCGACATCACGCTCGAGTTCTTCAATAGCCTCTTCTGCAGCCTCGAGTTTCGCGCGTTCCCTTTGATACTGCTCATCGCTCAAAGACTTATTAGCACGATCTCGTTCGAGTTCGATACGGGCATTTTTCACTTTGCCGCGTGCCTCGAGGGCTTTGCGCTCATGCTTATCGAGGGCGTCGGCGAGCTCTGCTTTGCGCTCCTGTTTGGCAAGTTTGGCTTGAAGGGCACGCTCTTGTCCGAAGGCTTTGCCTTCGAGGCCTTCCTTGTTGCGGCCGTACGCATTGCCACGACCTCGGTCCTCTTTGAGCTTGGGTGAATCTCGATCGTCATCAAAATCGATATCGTCGTCATCATCCTGCGGCTTGTCCGACTTGCGGCCTTTGCTACGCTTGCCTTCTGCCCGTTCGGTGTTCTCCTCATCGTCACGGGTACGATTCTTCGCGGCTTTGGCTTTGCGCTTACCGCGATTCAGGCCGTCCTCAGTATCGTCTTCTAGGCCTTGGTTGCCCTTATCAGCTTTCTTGAATTTTCGACGATTATTCTCCGGCTCGGTTTCCAAGTCTTGATCTTTCATCCGCTCGACCTTTAGCTTGTCTTTGCCCTTACCCTTATTGCTTTGGGCGAAAAGGGTCGACGTGCTCGAAAAGGCCAGGCCAATTCCCAGACTAGCGATAAGAACTTTAAGCGTATTCATAGGGCTCGTTTGTGATTCAGTCGAGAACCATCAGCAGCGTTTCAAGGTGCGCTGCTGATTCATCAAGTTCGGTCGTTATGCTGTCGAGAGTGGCTGCTTCGGCTTCCATCTGCAATACCGAATCAATGAGTTCGGGAGAAGCCGCTTCTTCAGCGCCCTCTACTTGCTGAGACTCACCGCAGCTCGTCAATGCGACTGCACTCAAAAGAATCACAAAGGCTCGATAATCTGCAATACGCATAACACTTGAGTATTCGTGGCGTCTAAGCCACTCTGCGTGTACGTAACCACCTCACCAATGTTCGGATTGCTTTCTCCTAGAGGTTAATCAAGGTCTTCTAGTCCAAACTTTAAGAAAGCCCCAAATCCCCCAGCTGCCTTCATCGTCACCGTAATTGAGTCATTGGACGTGCGCATCAGCAAGCTCCTTCGCTCATAGGCCTCCGGATTAGTACGGTAATCGGTGTCCGGTGCATCGCTGTAGAGGGTACCCTCGTAGCTCATGCCTTCCGGCAGAAAGCTGAGCGGTACAGTAACCGTCCGATCCTCGTTGCCTGCCACACCGCCAATGAAATAGCGATCCTCACCGCGCACTTTACGCGCGACTACGGCATAGTCGCCCAACTCGCCGGCTATGGGATAAGTCGCATCCCAGTCGGTGGCCATCTCTTTGATGAACTCCATCGCCGTATGGTAATACCTCCTACCCGCAACTTCAGCCGGTACGGGATTTCCGTCCGCGCTGCTTAATTCAGGATAGCGACGGTAGTGCTCGGGCAAATCGGCCACCATCTGTATGGGCGAGTACACTACCACGTAGGCCCCGAGCTGATGACCGAGCGTAGTACCGACGCCAGTGCCTGGGCCGCGAAAGGCCTCGAGGTCAAGCTTAAACAGACCAGGCGTATAATCGAACGGCCCCGCCAAGCAGCGGGTGTACACCAAACTCGGCAGGTGATCGGGTGGATTCACGCCACCATCTAGGTTACCGTTGGAATTGTACTCCATGCCCTTCGCCGTCTCCGAACTAATTGCATTAGGCAGGGTACGTCGCTCGCCGGTAGGCTTGATGCCTTCGTGCGGATTAATGGCTAGCTCATACTGCGCAGCTTTTTCGAGCGTCTCGCGGTAGTGGCGCACCATACGCTGACCGTGGTGGTACTCGCCCTCTGGCAAAATGTTGCCTACGTAACCTGTCTTGGCGGAGTGTATTCCATAGCCTTGCATCAGTGCAAAGGCAGTGTCCTGTTGCTTCTCGTACTGGGGCACAGCTGCACTGGTTTCATGATGCATCACGAGTTCGACACCGTGCTCGTTACCGTAGCGCACGAGTTCCGCTAAGTCGTAGTCAGGATATGGTGTTACGAAGTCGAATACATCGGCACGTTTTTCTGGATCGAGCCATACTTCCCACCCCGTGTTCCAGCCTTCCACCAGCAGGCCGCCTATGTTATTATCGGCGCAGAAGTCGATGTATCGCTTCACGTTGTCCGTGCGGGCTGCGTGTCGACTTTCACGGCCTGTTGTGGCAACATCCATCATAGTGTTGGTGCTCTGCCCGCCCGCATAGTCCCACGTGCCAACGCCGAGGTGCATTTCCCACCAAACTCCGGCATAGGTGGTCGGCTCAAACCAGCTTACATCGCCGAGTTCATTGGGCGGGTTTAGGTTTAGCACCAGCGTATTCGCGAGAAAATCAATGGCGCGGTCTTCAACTGCTATCGTCCGCCAAGGACTCTCAAAAGGGAGCTTACGTACAGCTTTGGCCTTTCTCCGTGCTGTACCTGCGAGAATGCTCTCGAAACCATCCGCTGTCACGCCTAGCGTCAATTCAGGATAGTCAATCAAGGC
>ENA-ORXU01002315-ORXU01002315.1-marine-metagenome-genome-assembly--contig:-NODE-2315-length-13245-cov-4.514733_pt1 | contig 13245 bp, 7 predicted proteins | sample MGYA00237869_ERZ511484 | MGnify/ENA metagenome assembly ERZ511484
GCGGAAATAAATTAGCCAGGGGGGACTGAGGGGAACAGCTGGTCGAGGGGTATGAGCTGCGGCTAAATGGTGCGTGGAAGTGGTGGTTTTAGAAAGAGTCGTGACGTCGCGATTGTCATCATCGCAGGGCAGGGGATACCGACTGGTTGGTTGAGGACTTCAGGAAGGTCGCGGGGGGGGGGAGGTGGGTCGATGTTGAGGTCTTTGCTCAGCATTCTTCAGAATAGGCGCATTCCGCAATCGACAAGGCCAGAAACAGGGATGACCCATTTGAAAAGAATGGAAATAAATCGCAATAGAGTCGGCACCAGCGATTCCGGGCAGCAGAGAGGGGGGACAACCGGATGCGGACTTATGAAAATATGAAAAGAGATGTGCCACCTTTGAGCCCAATATAGGGCCGATATTGGATGGCTCACATCGCTTGCCCATGGGACGTGCATGTCCTATCGTTATCTTGGATGGCTGAGAGGCGTTCTCAGGAGCGACGACAGCCTATCGTTATATATCGCCGAGATAACGACACGCTGAGAATCGCTCTCACATCCGGCAATGTGTGTGTGCATGGTCCTCGGGCCGTTTCGCACAGTTGATCACCCCTCTTGACATCGACGGCATCGGCCAAAATTGGGAAGATAGCAATATATCAATCCATTGTATCGGAGTGCCATTTACTCATGAAAGCCCCTGGCCTTTACGGCGCTGATCTGGACGGTTTGTCTCATTGCGCTCGTGCCGGCCAGACCCCCCCGCTGGGACCTGCAGGCATGCCTTCCCCCGGGCCCTACGCAAAGGGGGCGGCCAGGCGCTGTGGGCAGCTGGGGCCCAGAGCCCACCTTCTGCTGGGGTCGCGAGCGGCGCCGCTACAGGCGGCGGGGGAGTAGAGCTCGAGTGCGCCCCTGGCACTTCCTCGCTCACTGGCTACGCACGGTACGCACTGTACGGTACGCACGGTCGGGTGCGCCGTACACACGCGCGCACAGCTGTGCAGGGGGTCTGGGCCACACACCCCATGCGCACGCTGAACACGTCGTGCTGGCGGCGACAGCCAAAAGAAAAATGTACCGACGGAACCACAGGTGCTGCCACCAACAGGGCACACCTACGGGCCAACCCCCACACGAGCTCTTCCCAGTGGGGATTCCCGCACTGAGACTGACCATTCCCCACGGGGAATCGCCCTCACGCACCCAAATTCGTCATCAGCTCGACCGGATACTGGTCGGCCTGTCAGGCTCAATGAGGCGAGACCAGCCCCGTACGTGCGACGCACATTTTTTCACATCCCTGCTGCCAAGAAGGCAGTGTCGAGAAGAGCTCAATTCAGTAAAGATCATATTGTTTACTACTTCACTAAGATATTCATTGACAATATGGTTTGTGATGCTGTGAAACCCACTTTACTATCTGGCATGTGGATACGAACCAATGAGAGGCGCTCTCTGCCCTCAAAAAGCCCTGAAGCAGGAAGAATATGTGTGTGAGAAAATTGTTCTCAATAGATTATGACTAATCTGGAAATAAAAATTTATCAGTAATTCGATCACACATATTGCTGAAAACAGAGTCCGCGTTCTTCAGACTTGCTGCTAGTCACACCGCGGCTGCACCTGCGAACGTGCGGTCTGCTTGACGCGGGCAAATTGCACCCGCCTCTGTCGCTGTCGCCGCGGCGACCGTGGGGGCGAGCCGCGCGCTCCGCGCGGCTGCGCGACCGCCCCCCCGACCGCCCAGGTCTACGAGTGGGCGGGTGGGAGGGAGACGGCTGCTCGGCGAGACGGCGTTTCGGTGGAGCGAACACGTGGCTCTGACGCCGTTGCATTGCGGCTGCCGCGCGCGACCGGGCGGCGCTACGTGCCATCCGCTTGCGCCGACCGGCGGTGGTGGTGGCTACTGGCAACGTCGGGCGGAGTTGGTCTTGGAGGTGAGCTCACCCGGTTCTGGTCCAGACCAAGTCGCGGCACGAAGATTGTCGCTCTCCGTCGCTGCAACAACCCTTTTCATCATTTCCTCGCCTCTTGGTTCGCCCCGACCGTGCATGTCCCCGTGCCACGCTTGCGATGCAGCACCTGTACAGCGCGAGCGTGGTACGACCACTGTCGGCGGCAGGAACGGTGGCCAATCGTCTCGGCTACTCGCTGCTCTCCTGGTCCGAGTCGGACGACTTGGTCGCCGTTATTAGTGGTGATGGGTCGGTGCACATCTTCCACGCGGACGCACCGGCCGAGACGACGATGCTGCTTGCAAACAAACGAGCGCCCGCCCGGCACGTCGCATGGCGGCCCCGGCGAGACAAGCCGCCGCTGCTGCTGGTCGCCGACGCCTCGTCGAGGCTAACCATCTGGATTGCCAAGGTACGTCCGAGGGAAGGCATCGAGTGTGCTGGGCGAGGAGGGAGCAGGGGAATGGTAGGTCATGCCATTGGAGGGGTGGGGCTGTGAGCTCAGTCGTTGGTGGGCAGAGTCAGCCATACGAGGGTGGCGGGAGTCGCGTGCTCAGTTCACGTCGAGCGCGGTCTAACTGTCTCTTCTTGTTCCGTCTTTCGGCGTGCTCCTGGTGTACTTTTGTTTTGTGCCTGTTGTTCTTTTCTGGCTTGAAACGACTCCCCCCAACTTGCTGCTCTCGCATCTTTGGTCCAACTCGTGGCTCGCAGGACCGGCGAACAAATGTGTGGGTCGCCGTGCAGAACATGGCTCTACACTCGGCGGTGCTCTCCGTCGGCTGGTCCAAAGGTGGCTGCTCCATCGTGTCGGTGCTTGCCAGCGGCGCTCTGCATGTCCTCCGCGTGGATGAGGAGCTGGATGCAGTGCAGGCGCCCAGTGGGGGTCCGCCGCGCCGTAGGCGCCCCCTTGGCTGGACGCCCATAAGCGACAAGGACCCGTCCCTATCGCGAGTGTTTGGTGGTAACCTTCGCTGCGGTTCCGTGGCGGCGGGTGGCGTCAGTGACGGGTCCGTCGCCGTCGTCACTGTTTCGACGGCGGACCCCCGCCGCATCTGCGTGTGGCACGTGTTTCTGGGACGGTCTGGCAACGTCGACGTGCGACCGCTCGGCGCGGTGCGGCTGGCCGAGGAAGACGGCCGGTGTATCGCTTGTTTGACTGCCCCGTCAGCAGGCACGTTATTTGCATGGAGCGATCGGGGGACCGTCTCGCGGTGGTACTACTCGCGGTCGCCGGCGGCGGGACGGGGGCGTGGAGGCAGAGAAGGAGGGGGTGGGGCTGCTACTGGTCCCAGCAACGGTGGCTCTGGCCGGGTTGGTGCCTTGGTTGAGAAGCGCGTTGGGTCTGCAGACGGCAATTTGGGGCCGGGTGGCCACGGCCGAGGTGGTGGCACCGACGGCGGAGCCGCAGGTCGGGCTGGCGTCGGTAGTGGCGGTGGAGGGGACAGTGGCCGGCCCGGGTCCGGTGACTCGGCGGCTGGCAGACAAGGTGGTGCTGTCACCGCGGTCGCCGACCATGGGAAAGGCATCTCCGACGGCAATCCCACTGCGAACGGTGGCAGTGGCGGAGGCGTTGGGGAGAATGGCAACGGCTCTGGGCGCCCTCGGTCCGGTACGCCCAATGGTCGAGATGCAGACGGGCCTGTTGGCCGGCGGGCCAAAACGGAGGTCAAGCTGACCGGACCTGACGGGGTGGCCAATGGGCACATTGCGCCTGGTCCACCTTCAGCAGCGGGTGCCGATGGCCAATCCGGCAGCTGCTGGTTGCGGTATATGTCGTCAGAGGAGACACCGCCGCGCTCCCACGCGCGCTTGTACAAGGCCACGGCGGCGTCCGTTACGTGGAATGGGCAGTTTGTTGTAACGGTGGACACTGCACGGGGGATCCGTGTTCTGGACGGCACATCAATGGAGACTGTCGGCCAGTCCGTCACGGCCGGATCGATGGCGGCTGAAGCGCTCGGCAAGGCTGGGGGGTCGGCTGGCGCGCGCAGTCCTGGGGGCACGGCGGACATTGCCAGCGGCGGTGGCAAGTCGTCACCCCTCACCGTCAGCGTCGTTCACCCATCGGTGGAAGACGGTGACGGGGGCGACGTGGACGAGGACCACGCCTACTGGGGCGTGCTATTGTCTCCGTCTGGTACGGTCGTGTTGGCTTTGCGCGGTGATGGCGTGGTGACTGCCTGGGCGCTGACCGCGGCGTTGCGGGACGGAGACCTGGCGCGCTCCTACGCGGCAGCCAACGGGTCGGCCGCCGGCGGGTCTGCAGAGGGCGTCTTTGCTCGCATTCGCGGCGGGTGGGACGTCCTTGCGGCGGTGGCTGCCGGTGGTAAGGCGCGCGCGACGGCCACGGCGAAGACACTTGGCACTAGCGATGCCGCTGAGGGCCTTCGTCTCGGCCTCCTCGGCGCCGTCGATGGGGATACAGCGGCGGTCACGGCCGCGCGGCGCCTGCTTGCCTCCGCCCTGATTGCGATTCAGACGTCGGCACCGCCGGGCATCCTGGCTATTCTCAACAGCGGGCAGACTGGGTCGGGCGCCCACGGGGGCGCGCAGCTGCGTAATTCGGCCAACGTTGCTGCGCTCATCGCAGAGGAAGTCGGTAAGGGCCGCACGCCCCTGTTGGCCCTCGCCGCAGCTCCGTTGGCCGACTGGGTGTTGACCCTGTGCGCGGTGTGGCTTCGTCGCGCCAACCAAATGGTCCTGCGCAGTTCTCCCGAGGCCACGAACCTGGTCGGCCCCGACTGGGTGGCCCTCGACCACGACGATGGGGAGATCGCCGAAGCGACGTCAGTGGTCAAGGACTCGCGGGTGACCAAGCAGCTCCGCAGCGCGGCGGTGGCGTGCGCGGCGCTCACAGCGCTCGATTCCGCGTACGGTGACCGCGGGGACGTGCGATGGGTGCGGCTTGAGGCGGCTGAGGCGGGCGACATGGTCGCGGCCTTGTGGGACGTCTCGTGTGCGGCTGAGCAGGCGGCAGAACGCGCCGGGCGGGTGCGGGCGTTGGCGGCGGCGCTCTTGAGGCACCCAGTCGCGGCGAAGGCGCTGCGCAACCACCCACGCCTGCGAATCGAGGTGGCGGAACGGGCATTGGGGCTGCGTGGCAGTGCTACCGGTGCGGGCTTTTTGCTAACCCGTACCCGCGCGGGTCGCCTTGGTGTCGAAGCGGCGGCCTTGACCGCTGCTGACGACACGGCGGAGTGGTGCCCCTATGACGTTGTCACGGGCCGGCCACTGCCGCCGTGGGCGCCCCTTCGCCGATGTGTTACGTCGGGGCTGCTGGCCGCCGAGATGACGGCCGGGGGCGTGTCTGGTGGGCCCGCCCCTTGGGCCGCCCGCTGGGAGGAGGAGAGCCCGCTGGGTGGACTTTGGGCGCGCGTGCCATCCCTTGATTTGGACCGGTATGACCTGTTGCCGGCCGTACCGGTTGTTGAGGGCGCCGGGTCGGGGTCGGCGGTAGGCCCCCGGTCATCCGTTGCCTCTGCGACGCCAGCGGCGGCGCGTGGCGGCGGCGGACCGCCTTTCGCTGGGCCCAAGCTGGAGCAAAAGATGGTCGGTGGCCCGCCGCGGGGACCACCGACGCCCGCGTCTGGACCACACTCTCAAGGCCCGCCCGGGCGCTCCCCTGGGCAGTTGTCGCAGCAACCATCTGTGGGCGGCGCGGCGTACACTGCCGCGGCGCACAATCCCACACCTGCTGCACAAGCGGTAATGGCACAGTCGCAGCAGTTGCGTGCTCATTTTGCGCAGGAGCGGGAACGGCTGCAGCGGGAGTTCGCGCAGCAGCTGCGAGACTTGGGCCAGCAGCAGCAACAACAACTGCTGTTATTGCGCCAAAAGCAGCAGCGGCAGCAGCAGATGGGCCAGTGGTCGGCGCCGCTTCAAGAGCAAGAGGCGCTTGAACAGCGGCAACGGTTCAGGGTCCAGGCCATGGGCTTGAAGCAGCAGCAACAGCAGCAGTTGAACCACATGCAGAACGACTTTCACCAAAAGCAGCAGCAGCTCTTGTCGCGCGCTCGTCAAGTGCAAGCACAGGCGCAGGCGCAAAGGGCGTCGACGGCGGCAGCGACTGGAGGGGTGGCGGGGGGTGGGCACCCGCCGACGCCGCCTGTTCCGCCGCCACAGGGTGGGGTGGGCTCCCAGCCTTCGACGCCCATGGACGCGCTCTCGGCGCAACAGCGGCACCAGGTGTTGCTGCGGCAGCAGGCGGCGGCAGCGGCGGCGGCGGGACTGGCAGGCCCAGGTCAGCATCGAGGGGGGAGCATAGACGCCTCTCCTGGTGGGATGCTGCATCCTCCGTCGACGCAAATGCCGTCGCCGGGAGGTAGCGGTTTAGTTGGTGTTGGCCCTGAGTTTGCGCTCAACACACCGACCGGCCGCGGTGGAGGTGCTGTCGGCGGGGGGCCCATGGACCGCGCTGGCGTGCTCGGCGCCGGGGCGGCACCTGGCGTCCCCGGCAGCAGACCGACAGGCCCCGGCGTATCAGGGGTCCCCGGCGGCCTCGGCACAAGCGGCCCGATGGGCACGGCCTCGTCCACAACCGAGCCTACAAGTACCATCTCCCGGGGCGGCCGAGGGCGCCGTGGCCGGGGCGGGACGGCCACTGGCGGACGCAAGAAGCGCTCAGATCCCATGACGCCGACGACGAGCGCGGCTGCGGCCCCGTCGCAGCCCGGCACACCGTCGGCGGCTGATGCGGCGATGAGCGCCGACACCTCAGCTATGAACAGCACCGGCGTTGGTAGTGCCGCCGGCGTCGATCAGGTGCCGGCCAAGACGCGTAAGCGGCGAAGGGCGCCGGCGAAGGGTGGCGCTCCACCGGCTAGCCCCGCTACCAGCGGCGTGCACGGCAGCGGGCTTCCAACGGGCTCGTCGGCGCCGAGCGCGTCAGCGGCAGCCGCGGCAGCTGCAGCAGCGGCGACGGCAGCGGCTATGGCCAGCGGCGGCCCGCAGCGGCCTGCTAACCTTCCGCGTGCCAGCAGCGTGCAGGAGCTTGGTGTGGGCGTCGCTAGCAGCGCTCCCGCGAGTTCCCTCGTCCAGCAACCCGGCTCGCGGATGAGTTCGGGAGATATGGCTGGTATTCGACGGCCGTCGTCACATCCAAACCTGGGCATGGTACAGGGCTTGGCCGACTCGACGCCCGGTCAGCTCGGGGCCCAGTTTGGTCGGCAACAACAATACCGGACGCAGCAGGAGCAGCAGCAGCATCATCAACATCAACAACAGCAGCAGCAGCAGCAGCAGATGCAACAGCAGCAGCAGCAGCAGATGCAGCAACGGCAGCAGGAGTTGATCCAGCAGCAGCAGCAACAGCAATCCGCGCAGGCGGCGGGCCCGATGACCATGCCACCGCAAGGTACCAGCGTGAGCATGTCCCAGGGTCCGCAGTCTGTTCAGTCGGAGATGGTCGTTGGGGACTCGGCGGCCGAGCTGCCGCAGGCGGGCCATAATGGCGGGCCGCTGCGTACCCCCGGGCCACTCAAGAAGGTTTGGGCGGGCGAACTTCACGTGCGCGGCCAGAAGAACGACATGGTCGTCCCGCTCGTTGCGTTTGCACACATTATCGACACGCGCAAGCCGCTGCTCGACGGGAGCAATTGGCCATCGCGGCTACAATGTGATTCGACAAAGCTCAAAACGTACTGCGCGGTGTGGCCGTGCCTCAACGACAAGGCATCACACTGGTACGTGCGCTTTGCGCCGGTCGACTCGTCGGGGAACGATGTGCCTGAGCCAAAGCTCGTCGATCTTGTCAAGGTGATGGTGCTCCGGCGGTTGGCGTTTGAGATTCACTGCGACGTGGAGCCGCGGCGGTCGGGCACGCTGTACCTTTGGGGGATGGACCTACCCGGCTGCGGGCACTCGTTGCTGGGGGTGTTCCGGCCCGGCCAGGCGTTGCCGCCGGCACAGTAGGCGAGTGGTGCAACGGGCAGCTACTTGGCCGGCATTTCGGGGCCGGCATGGGGCATATCAGTGCAACTTCACGCACTGCAGTGGGCCCGTGCACTGGCGGGGGGACACTTTCAATGTTTGCGCTGTCGGCCTTTGCCGCCATCGGTCGCCTTGCCCGCTTCGTTTCCTGTTGCCGCTGTCCGCTTGTCGCTATCCTCTGTTACCTTGCCTTGTACGCACTTGCAAACTACACTTCGTGCCTTTAGTTGTTGGGGTCGAGTGACTGCCGCAAGGCGTGTGGCGGGTCTAGTTATCCTCGTTGTCATGGGCAGGTATGCGCAGGCACCAGTCGTAGCTCGCCGTACACAATGCGTCAACAGGACTGCACGTCGACGAGACTGACGGTGCTCATAGTCGGCGGTCGGCCCCTCGAAAAAAAAACCATATATGTATGACCCACAGTGTGGTAACAACAGCGCAGATCGACCATATAAACTAGCTAGCAATTGTCTGCAAGCACACCAATGGTACAGGATGCATCCTGTCGGAGAAACACCCCACGCACAACTATATACAGACCACACCACCAGGCCCTCCCTCCGCCGGCTCATCGCAATTGTACAGAGCCGAAGGCACGAAGAGCAAAAAAACGAGTCACCTTCGTGCCAGGCGGCCTCCCAGCGCAACGAGCCAACCATCAAAACCGCAGGCCCATGCGCGTCCGGCAACACATGCGAAGGAGAATAACGTGACGACCCATAAGAAAGAATACTGAATGAGCAACACACCAAGAAGTGAGAAAGACTATGTACAGAGCACCAGGTAGCAGAGCAACGGAGAGACAGATTCGCGGGCAACTCCTCGACCGCGGAGGAAGCGCATGTAGTCGCACCCACCGCGGAGGTGCAGGCATCCGCGGTCAACACCAGCACCGCCTCCAACACGTAGGCGGGCCGGCAGAACACCTCAACCAGCGCCACGACAAGCAAAAGGCATTGGTAGCAGCCAACACCAAGCCTTGCCACACCGCCTGGTGCAGGCAACACAAGCAACGAGAGACAGCCGCTCGGCGGTAGCAGGCCGCGCATGCGCGGGGACCATGCACGTAACAAGTACACGGGTAGGGGAGCCAGCCACACAACCTCGGGTGGGTCGACGACATCACAATTGTAGCAAATACGGACAAGGAGACTTCCTTCCGCCTGACTGCTCCTCGTCGACGAGGCACGGGGAGGTCCAAGCGGAGCGGCCACAGGAACTCGACCGTGGTGTGGGCAGCACCATCACAGTACCACCGCATCGTTCAAAAAAAAAAACGGCCAGCACCACAAGATCGGACAGCCGCGCCGGGCCAACCCCCTCACGCAGCTCACAAGGCTGGTGACGAGCAATGGCGGACCCGACGGAGAAAGTCGGAAATCACCTGCAGCTCGTCGACGCTTGAGCTGGCAAAATGCCGCCGCACTGCCCGCACCAGCTCGTCCCGGCTGCAATCGACTGCCACGTTGAGGCCGTAGACAGTGCGGTAGCGATTGAGCGAGTCAAACTGCAGCGCGTCAAAGTTGGCAACCGTCCCCGCACCGGGTCCAGCGCCACCGACGCGCAGCCGGCTGCCCGACGCCGACCGGTCGCGCAGGGAGGCGGCCGAAGCGGGACGCTTGCGCTTACCGTCCCCGGCGCGTGAGGTGCTGCCGCCGCCATCCGCAGGCGAGGACACCAAGCCGCTGGCGTTGCCACGCGATGGCGCGCTGCCGTGGCCGTGGCGGGCACTGCCGTTGTCGGGTGCTGTGGCTGACGCCGCCGCCCCGCCCGCCGCCGAGGACCGAGCCGCCGCCCGGTGGCTGCCGCCCCCCGACCGCCCCGTGCTCGTTGGATGCCCGTGCACCGGCACTCCCGGCACAGCGGGCGCCAAAGCCAGCACCTCGAGGGCATTGCGCTGCACGCGGACGACCCCGCCCCCGGCCTCGAGGGAGACCTCATGCCAACCACCCAACGTTTGAGAAGACACGACCCGGCCAACTTTGCCAATCAGCTGACTGTGGGGAATGAACAGCAATGAAGGAAACCCAGAAGACAGATGGAGAAAGAACAGCGAGCCAAAAACATGCACACACAGCGACGAGAGAAGCAAATGGGCAGGGTGCAAATGAAAGGTCAGTAAAGCACATCATCAGCATCACCAGAAGCTGGGAGGAAGAGACACTGCACTACTGACAAGCAAGAAAGAAGCACAGAGGAGAGAACAGACCCGAGGCACACAGACCCGAGGCACACACGAAAGCAAAAAACGTTCTCCTTCCACGCGCGGAAGGCCACACAAAGAGGACGGGGCCTGTCTCAACGTACAGCTTGGTTCGATTGTTCCCTGAAATGCGCACCAGACTACCTGGCGGCAACACCGCATCCAGAATGGTGCCATGTCCCGGCGAAGCAGAGTGAGCGCCCGTCCGACGCGGGCGCGGCCCACTTCCACTGCCACTGCCGCCGCCACCGGGGGTGGCACGTACGCTCGCGCCGGCCGAGAACGCAGCCAGCCCTGCAGGCCCACCCGAGTGCCGACCCCCGGGCAGTTGCAATGCGCGACTAGTAGCCGCCTTGGCCGGGGGCCGGTGGGGCACAGCCAAGGGAGGCAGCGCAGGCAGCGGCGCGGTAGCGGTGGCACCACCCGCCGCCCGCACAACGGAAGCTGGTCCCGGCAGCAGCGGTGCCGGCGGCGCCACACCCGGCGGCGAGTCATACCCACCGCCACTGGAGCGGCCGCCACCCTGTGACGGCTGGTGGTAGCCTGACGGCCGATGATGTGGGTCCAAAATGGGTGCGCCGCTACCGGCCGAAGCGGGGGCGCGCGACGGGGCGCGACCACCGCCCATGACGGTGGACGCGTCGGGCAGCGGGGAAGAGGGGGTTACGGGGCTACACGGCCGCGTCCCGCCGTCGGGGCTGACGGCACCAGTGCCGCCAACGTGGCCGATGCCACCTCCTGGTGACGCAGACGCGGTAGAGGTAGAGTCACCCCCACCGACGGACGCCATGCCCTGCCTACGACAACGGCGGGTGGGCCAGGGGGAAACACAAAACCGTGGGAGGGAGGACGCGGCGTCCAAGCAAACCGGAGGAGGAGCGGTGCGCGGAAAAAGCGGAGAACAATGGTCGCAGCGTCTCTTCCTACTGCAACCGTACGGCCACAATAAATGCGTGCAGGCAGGCTGTCGTTCCACGCGCGCGCGCACGGACACGGGCGGTGCGGTGCGGAGACGGGCCGGCGGACAACGACGACGATGGCGGTGGAAGCGGCGGCGGCGACAGTCGGTGGGCGGCTCGCGGAGGCAGTCACGTGCGCGGTGGACGACTGGCCTGTGCGCTGCGTCGCGCAGTCGACGGCCTCCCCAAACGCGCGCGGCACCTGTAGCGCAGCGGCTGCGAACGACCCCCCTGCCGCACCCCCACAAGGCGATGCCACCCACCCACCTCCACGCGGCCAGCGGGGGGCGCCCCAGCCCCCCCTCCCCAATGCTCCAGCAGCGCCACGCACAGGCAGCCACGGCCGCCTTGCTGCCTCGCCTACGGAAGGCGCAGGAGAGGGGGGTTGGGCCGCTGAGGGTTGGCTAAACGAACCCCCTCGGAGGCAACCCCCTCCGCAACAGACAGCCGAGGTGTGGAAGGCGCGTCAGGGGCCAGCGCTGAGCCAGCTGCAGGCCCGGGCTGCCAGCACTTGAGGACGGGTGGGCCGCCCTGGAGTGCAGAAGTGGCTTTTCACAGTCAGGCGGTGTCTTTTCCGGCCTAGCGCGCCTGCGTGGGTGACAAAACGGGGAGGGGGGTGCACGATTGCCGCCGCTGCTGCGGTGTTGGCTTGCGTGGGGGTGACCAGGCGCGTGACGCGCCACGCGGGCAGGCTTCGGGTAGGGCAGCGGACAGCCTGGGCGGTCGTTCCAACGACGACGTTGCCGTCATCAACGGGGCCACTTGGAGAAAAGAAGATTGATGCAGCCTTCAGAGGGGCCGCAAACGCGGATTCCCCTTCTCACCACCGTTAAATTTTGTTGCGAAAGTCTGGTGGCATTGTGGCGATCCGGTCATCCATCATCAGAGTCGATGATTGGCCAAGATGCCGATCCAGTCGTACGACCAGCAGCCAGGGGTGACGAAATTGGGTGCACGATCGGGTCCTTGCACGTTGGTGCCTCACAGCCGTGTATATGACGGCCCCCGCGGTCGGCCAGCGGGGTCGTGGTCGCCACGAGCGCCAACCGGCGCAACCAGGTCGCTTCCGATTCGCTGCCTGCAAGCCGAAAGACGGGTGGCACCTTGAACCAGCTGCGTGGCCAGCGCGGCACAGCGCAGCAAGGGGTGGCGGGTCGGATGGCAAAAGTAGTCCAACAAATGGGCTGACCACCTGGTTCATGACGCCCATTTTTCTAAAATCATGAGATCTCTCCACTGCTCTGATTATCGTGGTGTATTGTGCTTCTCACACAAACTGGATCCGCAAAACCCGCTGCAGCATCATGAACCGCCCCCTGAGCCAATGAAACAGTGATTTTGCAACGGAAGCTAATGCACCGAGGTCCAGTTTTTGTGAGAAGCACAATACATGGCTGTCTGGCCAACACCAGCCACATTCTGGGGGTGCCACCTCCATGACTATTCGAGTAAGTCGAGCCACACAACCCTCACGAGCCAGCACGTTAAGCCACAAGCCGGGTGCATTCGATCAGCACACAGGCCTGACACTGGTGTTGCAGTCTCGCCGCACCGCTCCTCAGACGCCAGACCAAGCTCCAAATAGATTCAGCGACGTCCTGATGCAGCACAGCTGTGAGCAATGTAAGAGATCACGCCCTCTGAACAGCTCCACAGTGCACAAACGCCGTTGCCAATCTGCCCGGTGGGAGATACCACGAGGCCGTCTGGTCCCATCGCCCATTGGTCTGATGCAAAATCTTCTTTAAAACTCTGTCAGTGAAGTTATTCAAGTGCACACGAATCAAACAAGCTTCTTATTCTCAACGACGCGACGCTCTCTCAGACACCCACGTGGCAATGGAACCGCCCACTGATTGGCTTCCAAGTGGAACCTCTGTGGCGCGCCAAGTGAAAACTTCATCTGAGCGAAATCGCCCTGCAATGTAGGGTGGTTGAGTGCGCCCAGGGAGCTGTGTTGGGGCGCATTTTAGGCGCTCAATGGGTGCTCAGAGGGCGCTCGAGCGCCCAGCGCCCACGGTTTCCTGGGCGCTTGGTGGGACCTCTGAGTATTTTCAGTCGTGAGATTTTAACGACCGAGTGACCGACGACACACTGCACAGCGTTTTGTCCCCGATTCCTTAAAACTGAGAACTGCCAGATTCGAACACGCCCACCGACGGTTCGCAGAATTGTCGCACATTGATCATGCGATCAAATTATGCCCACTTTTT
>ENA-ORXU01002317-ORXU01002317.1-marine-metagenome-genome-assembly--contig:-NODE-2317-length-13242-cov-362.806229_pt1 | contig 13242 bp, 7 predicted proteins | sample MGYA00237869_ERZ511484 | MGnify/ENA metagenome assembly ERZ511484
ATCGGTGGTAACGGCAATCCAAAACTCCAAACCAAAACGTCTTTCTGAATTTATTTCAGAATCCCCTATGCCACAGGGCGCGATTTTGATATGAGCCTTAATTTTGCATTTCATTATAAATCAACAAATTGCAGCTTTCTTGTAACATTTGTTTTCTATCGCTTGGGAAATTCCGAAATAAATTCAGAAAGACGGTTGATTTTTGGTTTTTTATTTTTTTGGACTGACCACTGATTTGTGACACACTCAATAGACTTTATTTAATCAAGGTTTGGCGATGGTTATTCTCTTAGAGAAGTCACCTATTTCGGTATGAAGCGTAATGAAGTAAATACCGCTTGGCAGTTCGCGAGTATGGACTTGGATGTTGTTTTGACCTGCTGAATATTTCGTGTTTTGTATGGATTGTACTCGTTGACCGAGTGCATTATACATGCTCACGCTCACCTCGCTTGTTTCGTTTAAGTCAAAAGAAATATTGAAATTATCGTGTGCCGGATTGGGAAATGCTTTGAAGGTTGTTTTATCAATGAGCCGTTGGATATCGGTGATGATTTCGTTGGTGATATTGAGAACGATGCGATCTTGTGCGCCAAAATCGTCGCCTGTTGCAAGCACCGTACCGTCTTGATTGGTGATGGTGTATGAGCCTTCACCATGGTTGCAGCATATGCCATCGCCCCAATCGTCAATGATATTGAAGACGTAACAACCGGAGGGGATTATAACGGTATCATTGGAGGGATAGGAAACGATGTAGTTTGTGTTATTGGCATATCCTGCTTCGCTGCACGCGCCTGTCGTGGGGTCGTATTCTATGGTGCGGCTTCCTGCGGTAGCGTCTACGTTTCCGCCTGTGTTGATGATTGCACCTGTTTCATTGGTAAAGTCCCATTGTGTCTCACAACCAAAGCCATCGGTTCGTATAGAAATGGTGATACGCTCGGCAAATTGTAGGGGTGCAGCTTCTACGGTTTTCGTAAAAGTGTTGCCATCTGCCATGCCATTGGTTGTGAGTATGGTCGCTGTGATAGTCGTTGCTTCGGTAATGATTGTATTAAATGTTAGTTTAATGTATTGGTTGGGAGCTAATGTACTCACCCAATTTACGGTGTCGGCTTGGATATCTGACGCGAACTCAATTTCAGCAGTATTAATCGTATCCGTACCTGTATTCATCAAAATCAGTTGGGGTTTGAGTGCGCCGCAAAACACTTCGTTGGACATATCAATGATGGTGAGTTCGTTTGCTGTGCTTGTCGGTACACATTTATTATGCGTGATGTACATGCTTGATGCCGTAGGATAACCTGCTGTGTACAAATCTGTTGTAGTGGTGTCGGCACATACGGCAATGACGGTCGGTGTGTCAGTGATGCCGTATTGGGCAGCTACATCTTGTGCATTGTCGATGATGGGAAAGTCCGTGCCTGTGAGCCAATTTCCGGCAGTGTAGAGTCCTTCGCCTTGTAATGCGTTCATTCCTGAAAGGCTGTCTATTTCCAACAATAGAAAGACCATTTCATCGGTACCGCTTGGACCGTAGAGGGCGTTGGCGGTGTTCATGTTTCCTGTTTCATGGAAATTCCAACATTCGCTACAATCGGTGGTGGAGAAATTGAGGACAACCGTTTTCCCTTCATTTATGTAGGAATAGAGGTTGTGCGTAGTCCCGTCGGTATCGGTCAGTATAAAATCTGGCGCTTGTGCATTCAGATTTGTGAGTGCGCTAATTAGTAAAATCGTCAGTATATATCTCATGGATTCGTTTGTTCGTTATTCGTTATTCGTGGATTCGTTATTCGTCAGCGATTGACGAGTCAACGGATAACGAAAAAGAGTGCAAAGCAACAAAAATTATTCCGTTTGAACAACCTTATTTTTAACTTCAATCTCAAAATCAACTGCAAGCTCAATGAGAAATTGTTTCAATTTCGTTGAAATAGTTATTTGAAGTTGAGATTGAGGTTGAGGTTGAATTTGTTAAGGTTGATATAACGCTTATTTGGCGGTATTTGCTGCTTGCGTATGGATATAAAAAAACTCGCTTCCAAAAGGAAGCGAGTTTTTTATTATATATTAGACTTTATTTAGAAATATTTTGTATGCAGCTAACATTGTCCTTTTCCGATACTCTTCTCCTATTTTTCGCTCCGTACCGTAGGGTATGCAGCTCAAAATGAGGCTCGATTATCGAAAAAATACAAAATTCCATGCATACAAAATATTCCTAAATAAAGTCTAATTTACTGCTTATTTTGTAAGTACAACTTTCTTTGCGATAGAATTGCCTGCCGCGTTGAGGCGTACTATGTATACGCCGCTTGCGAGGTCGTTCATTTCGATGTTCTGTATGTGTGAACCGCTTGTAAGTGTACCCAAGTTGAGTGTCATAACTTGTGCGCCGAGCATATTGTGAACAGAAATTGTGGCGTCTGCCCCTGTTTCTAAAGCGAAATCAAGTGTAAGATTGCCTGAAGTCGGGTTAGGGTTTACTGTGAAGCCTTCCTCAGTTGTAATCACCGCATTATTATTAACAGTCATACCGCCTGAAAGTATCATTATCTTATTTTCACTTGAGCCAAATTCTCCTCCTTGTAAGAGCATATTACCATTTTCATCAGATAAAGTGTATGAGCCTACGCCATAATCGCAGCAAATACCATCACTAAAAGCGTCAAAGATTTCGAAGTCATAACAATCATCTTGTGGCAATAACATATTATATACGATAGGGTCGGTATTTCCGTCCGTGTATGGACCGCCGGAGTAGATTACATCACCTGTCGAAGTACTAAGTTTCCATGTAGTTTCTGAACCGTGGTTGTCTGGTACTATTTCGAGAATAATGGCATTTTTATCTATTACAGGAGCCAAAAGAACAGTAGTTGTATAGTCATTATCATCATCATCTTCGTCTGCAACGCCGTTTGGATTTTCGATAGAAACATTGATTATATTCTCTGTTTCTGCTGTAAATACATAATCAGGTAAAGTAATATGTTCTCTTTCAAGTATACCCAAAGCACCTGTCCATGCGTAAGTTTCAGGAGAACCGCCATTAATACTATAAATGATGTCTGCTGTAGTCAACATTGAATTGCCGCCATTTTGCAAGGTAAATACAGGCGAAATCATCTGCTCACCATTACAAATTCTCTCCGGTAATCCACTTATATTGAACGCCGTAGCATTATTAGAGAGTGCAGCGGTAAGTTCTACATCAGTGTCTTTTGCTGCTTGATGAACGACTTTGTCGTTATCGTCTTGTAAAAAAGCAACAATTTGCAATTTAGAGTAATTATAAATCGGAATATCTGTCAAGTCAAGCGTTTCGTTGATAGTATAGCTATCTCCTGCTTCCCAAACGTTACTCAAATCTGTACCGGCAGAACCTGTAGCGAATTTTTTAAAGACATGATGAAATTCAGTTTCCCCATTTGTGCCACCCGGTACATCTGCATATTGGATAGTTCTCTCAACAAGTGCTATTCTAAGTTTGAAGTTGCCGTTTGGTATGTCCACAGCATCTGTTGCAGTCAAATCACCTGTGATAGTGACGACTTCTGCCTCATAAGCACCGCTTATATTTAGGTCAAAAGCAGCAGTTTCGCTATAGGCTGCATCAATATCCGCTTGTGAAAAACAAGAAAGAACACCTTCTTGGTTAGCTGTTGAACAATCATTTGCGATATATGTGCCATTGTTAAGGCCTACAGGTACAAACTGAAAGCCATAGTACTCTACACGGTCTAGTATTTCATCAGGATTGTCCAGATTCATCTGGTCAAAACCGGGCAAAGGGGTTTGGTATTTCAATACGACTACTTTATCTTCATTGGCATCCAATAAAGCATCAAAATCAGGATTTTCCATGGCACAAGGACCGCACGAAGCTTGTGTTCCTTCTTCTACAAACACCATTTTAGGTGATTGCGCAAAACCTTGAAAGGCAAATAGGGTACATAATAGAGTGAAAAGAGTGAATTTCGTTTTCATATATAATTATATTTTTAATATAAATAAAATAATTTAAATAAGTGCGAATGGTAGGTCTTTTAGAAACGAGGCATAAATAAATTGAGTATGTCACAACTCGGTGGTAATGAAAATCCAAAACTCCAAATCAAAACGTCTTTCTGAATTTATTTCAGAATCTCCTATGCGACAGGGCGCGATTTTGATATGAGCTTCAGTTTTGTATTTTATTATAAATCAACAAATTACAGCTTTCGTGTAGCATTTGTTTTCCATCGCTTGGGAGATTCTGAAATAAATTCAGAAAGACGGTTGACTTTTGGTTCTTTTTATTTTTTGAACTGACCACTGATTTGTGACACACTCATGTAAAATAAGCATTCAATTCCTGCCCTTCCATTTAACTTAAAATTAATGTAAGAATGATATACCAAGTGATATATTATTTCGTGTCAACTGCAAAATAACAAAAAAAAATTGTGAAATTATCTTCTTTATACAAAAAAAATGACTATGTATTTCATTTTTTGTTTTTCTATTGTTTTACTCACATTTTACATTATTTCAATTTGAACCCAAATCATATTATCGCTGTTACTTGTATGCCTCAATAATAAATCTAATAATAAAATGAAATCTATTTCCGTTTTTTGGTTTAGGAGAGACCTTCGTCTACATGATAATGCTGGACTTTATCATGCCTTAAAAAACACGCCCGATGTACTTCCGCTTTTTATTTTTGATACCGAAATACTGGACGATATTGAAGATAAAACGGATGCCCGTGTTACTTTTATCCATCAAGTTATCAGCAACTTGAAAAGTGACTTGGAAAAGAAAGGTAGTTCCTTGCTCGTCAGGTATGGAGAACCTCTTGATATTTGGCAACAACTCACCAAAGCCTACGACATTCAATCCGTTTACACCAACCACGATTACGAACCTTATGCGATAAAACGTGATACTACTATACGTGATTTTTTAGCAGAAAAAAACATCGAACTACACACCTATAAAGACCATATTATTTTTGAAAAAAGTGAGGTCACAAAAGATGATGGTTTACCCTATACCGTTTTTACGCCTTACAGCAAAAAATGGCGCAAAAAAATGGATTCTCGCATGTCTACCTTCCTTAATGAACAAGGTAAAGAGAAAGCGGTTTCTTATTATTTCAAACCATATCCTAACGAAAAATATTTCAATAATTTTCACCAAAGCCCTCCCCTGCCCCACCTCGAATTAGAGGATATGGGTTTTAAGAAAAGCGACATCGCGTTTCCTTCAGAAAAGGTCGCACAGGGAACAATAAAAAAGTATGACGAGACACGGGATTTTCCTGCATTAGATGGTACTTCTCGATTGGGTGTTCACTTTAGGTTTGGTACAATTTCTATTCGAGAAAAAGCACGCAAGGCACTCACACTCAATGCCACTTATCTCACCGAATTGATATGGAGAGATTTTTATGCACAGATTTTATCGCACTTTCCGCATGTTGTTACCAATGCTTTTCGGGCGAAATATGAAGCGATACCGTGGCGTAATAATGAGGAAGAATTTGAAAAATGGTGTGCCGGAAAAACGGGTTATCCTATCGTAGATGCAGGCATGCGTGAGCTCAACACGACGGGCTATATGCACAATCGTGTACGCATGGTTGTGGCGAGTTTTTTGACCAAACACCTTTTAATAGATTGGCGATGGGGCGAGGCGTATTTTGCTAAAAAACTATTGGATTTTGATCTCGCAAGCAATAATGGCGGCTGGCAATGGGCAGCAGGATGCGGTACGGATGCCGCACCGTATTTTCGTATTTTTAACCCAACGAGTCAACAACAGAAATTCGATAAAGAATTTACTTATATAAAAAAATGGGTCAAGGAATTTGGTACGTCCAGTTATCCTGTTCCGATGGTAGACCACAAATTTGCACGCCAAAGATGCTTAAAAACCTACAAAGAAGCACTTGCTAAAACAACGTAAATGTTAAAATGTGACATTTTTTACTTAGTATTATAGTTATTGACTTAATATTTATTACATTTGAGGTGTGACATCCCCTATGTGAAAGAAATTAAATAACATGTACCATTATACTTGTTCTTTTTCCCTCTAAAAAACACAAAAAACAGTTCCGTAGCGATGCTATGCAAGGATTTTTTGAATTCTTTAGAAGGTCGCACTGAAATATAGCCATTTTTTAATTAATTAAAATTATTTTGTAATTTATTTATTATTAAAAATGAATTATTTATAAATATTTTTTATTTTAAAATAATTTAAAAATATCCTTATTTCAGCAGAACCTTAGAAGAAAAAATTACGGCGCATTATGGAACAATTTATTTAATTTCTTTCGCATAGTAGAATTTTCAATTGCAAACCAGCTAATATTTTTTATTTTTTTACAATTTGTTGTGTAAAATGTTCATGCCCTATCATTCAATTTAAAAACCATAAACTCATAACATGAAAAAAGTTATTTACTTATTATTACTTACATTTTATTGTAGTAATTTCATTATTGCTCAATCAAACTCTATTGTGGATAAAATCGCAGCAAATAGTGCGGTTCGTCCTTACGAGACTACCGATCCTAAATGTGCTACGATGGACGGATTAGACTATCGTATCGCCAACGACGTGGATTATGCGAAATTTCATAACGAGGCAATGTCTATGGCAAAATCAGCCAGTTCGGCTATTCCTTGTGATGGCACAAATTCGATTGTAGTTCCTGTTGCTTTTCACTTTGCGCCAGGTATCGTCACTTGTGGTGATTCAGATTGCTTGCTGGAAGAAGTACAAGATCAGTTGGATGCTATGAATTTGGCTTTTGGTGATAATACAGGTACAGCTGCAGAAGGGGTTTGTCCTGCTGCCTATCAAGATGCTAATGGAAATAGTGTAGCCTCTACGGGAACTTGTATTTCCTTCTGTTTGGCTATTCCTCCTACGGGAAATGCTCAAGGACTTGACCCTGCTTGCGACCCTCCAATTACCATTGGTGCATTTACCGGTGGTATTAATGCTGGTGGTAACGGCGCACCCGGCTGGGGCGGTATTATGAATCTTTTTATTGTCAATAATAACAGCTGTTTAGGAGTTGCTGATGGTATTCCCGGAGCCGGAAATGGTGATGGAGTTTCTACCTGTGCCACCGCTTTTGGTGGTTTTGGGGAGTCTGCTGGCTGTGGGCTTGACGATGAAGCTACTTATAATCTCGGTGCTACCATGGTACACGAAATTGGTCACTACCTTGGTCTGTTTCACACGCACGTAGATGGTCCGGCTAGTTGTACAGATAATGATGTAGCTGCTCCCGGTCCATTTAACGTTAATGATACACCTATTATGGCAGGTCAATTTTATGGCTGTCCTACGGGTTGTGTGACAAACGGTAATAATACCCCTGCAGTTAATGGTGCTATTCTGCCAACTGCAAGCTGTTTTAATTCTCCCATACCAACGGCTAATTTCATGGCTTATACCGACGATGGTTGTATGAGTATGTTTACGGAAGATCAAGCACAGGTGATGAATTACTGGGCAAATCAATTATTTGGAGAAAGTGATAATGTATGTTCTGCTGCATCTCCTACCGAATTGCCCAATGCTTGTTTAGACCAACCTTGTGTGTTAGTTTGTCCTACTATGGTGATCACACCTTACGCAGATGCAGAAGAGATTTGTGCTATCGCGGGTGATTATGCTTTACCGACTGACTTCAGTTCAGTTGTATTGGATGATGATTCTGATGCTGTTTATATCTGGAGTACTGGAAACTATTTGAGTATGGGCGGTGTCACTGCGGGTGCTACTTACACACCTGCACCACCTACTTGTGCGCCAGAAGAAGTTACTTTCTACCTGAATGTAGATTGTGGTACTACGCCACTCATGCCAACGTTGGATGCAGGTACATTGGTACTGACTGTTTATCCTGACCCATCAACTTTTGCTCCGGCTGATTTAGTTACTTTCACCGATGGTACTTGTGCTGCACCTACATGGGTAATCACTGCCGGATGCGAAGCCTTTGTAACTGTCACTGCTACTGATGCTCCCGCAACTATCAACCCCGGTGATGCCGGAACAGTCAATCATGATATTGTTTTAGGCTATCCGGTAGCTTGTTGCTGTGCTGCCGAAGTTGCTGTCCAAGCAGAAGTAAGTGCCGACACTCCCGTTACGATACCAGATGGCACAGGTTCTGCGGATCCGGGATGCTCAACATTAACTATACCTGACGGTGGCTCAATTACCGATGTCGTTATAGATTTAGGAATTACACATACTTGGGTAGGTGATTTGGTGATTACGCTGACCAGCCCAGCAGGAACGATAATCACTTTAGGAAACCAACCAGGAGTACCCGTTTCCAACTTCGGCTGTGACGGAGACGATATAGCCGTTGCTTTTGATGATGCAGCTGCTAACACAGCAACTGATTTTGAAAATGCTTGTGCCAATGCACCCGCTATTTCAGGTGCTTATCAGCCCGTTGATATGTTATCCACATTTGATGGTGAAGACGCTGCGGGTGACTGGACAATCTGTGTATCTGACGCTGTAAATGAAGACTCCGGTACAATTACCAGCTTTGGTGTGACCGTAGTAGCACTTGCGCCTTGTACAGACCCTGCAGGGTGTACGCTTATGGATACAGCCGCCTACAACTGCGCCGCTTCCGGCGTAGGTTACTGTGATAATATTTGTTTTGCAGAATATGTGGCTATGCCCGGACCAGATGATTTTATTGATGCTACGCTTTGTATGACTGCACTTGGTTGTGCAGATAGTCCCGATGCCAGTTGCCTTCAAACACTAGCTTGCGACGATGCTGATCCATGTACAGAAAATGAAATGGAAACGACTGTAATAGAAACAGGCGAAGTATGTACAGCATGTGGTGGCGGAACAGCCATTGCGGCATGTTCAATACCTGCAACACCCACAGCTTGTGATGATGGCGACCCATGTACAGAAAACGACATGGAAACTTTGGATTCATGTGATGCAACTGTAGTTTGTACGCCTTGTGCCGGAACACCCGTTGCGGCATGTTCAGTACCCGCAGCGCCTACAGCTTGTGATGATGGCGACCCGTGTACAGAAAATGATATGGAAACTTTAGATTCATGTGATGGTGTAAGCGTTTGTGTACCATGTGCAGGTCAAGTTATCATGCCATCTTGTGGCGACCCTACAGCGACTAACTATGACATGGATGCCACTTGTATTGATAATACAATTTGTACTTATGGCGAATATTGTGATAATATCTGCTTCGCAGAATTCGCGCCTAATCCAGGTATCAATGATACACCTAATGCGACACTTTGTGTAACACCACTTGGTTGTGCTGACAATCCTGACGCAAGCTGTATCGGTACACAAGCCTGCGATGATGGTGACCCATGTACTGCTGGTGAAATGGAAACTTTCATTCTTGCAAGTGGAGTCTCTTGTGGCGATTGCGGTTTAAGCGCAACTCCCGTAACTCCAGCTTGTGGCGACGATACAGCTACGAACTACGACGCTACGGCTACCTGTATAGATAATACACTTTGTACTTACGCACCTTGTGAAGATGCCATTTCAGGTACAGTTACACTATCAGGTTGCGATTTCACAGGTACTAGCGTAACAATATATGATGCAAGTGGCGCAGTAGTAGGTACAGCTATGACAGATGTTATGGGTAATTATACACTCGCAGGTACATTTGCTTGTGGAACATACTCTGCTGAGTTGACTGCTGCACCTCCATGCTATATTGATGAAGGCGGAGATTTAGGTCCACGACAATTCACTGTTAATGGCGATGGTACTGCGGATGGTTTCAACTTCGCACCTATTCCTGCTAACATCCCAACCGTAGGACAATGGGGACTCATTATCCTCGGATTGATGATGTCTATTATTGCTATCGTTGGAATTAGAGAAAGAAAATTAAATGGAATTTATAGCTAAGTGAAAGAAAAGAAAAGGCTACACAAAATGTGTAGCCTTTTCTAAAATTGTGGGCGATGAGAGATTTGAACTCCCAACCCTCCCGAAGCAAATTCGGGATGCTCTTAACCAACTGAGCTAATCAACCAATCAATATATTTTTGGCTTTTTTTCTTTTTAATCGCCAACTCTCGTCTAAGTGAAAGAAATTAAATAACTCGTTATTCGCGTCAAATTTGGCTCGTGTAAAGAAAAAATAACGGCGTGAAGATGTAACGTTTATTATCTTTTCATCCCTAACAGAAAAGGCTACACAAAATGTGTAGCCTTTTCTAAAATCGTGGGCGATGAGAGATTCGAACTCCCAACCCTCTCGAAGCAAATTCGGGATGCTCTTAACCAACTGAGCTAATCAACCAATCAATATATTTTTGGCTTTTTTTCTTTTTAATCGCCAACTCTCGTCTAAGTGAAAGAAATTAAATAACTCGTTATTCGCGTCAAATTTGGCTTGTGTAAAGAAAAAATAACGGCGTGAAGATGTAACGTTTATTATCTTTTCATCCCTAAGTAATGTAAAAACAATAAACATTACATTTTGACTTGTCCTTTTTCCTTTATACTTCACCAAATTCTCCTTAAATAACCCGTTATTCGCGTCAAATTTGGCTCGTGTAAAGAAAAAATAACGGCGTGAAGATGTAACGTTTATTATCTTTTCATCCCTAACAGAAAAGGCTACACAAAATGTGTAGCCTTTTCTAAAATTGTGGGCGATGAGAGATTCGAACTCCCGACCCCCTCGGTGTAAACGAGGTGCTCTGAACCAACTGAGCTAATCGCCCTTTCTTATGTTTTTTTGTTTTTTAATCGTCAATATTGCGTCAACGGAGTGCAAAGATAGAAGGTCTTTTTAAAAATCCCAACTTTTTTGAAGAAAAAAAATATTTTTTTCAAAAAGATAGTTAGTAACGAGTAAATAATAACTTCACGATTTGGACGGCTTCTTTTACCCTTATTTGAAACGCAAAAAATCAAGAAATTAGTTAATAACTATTCGCAGAATTAGCGAACTTTGGGCGGTAAATAAAATAATAGCTATTCTTATGATTAAAGAATGGGATAGTCGGCAGACGAAGGATTTGTAAAATCTATGGTTTGATTACCCAAATACGCTTTATTTAGAACAAAATTCGTCTGGCGACAATGGTATTATTTCAGTGTTTGCTTATTTGCTGACTTTACATACTCCACATAATTAAAACAATAAATATATTTGAATTTGACACTTAAACTTGCCCTCGACTACCTTTATAACCAATTGCCGATGTATCAGCGCATAGGTGCTGCTGCTATGAAAAAAGACCTCGGCAATATCCGCCTCTTATGCGAAGCACTCGGCAATCCGCACCAAAAATTTAAATCCATACATATCGCAGGCACCAACGGAAAAGGCTCTACGGCGCATATCCTTTCCGCGATTTTGCAGACAGCAGGGCTGAAAACTGGCTTATATACTTCACCGCATTATCGCGATTTTAGGGAACGTATCAAAATAGACGGGCAGTACGTCACCGAGCAGTTTGTGGTGGATTTTGTGGCGAAAAATAAGCCGCTTTTTGAGCAAATTAAACCTTCTTTTTTCGAAATTACGGTAGTGATGGCGTTTCAGTATTTCGCTGATAGTGAGGTAGATATAGCTATAGTCGAAACGGGTTTGGGTGGGCGGCTTGATTCGACCAACATTCTCTCCCCTATCTTATCCATTATCACGAATATTAGTTATGACCATCAGCAATTTTTGGGCGATACTTTGCCGGAAATAGCCACCGAAAAGGCAGGTATTATCAAGCCAAGTACACCTGTCGTGATTAGCGAACGGCAGGATGAGGTCGCACATATATTTGAACGCATAGCAGCCGAAAGAAACGCACCACTTTATTTCGCGTCCGATTTTTTTACCGTAAAAGAAAAAGAAATTTCATTGATGGGGAATGTGTATGAAGTCTGTCCACTCACGCCCCTAGCTCCTAAAGGGAATTCCGGGCACGTTTTCATATCGAAGTGGGCAGGCTCTCCTTTAGAGGCTGGGGGTGCGCAAAATTATTTCCTTCAAACCGACCTTTATGGTAATTATCAGTCAAAGAATTTATGTGGGGTTTTATTTGTTGAGAAAATTCTGACGGAGGAAAAGATAATTTCAAATGAGCATGTGAAATTTATCGCATTAAAGCAGGTGAAGTTGCTTGCTAATTTTGTAGGCAGGTGGCAAGTTATTTCCGAAAAGCCCTTGACAGTCTGTGATAGTGGACACAATACGGCAGGTATCGAGCAGCTCGTGAAACAACTCGCTGCTCTACCCTATCGGTATTTGCATATCGTTATTGGTATGGTGAGCGATAAAGACCATGAAAAGGTGATAAAATTATTGCCGAAGGATGCGACCTATTACATCGCCAAACCGGATATTCCGCGTGGTATGGATGCCGAAAAATTGAAAGAGAAATTTGTGCGCGAAGGCTTATCTGCAAGTGCTTATGCGAATGTACCTGACGCACTACGTATGGCGCAGACACAGGCACAGGAGGAAGATTTGGTTTTTGTGGGTGGAAGTATTTTTGTGGTGGGGGAAGTTTTATAAACGTAGCACGATGCTTCTAGCCCGTGTTTTCACGTAATTCGTATTTCCTAATGCGGACACGGGCTGGAAGCACCGTGTTACGTAAAGATACATTTGATACATTTACGAATGTACTTTTCTACAATATTTCAAATTCAATAAATGAGAGATAGCTATAGCCATACCACCTGCCACCATAAGTACGCTGTGCAGCCAAGCCATACCAAATAAATGTCCGATAAATATCAGCGCAAAACCCGTCGTAGCGACGATGAGTACTTCCTTGCGTTTGTGATGAAAATAATGTGGAATGAGCGAACCCGCAGCGATGAACATACTGCCGAAGATGACGGTGTGTTCTATCATTGGATCCGCAAGAAAATGCAGCCCTGTAAATGCTCCGAACATCAACATCAAAGGCAAGAGGGCGCAATGCACCGCACAAGCAAGTGAGAGAATCATTCCGAGTATGTCTAAATTGAAGCGTGGACGCTGCATAAGTTTTAAATTTTGCTGTTTTTTGCAATGATATTGCAAATATACAGTGAAATTTGTTTAAATGCAATGATGTTGCATTGTTTTACTGTTTTATTGCTGTACTGTTTTACTGTTTTACTGCTGTATTGTTGTATTGTTGTATTGTTGTATTGTTGTATTGTTGTATTGTTGTATTGTTGTATTGTTGT
>ENA-ORXU01002320-ORXU01002320.1-marine-metagenome-genome-assembly--contig:-NODE-2320-length-13221-cov-3.090155_pt1 | contig 13221 bp, 9 predicted proteins | sample MGYA00237869_ERZ511484 | MGnify/ENA metagenome assembly ERZ511484
CTGCAAACGTGCTTCACGGACCCGGGCATCCTGCCGCGGCTGCCGCCGTCCGACGAGTTCCTGCGCAACACGCTGCCGCGAATACGCAACTTCTCCTTCAAGGGCAACACCATCTCAGGCAACACATTCAACTCGTGCCAAGTGTCGAGGCTTGTGGATGGCTCAGCATCTTTGATTAACCAAGCTGTCGAGGAAGCACCTGCAATTGTTGCTTTTATAGTGTCTACCCAGGACGCAATGTCCTCACCTGACTTTAGGACGAAGCCGCCCGGACCGCTAAACAAGGCTTGTCCGACTTGGTAGAGGGACGCACCAAAAATCACCGACGCGAAAGAGGCCTGGATACCCTGACCAATGCGCATGCCCTCAACGGGAAGTCGTTGCACTAGCACCAATCCTACCAACTCATTGTGCCGCTTGAGGGAGAGGTAATAACTTTCAGGTCCGCCAGCTTCTTCAAACGCTCGCAGCCAAGCCCGATCGAGCCAAGGAGCATTCAATCGAGTACTGGGCCAATTATCGCTCGTTAGCGCAGCAGCTGTTCGGTACACGCCTACATCTTGAGCCTCAGCTCGTGAAGTTTCCTTAGGAGGTGCTGATGCTCGCGTGGTGCACACACCTTAGCAACCGATCAGGCTGAATGCTGTTTCCAACACGCTCATGTTCTTGGTGGGCGAGTGGACTGTTGTCACATCGTTTGCGTCTGCGACGGTGCTACATTTCGACCGCTCAGCGTTTTTTCTAGGGACAGCCCTCGCACTAATTTGATCTTCAACCTATGACCCACTACCTAATCGCAGCTGCTATGTCGCTACTAGCTCTTGGCTGCAACGACTCCAAAAAATTGGGGCAAGACTCAGCCGCATACAGTTCGGTAACGCTAGATCAAGGTGGTTGCTTCGGGACCTGCCCAGTCTATGAAATGAGCGTAATGGCTGACGGCTCAGCGGTGTACGAAGGCAAGCGGTACGCTCCTTACAAAGGCCTACACCTCGGTACTGTACAGTCGGATAGCTTGGCTATCCTTAGAACTCGCGTAGGGCAGGTTTTGGCGAAAGCTGATGAATTGCCACGCGAGATGAAGAGCAACATTGCCGATGCCTCCAGCGCACGCATCACCATAGTGACGACGGCGGGCGACACCCTTGAATACCAGGGCACAACCGAGTTTGCAAAGCCTGTTGAGGCACTCTTAAAAAGTTTGCACAACGTCGCCAAAGGGATTGCTTGGCAACGAAGTCCTGATGCCGAGCCATTACCGCCCAGCGAGTTGCTGCTTACACTCGGCAATGCCGATGATTTCCAAGAAATTCTCGAATCTTACTACAGGCAGCAAATGCGCCTCGAACGAAAGGTTTCAGCCGATCCTGCCACCTTCCTCGTGAGCTTCGACCCGTATACCATGAGTGCCGAAGAGATGGTTCGCGACCTTAAAATGCGCAAGCAAGTACAGAAAGTAGCTGTCGTCGAAAACAAGTAGCTGTTGCTGCACGGTCGGATTATATCCGGTTGCCTCGACGGTAGGGAAGCTCCAAGAACCCAAGTGAACTAGGCTTCACGCGAATACCGAACGTGAACGCGCTGAAGCGTGGGTACCAGTAGAGATCCATCTCCCAGCAGTGGAGATCGCGTCCGATGCCCAGTGACGGATACGATAATTGGCGGTTGCGGAAATCGTATCCGATGGTGAGCTGACGAATCGACCACTTCGAACTGATGGGAATAGAGCCGCGCACATTGACTGTGCTGGCCGTCGTTTGCCACGGTCGGTCACCGTTTCTTCGAAATCGATCGTAGGCGCGGGAGTAGTTGAAGCTGAGGCGAAAAGCGTCTATGAGCGAATAGATTTCGTCTTTGCTGGCGGCACGTTCTTCTCCCGTGATGAATCCGCGCAACTGACGCAGTGTAAGGCCCGCCGTAAGGTCGAGACGCAGCCGATCAAACCGAACCGGAAATTTGCCTTTGCTTGCGAGCAGCGTATCGACCCGTCGGCCATCGGCACCACGTTCGTAGAGGTCAAACTGACCTCCGCTGGCACTGAGCTGTACCACCTTTTTGAACAACGCTAAGCGAGCACCCGACACGGTGATTCGTGACCACTTCAGCGAGTCTGCTGCCAAGTTGTAGCTGCCCGCAAAGGTGAGGTTATTGACCAGCGATACAATCCGCGAGGTGGAGTCCGAACGTGATTGAATTTTGCTCTCGAAGCGATTGCCAATAGAATAGCCCACCCGTAACGCTAGGCGGTCGGGCAAACTCCCGGGATTGAAGGGGCGGTTTGGAAAGGCCAGATAGGATTGTCGATCACCGAAGTCGTTGACTTGAACCTCCTTATAGTAGTTGAAGGGCGGCTCACTGTAATCTGGAGTGTACCCAATGTTTAGGCTGGGAGTGATAATATGCCGAATGCCGCGCAGGCTACCCAACTTAAATCTTGCTGTACCATAGATGTTGGTGCTCAAGCTCATAGCGGCTGTCACGGCATTTGCGACTGAGATGCCTTGAGTTAAGGTGTCCACCACGCGGCCGTCGAAAACAGTTATGGTGTCTATTGCAATCGTATCCTCACCAACGATGGTGAAATTGATGTCTTGGCGCTCCTCACTAAGGAAAACGCGCTCGAACTCATCGAAATAGACCGTCTGTGTGAAGGAGGCGTTGGGGCTGAGGCGGAAGTAGCGTAAGAAGTTTATCGGTGCCGAGAATGTAGCGCGGTGCTGGCCGCCGAGCAGGGCGTTTTGCCAGGTGGTACGATCAAACAAGGTGGTGTCGGTAGTTTCTACCTCACCCCTAAACTGCGCATCATAGTTGACGATGGCCTTCTTGTACCAGGCATTGCTCTTTGTACCCAGGTTGGCGAAAGGATATATGGCACCAGTCGAAAAGCGAGTTTCCGGGGCAGTGATGCGCATCTGGCGCGTTTGCGTGTTCTGTGAGTGACTGGCTCCTACGGTCAAGTTCCAACTCGGATGCTCGGGAAACTTGAACGTGCCCGCGAGATTGGAGCGAAATTGATTCGTGATTTGAGAACCAAGACTTTGCCCGTTTCGACTGGCGTAGTTGTTCGTCTGGATGTTGACGTTGGCGCGAAAGCTTCGGTACGGATTGGCCTTGGGATCCTGACTGTGCGTCCAGGCGAGAGACACAGCCTGTGTAAAATTGTTCTCTCCGATATCACTGGCCAGCCTGTTGCGGCTAGCGCCCAATGCCACGTTGCCGGAATAGCGATAGCGGCGGCTGTAGTTGTTGACGGTATTGAAGCGCGCAGTACCTTTTAAGAACACGTCAAAGGTGACGGAAGAGTGCACGTACTCGTTCCACGGGAAGTACCACCCCACTTGCTGAAAGCCAAAGCCGTCAATGTCCGTAAACGTATAGTCAGTCGGGAAAATCAAACCAGATCGCTCAGATGTCCCGACCGGAAAAAAGCCAAACGGCAACCACAGCGGTGTCGGCACCCCAGCCAGCTCGACGTTGCTCGGCCCAACAATGACCTGCTTGTCCTGGACCACTTTCTGCTTATTAGAGCGGATGCCGTAGTGCGGCACGTCAAGGTCGCAGGTGGTAATGATGGCGTCGGAGTTGTACACCGTATTGTCGGTCCGGTCGGGCTGCGTGGGGTCGGCTGCTACAAATTTGGTTTTGCCCCCGAGCACATATAAGTCCCCTTGTTGCGTAGTTGCATTGGTGATGATGCCCTTGCGCGTTTTAAAATTGTAGCGCATGCCTCGCGCCTCAAACTTTTGCGGCCCCTGCACGAAATTGGGAAGCTCTGACAGTCTGCCGGAGGTATCACTGATTGGCTGGGCAACGAGCAAGTTGTTCGCGTAATCAATTTCCATGTAACCCGCAGAAAGCACGAGATCTTGATACTCGACCCGGGCCTCACCGTAGAGATAAATGATCTGGTCGCGCACGCTGTAATGCATGGAGTCACGCATCGAGTACTTGACCTCACCTTCAAAAGCATCCGCGCTAAGGCTGTAGGTGCGTCGTGTGGGACGTGCTGTATCGGCAGGCAGACTATCCGCTTGCAAAAGTGCGGGGAGATTTCCGACTAGTAGGGAGTCCTCAACCCTGGGCCTTTCGGCAAAACCAGTCGTGGTAGAATCACCAGCATGGGCAGGACGCTGCCCATTTGCGGCGTTATGTGTCAGGAAGCTGAGACATATCGTGAAAAGCAGTAGAGCGTTGCCGCCTCGATTTAACAACTTAGCCCCACAGAGAAAATAGGGTACGAGGAATGTCGGCAACACTTGGTTCGACCACATCCCGCACGATTTTCGCACGATCAACCGTAGCAAAGCTTGAATGCAGATTGATGAATAGCTTGAGGGGGGTATGGGGAGTGTTGCTCGCGGTGTCAACGGTGGGATGGGCAGCTGCGTCCACTACGCCAAGAGATCTTAACGACACCTTAACGGTGGCGAACACCGAGCGGGCCGAAGGTATCCGCACCGTCGTAATTGACGCAGGCCATGGAGGTCGCGATTTAGGATGCCTTGGCGGACACCACCAAGAAAAAGAACTAGCGCTCAGCATCGCGCTCAAATTGGGTGATTATTTAGAGGATCGGCGAGACGATATCCGCGTGCTCTACACCCGAGATCGTGACGTTTTTGTACCACTCCACCGGCGGGCTAGCATGGCTAATCGCGCCCAGGCCGACCTGTTTATCTCAATCCATTGCAATGCCTTGCCGGCAGCGCCGCGAGCCCACGGTTCCGAAACGTATGTAATGGGGCTGCATACCGCCGAACGCAACCTCAATGTGGCAAAGCGAGAAAACGCAGCCATCCGTTTGGAAGAAGGGGTGGATACGAATTACGACTTCGATCCTGACAGTCCGACTGGGCACATCATCCTCTCGATGTTTCAGCATGCCTTTCAAGAGCAGAGTTTAGCTTTAGCGCAATCGCTCGAGCAGGCACTAGGGCGTCGCGAGGGTAGGCGAAGTCGTGGTGTGCTGCAGGCGGGTTTCGTAGTACTCAAAGAGACGGCTATGCCAAGCGTGCTGGTCGAGACGGGTTACCTCACTAATAAGGCTGAGGAGGCCTATCTCGCCGATGCCGACGGTCAGGATGCGACCGCAGAAGCACTTTACGATGGAGTGGTGGAATACCTACGGAAGGCCAGCGGGTCGCAAAGCGGCTTTCGTAAGACAGTAGCCAACAAGCCAACAGACCCGCCTACTACTTCTTGGGAGCATACACATTCCGCAGCTACCGACCAGCAAGCCATCGGCTACTACATTCAATTAGCAGCCTCCGACTCAAAGCTCAATACGAACGACTCACGCTGGGGAAGCCTCCGGCCCAGCATACGCCACCTTCGAGAAGCGGGTATGCACAAATATCAGTACGGTCCAAGTGAAACCCCGCGAGGAGCTAGGCAACTATTAGCGGAAGCTCGTAGGGCTGGTTTTGAAGATGCCTGGATAGTCGCCTATCAAGGCTCCAAGCGTCTTAGCCGTGCGGAAGCTGGCTTGTAAACTGCATGTTGGATGAACGCTCGCAACTAAACCCTGTGTGTAACAGTAGTGTTGCCGCAACGTACTTGCCCTATGGGCTGCGTCTGCGCTCGTATCTATGCCAGCTCAGCTCGCGAACCGTCTCAAGCCCATTATGAAAAGAGAAACCAAGATCGGCATTTTGGCGCTCGTTACGATCGCCGTCATAGTAGTGGGTTTCAATTTCTTGAAAGGGAAAGAAGTCTTCTCTAGCGCTAACACATATTATGTCGTCTACGACAACGTAGACCAGCTATCCGTCGGTGACGGCGTTCGATTTCGTGGCTTGCGCGTAGGCCAGGTGGCCAGCATCACCCTCGACGAAGAAACCGCGCAAAACCTCACAGTTGGACTCACCCTCGAGGAAGACTTGCCGGTACCAACGACAGCCACCGTTTTGATTAAGGCCGACGGCCTTCTGGGTGGTCGGTTCATTACGCTCGTATTCGATGCGCCATGCTCAGGCGACAATTGCGCAACTGACGGGACGTATCTCACGGCAGCCAGCGAGACCATGCTCGAAGGTTTGTTAGGTGATCCAGAAGACCTGAAGCGCTATGCCGAAGTAGCCAAAGATGCAGCAGGGCCTATCGTTGATTCGATTGCACAGCGGTTAGACACCAACGGCGTAGGGCGCACCATGCGCAATTTGGAGACCACAACGCAAAATTTGGCCCGGCTAACAGAGAAGATTGATCGGCTGCTAGCACGTTCGGGCAGCGACCTCAGCGCCACCGTGTCGAGTGTTGCTTCGATTACCAAGAATCTCGAGACAAACAACGCGCAGATTGCGAGTATTCTTCGCAACGTGGACTCTACCACCTCGGCGCTCGCACGCGTTGATTTGGGTAGCACCCTGACAGAGGTAGAAGCCGCCTTGCAAAGCCTCCAGAGCACCTTAGCGAGTAGCAATGGTGCCATCTCCAACTTAGATGACATTACCGCTGGCCTCAATCGTGGTGAAGGCTCGCTGGGCATGCTTCTTCAAGACGATGCTGTAGCTGTGCGACTCGAGCGCACCCTAACCAACCTAGACCTGCTAATGCAGGATTTGCGCCTCAATCCCAAGCGCTACGTCAACGTAAGCGTCTTCGGAAAGAAGCAAAAGGAGTACGACTTGCCTGAGGAGGATCCAGCGGAGGACATCCTACGGGATTGATCTGCCATTCAGAGTAACCGCAATACAGGCCGAGCCAGCCGAAGCGAGTAGACTTCTGGGTTGAGCCAAGACTTCAGGTGAGGCAGAGTCGCAGAGATCACACGTTTCAACCTGCTGCAGATGCCAGTACAAGCTGCGAATCCTCAGTGATTCCAGAGTGCAGACGTCATCGTAGCTCTGACATAATTTGTTCGATCGAGATTGGGGTTTTGCTATAATGGGAATATGGATCCTTATCTCTATCTCATTGAACTACAGGCAAGTAGTTGACATATTTCTGGTACAAGCCTGATACGCAACTATGCCGACAAATAATCCGAACACTGTAACCACGAGGGAGGAGGTCCTCCAAATACCAGTGGTGCGTGAGGAAGTGCGTATTGGCAAAGAAGATATCGTAACTGGAGAAGTAATCGTCTCCAAAAAGGTCGAAAGCGATGATGTCGCTTTCGATTTGACGACTACGACTCAAGGCATCACTGTAGAGCGGCGTGCCGTGAACCAACGCTTTGATACCCTACCAGAAGCCGTTCAAGTGAATGGCGACACGACGACCTACCGCGTGATACGCGAAGTACCCACGGTCGTGACCCACTATGAAGTGGTTGAAGAAATCGTGGTACGCAAACAGAAGAGCGAGAACACTCGATCTGAGGTGGTGCCTGTGCGCCGCGAACGCGTCGATGTTATCCGAACTACAAACCCTTAAATCAGTCCTAGGCCCGAACCTGGGCATTTCAAACACCTTTCACTCCGAACCTAAATATTGCAAACATGAGCCAGACAGTAATCGGCGTATTCGCCACCAATCAACAAGCACAAGAAGCCGTATCAGCACTCCGTAGCGCTGGATATGACGATGCAACTATCGACCTTTCTAGCCGCGACACCGCTGCAGACTATAACGCACGTACCAAGAAGGTAGGTGGTTTCTTCTCATCACTATTCTCCGATGATGACGATACCACCCGTACAGCCTACATGGAAACTGCCAAGCGCGGTACTGTGGTAACTGTACACACAGATTCTATGAGTAGTGCCGAGCGCGCTGCTGATATACTCGACCAGCACGGTGCTATCGATGCCAACGAAGGCTATAAGTCGCTGCAGAAGTGCGGTATCAAAGACACCGACATGGACACTACCCTAGAGGTAGTAAAAGAAGACCTCATGGTCGGTAAGAAGACCGTCGCCACTGGTGGAGTCCGTGTACGCAGCCGTATCATTTCAAAGCCTGTCTCAGAGACCATTCGTCTCCGCGAGGAGGAAGTGATCGTATCTCGTACAGCCGTAGACCGCCCAGCTACAGCAGCCGACTTCAACACCTTTAAAGAGGGAACTGTCACGATGAAGGAAACCGCTGAGGTGCCTGTCGTACAAAAAAGTGCACGTGTAGTCGAAGAAGTATCCGTTGGCAAAACAGCCCATACCAACACTGAGACCATTACTGAAACTGTCCGCGAAACGGAGGTCGATGTAGAACGTGTAGCCGGTGAGGCCGTTGCTTCAGCCACCAACACTGTGCGTGGCACTGTTGATGCTGCCGGCAATAAGATTGACCAAGCAGGCAACTCATTGCACAATGCACTCGACCGTGACAACGACGGCGAACTAGTTGACCTTAACGACCGCGACGGTCGTATCGGATAATCCCAGATTTTAGCAGGAGTTGATTCTCTTGTGCCCTAAACCGTTAAAGCCGCTTTTCCTTATGGGAGAGGCGGCTTTTTCTTTACCCAATCTTCGCTGTAGATAGCGGTAGTGCTCTCCTACATTCGCCGCTGTGACAATCGACTCCCTCGATAAGGTTCTAATTGCGGCCTGGCACCAAGGGTGGCATCCTGAGGCGCTGGATGCCATCGCGCCTTGGTGGAGGCAAAAGGAAACTTGGGTCCCTCTCTATGTCGCACTCATTGCCTGGCTGGTCTGGTCGAAGCGACTTCAAGGATTGATACTCGCAGCGGTAGCCGGCGCTACGGTAGGCCTAGCAGATTACTTGAGCGCTGGAGTCATCAAACCGATTGTGGGACGATTGCGACCTTGTAAGGTGCCTGGACTCATGGAGAAGCTCGACATCTTAACAGGATGCGGAGCAGGCGAAAGTTTTCCAAGTGCCCACGCTGCAAACCACTTTGCATTGGCTGTTTTTCTAGGCTTGACCTGTTTTGCCGAAAGGCCGATACTCAAGTGGTGCGGTATTGCGTGGGCTTTCAGCATAGCGCTCGGTCAGGTATATGTAGGTAGACACTACCTAAGTGATATCGCTGCAGGTGCACTGCTAGGAACGCTGATTGCCTATTGTACCTCAGCATTGTACCACCGGTATCTTATTCGCAGAGACCAGCTTACACTAGACTAAAGGATGAGTCCGGTTGAATATATCGTATTGATAGCAGCAGTGCTGCTGGGAGGGCTCGCTGGACTTCGCCTACCAAAATTTGACGGCCGCTACCTCCACCTCTTGCTCAGTTTTAGTGGCGCTTACCTCCTTAGCATAACTGCGCTTCACCTGATTCCTGAGGCCTTTTCAAACAACGCAGTGAATCCCGGTATCGCCGTACTCGGCGGCTTTTTCCTGCAGGTACTTTTCGAGCAACTCAGTCAAGGTGTAGAGCACGGGCACATTCATGTAAATCAAGGCCGCAACGTTGCGCTCCCCGTGCTGATTGGCCTTTCACTGCACGCCCTACTTGAAGGTAGCCCACTTGCGCTCATGGGTCATGCAGCCCACGGTCATGCAGAGGGTCATCCGCTTCTCACAGGCCTTGCGCTGCACAAGTTGCCAGCGGGATTTGCCCTGAGCGTGCTGATGCTGCAGGCTGGCTATGCCCGAGGCAAGGCTTGGCTTGCCCTCGGAGTGTTCGCATTGATGAGTCCAATCGGTGCACTAGTCGGAGAATGGATAGCGCCCCCTCGGGTGCTGCCTTATTTGCTGGGCCTCGTCATCGGATCTCTGCTCCACGTGAGCACGACCATTCTGTTTGAGTTGGATGATCCCGACCACCATAGGTTAAGTTGGGCGAAGACCGGAGCCATCGCAGCCGGAATTATTATCGCCCTCGCGACGCGATACGTGACATAGCACTGCTTGGCGAAGGAATATCGTTACATTGCATCACAGCGGAAATCCGCCTGAGACTATCAAAGCAGCTATGATTGCACGCCTCGCCTGCCTAGGCTTACTCAATATTTTGTGCATCTGCCTTACCCCCATTATTTATGGGCAAGTGACGATTCGAGGTCAGGTAGTCGATGAAACTGAAGAGACCCTTATTGGAGCCACGGTGCTCGAGTCAGGTACTTCGAACGGAACGACGACTGATTTCGATGGCAATTTTGAACTTGAGCTCGGTGGCCTTCCGGCAAAACTGATCGTGAGTTACATCGGCTATGCGGCCGACTCGGTAATCGTCGAAAACGTTGAACAGGTCGTCCGAGTCGTTTTGGGTGACAATTCGACCTCGTTAATCACCGTCGAGGTTAAAGGAAGACGGATTTCAGAGAAGCGTCAGCAGAGCGCCCTCACTATGGAAACCCTCGACAACATTGCTATTAAAGAAACGCCAGCGGCCAACTTCTATGATGGCCTTGGTAGCCTTAAGGACGTTGACCTCACGGCAGCAAGTTTAGGGTTCAAAATTATCAATACGCGAGGTTTCAACTCAACCAATCCAGTACGATCGCTTCAAATCATTGACGGGGTCGACAATCAGAGTCCCGGTCTTAACTTCTCTCTAGGTAATTTCCTGGGTGCGAGTGATTTAGATGTAAACAACGTTAATATCATCGTCGGGGCGAGTTCTGCATTCTATGGTCCAAACGCGTTCAACGGCGTGATTGCCATGGAAACTAAAGACCCTTTCCTACAACAGGGTCTGTCGGCGACAGTAAAAGTTGGCGAACGCCAACTTGTCGAAGGCGGTTTCCGATGGGCGCAGGCGCTTGAAAATAAGGACGGCAACGAGTGGTTTGCCTACAAGCTCAACGCTTACGGTTTCAGTGCAAACGATTGGGTAGCTGATAACTACGATCCAGTAGATAGTACAAACACCGGTCGTAATAATCCTGGTGGCTACGATGCAGTGAATGTTTACGGAGACGAATACGAGACTGGCTACAGTCGAAACGATGTACTCGGTCTCGATACCTTCCACCGGCCAGGTTACCGAGAAATCGACCTCGTCGACTACGATGCTGAGAACATCAAAGCCAACGCAACTTTCCATTTCCGATTAAACCCTGCCGAAGGACTGATGAGTCCGGAAATCGTGGCTTCGTCTTCCTACTCAACGGGTACTACCATTTACCAAGGCGACAACCGCTTCAGTCTGCGCAACATTCAATTTTACCAGCACAAACTGGAGTTGCGAAAGCGCAATACTTATTTCCTGCGAGCTTACGTAACCCATGAAGACGCGGGTGATAGCTACGATCCCTATTTCACCGCCCTTCGCCTGCAAGAGGCCGCGATGAGCAACTCAGACTACAATGAGCGCTATCAGGGAGTCTACCAGAATCGGATTATACCTCGCATCAACAGGACCTTTGGAGATGAAGTACCGGTAATCACGAATTTCCCAAATGGCGATGGCACGTTCGATATTCTAGCCTTCCGAGCGGCACAGGATGCTTTCGAGCAGCGATACCGTGACAGTTTATTTGTCTACCATGACTTTGTGAGTAATGTTCTCAATTCGAATGAGCGCAATTTTCCAGAAACCGAAGCCCGCTTTGAACCTGGCACAGCTCGCTTCGACTCCGCGTTTAACGCTATCACCTCCAGGCTGAGTTTTGGAGATGGTGGGACCAGGTTTTTTGATCGCTCCGCTCTTGGCCATATTCATGGAGAGTATCTCTTTAATGACCTCGTAGCTGGTGGCACTGGTAGCCTCACAGATCTGGATCTCCGCATAGGAGGAAATTTTAGAAGCTACCGCCCAAACAGCATGGGCACGGTACTTCAAGATACTGCTGGCCGCAGCATCGACACCTATGAATACGGAGTCTATGGTGGTGGTACGGCAACTATCGACGGGAAGATCAAATTTTCAGGTAGCGTACGGCTCGACAAAAACAAAAATTTCGACTACCTCCTTTCGCCAGCAGCCTCAGTTGTTTATACTCCGAATGAGGAGACAACTCTTAGAGCGAGCTTCTCAAGCGCCATTCGAAACCCTACCCTAGCCGATCAGTTCCTGTTTTATAATGTTGGCCGCGCGATCCTTCTTGGGAATCTGAATGGGGTTGACAGCTTGGTCACGGTTGAGAGTTTCATCGATCGCCTCAACAGTGGCAACAATGAAGACTTAGACTATTTCAATGTAGACCCGATTCGCCCGGAAAAGGTCAAGACTCTGGAAGTTGGAGTGAGAACTACGCTATTCAGCAAGCTTTTTCTGGATGCTACGTACTACTATAGTTTTTACGATGATTTCATAGGCTTCAATTTTGGGCTCGATACGCGATTTGTCTTAGGCCTTCCACGCAATACGCAGGCTTTTCGAGTCGCAGCAAATGCGCAGGATCGCGTGACTACGCAAGGCTTCTCGATTGGAGGCAACTACTACTTTGGTAACTACTTCGCAGCTAGTGGCAACTACTCATGGAACGTCTTAAATACCGAAACTGACGACCCAATCATTCCAGCATTTAATACCCCTGAGCACAAATACAACCTTGGCTTAGCAGCCCGCGATATACCTGTCCAGCTCTTTGGAGGGGAGCAGGCATTCGGCTTCAATACGAACTACAAGTGGGTCGACGGTTTTCTATTTGAAGGATCACCGCAATTCACAGGATTCATTCCGGCCTATGGATTGCTCGATGCCCAGATCAATCTTAACATTCCAAACATTAACACCACCCTCAAGATCGGTGCAAGCAATTTGCTCGACAATGAGGTTTTTCAAACTTATGGAGGACCACGTGTAGGACGACTGGCTTATGCTTCGGTGCTCTATGAATTCCGCAAATAGCACACACAACTACTTTCCAATGAGATTACTTCTACTCACGCTGGCACTCGCTGTCAGCTCAGCGCTTGTCGCGCAAACACGCTACCTCGAACCTGTCTTCGACGACGTCACCGTAACTGACACCATACGCTTTCAGGAAAATGTCTCGGTACTACCCTTTATTACAAGCGGTGGTGAGATGCCCCCTGCGCCGACCCCAACCTACATGCAGGTGTATACCCCAACTGGCGACACAGAAATGGAGCGTCCTTGTGTGATAATTAATGGTACTGGCTCATACTTTCCACAACTTGTCGGAGGTGGCTTATTTGGGAAGCTTGACGATAGTGCCAGTGTCAATACCGCGAAGCGGTTCGCTCGTATGGGCTATACAGCTATCGTCGCAGAGTACCGAAAAGGATGGAACCCAATATCAACCAACGTTGACGAACGAACTGGCTCCCTTCTCATTGCGAGCTACCGTGGGTTGCAAGACCTACGCTCGCTAGCCCGCTTCTTAAGGGGTAGTGTTGCGGAATCTGGCAATCCCTATGGAATTGACGATGATAAACTAATGGTCATGGGCTTCGGTACTGGTG
>ENA-ORXU01002324-ORXU01002324.1-marine-metagenome-genome-assembly--contig:-NODE-2324-length-13210-cov-12.351100_pt1 | contig 13210 bp, 11 predicted proteins | sample MGYA00237869_ERZ511484 | MGnify/ENA metagenome assembly ERZ511484
AAAACGAATTTACTCATTGCTGTTCGCTTCTTTAATAGAATAACTATTAGACAAAGCTCACATCGCGATTAAATTCGGTTTAAATTGAATAAAATTTAACCCTGAAAGATCAACAGACCCTAGATATAGCTAAACTTTTTTATTGAACTGCCTGTATTAAAAAAAGCCCCTGAAACTTTTAATTTTAGGGGTTTTTTATGTAAGTATGGTTTATACCAATTAAGTCTATTAATACTTAACTACGATAATCAAATAAAGCAGCTAAGTACGTTCAAATATTGTTGCAATCCCCTGCCCTAAACCTACACACATAGTAGCTAAGCCAATATTTACATCTTGATTTTCCATCAAATTAATTAAAGTGCCTGAGATCCTACTACCCGAACAACCTAATGGATGCCCTAAAGCAATAGCACCACCGTTTAAGTTCACCATATCGTCGGCTTTATCTTCTAAACCTAGTGCTTTAATACACGATAATGCTTGCGCTGCAAATGCTTCGTTAAACTCAGCCAACTCAATATCGTTAATGGTTAAACCTGCTCGTTTTAACGCCTTTTGAGTCGCCGGTACTGGACCGTAACCCATAGTAGCAGGATCACAACCGGCAATTGCCATTCCTCTTAATTTAACACGAGATGTTAATCCTAGTGCTTTTGCTTTGTCTGCAGACATGACTAACATTGCTGATGCTCCGTCAGACAATGCTGATGAAGTTCCTGCTGTTACCGTGCCATTTGCAGGGTCAAATACCGGGCGAAGTTTTGATAGTGCTTCAACCGTTGTTTCAGGTCGAATAACCTCGTCGTGCTCAATAAGTTTTAGCGCCCCTTGCTGATCATGCCCCAAGGTGGGAACAATTTCGTTATTCCAACGACCTTCTAACATGGCTTGATGAGCACGTTGGTGCGAGCGAGCGCCAAAAGCGTCTTGCATTTCTCGGCTTATACTATGTTGTTTACCTAATAACTCGGCGGTTAAACCCATATTTCCGGAAGCTCTGGCAATGTGTTTGCTTAATGATGGCGCAAAATCAACGTCATACATCATTGGCACATGTCCCATATGTTCAACACCACCAATTAAAAAAACATCTCCTTGCCCAGCAATAATACTGGTTGCCGCGTCATGTAATGCTTGCATTGACGAACCACATAAACGATTAACAGTTACGCCACCAATTGATTTTGGTAGACCTGCTAATAACAAAGCATTACGCGCAATATTAAACCCTTGTTCTTTCGTTTGTTTTACACAACCCCAAATAACATCTTCAATTTCATTAGGATCAAGTGCTGGGTTTCGCAATAATATTTGTTCCATTAAATGTGCTGATAATGTTTCAGCACGTACATGACGAAATACACCTGCTTTTGAACGCCCCATCGGAGTTCGTATGCAATCAATAATTACAACTTCTTTCATTGTATTCTCCTCGAGTTAGGCTGTTTTAACAGATGTGGTAAAATAAGATTGATCCAATTTAGCCATTTCGCGCATACCATCGGTTACTTGGTAAAGTTCACCTAGATAAGCAAATTTATCAGCCATGGCAATATATTCATGCAAACCTATAGTTTCCAAATATCGGATTGCACCTCCTCTAAATGGCGGAAAGCCCAAACCATAAACTAAGCCCATATCAGCTTCGGCTGCGGTATCAATTATGCCTTCCTCTAAACACCTAACCACTTCGTTGATCATTGGGATCATCAAACGCGCAATAATATCGTCGTTTGAAAAGGTTGTCGATTTTGTACAAATAGGCGCTAATAATTCATAGGTAATGTTTGACGCGACTTTATTAGGTCGGCCACGTTTATCTTTACTGTGATCATAAAAGCCCTTCGCGTTTTTTTGACCTAAACGATCATTTTTATACAGTAATTTTATGGGATCATTATCGAGCTTTTTCATGCGAGTAGGAAAACCATCTGACATGACTCCAGTGCAATGCTCGGCGGTATCTATACCAACCACATCTAACAAATAAGCCGGTCCCATTGGCCAACCAAATTCTTTTTCCATTACCTTGTCTATTTCAGCGAAGTCGCCTCCTTCAAGCACTAAATGACTAAGCGCAGCAAGATAAGGAAATAAAACACGGTTAACATAAAAACCTGGACAATCATTAACTACAATAGGCGACTTACCCATTTTGGCAGCATAAGCAACCACTGTTGCTACTGTTTCATCAGAGGTTTTACTCCCTCTGATCACTTCAACTAAAGGCATTTTATTAACGGGATTAAAAAAGTGCATGCCACAAAAATGTTCAGGGCGTTTTATGCTGTTTGCTAATAAATTAATTGAAATAGTAGAAGTATTAGACGTTAAAATAGTGTTTTCGCTTACCGAGTTTTCAACCTCAGCTAAAACCATGCCTTTAATTTTAGGGTTCTCGACCACAGCTTCAACCACAATATCGACTCCCCCTACACTTTTATAGGTTAACGATGGAGTAATATTATTTAAGGTGGTCGCCATTGTTTTGATGTCCATTCGACCACGTTCTACTTGCGTAGTTAATAATTCAGCAGCGGTATTTAAGCCTAAATCAAGGGCGCTATCATTAATGTCTTTCATGATAATTGGTGTACCTTTATAGGCGGATTGATAAGCAATGCCACCGCCCATAATACCCGCACCAAGCACCGCCGCTTTGTTTATAGTTTTAGCTTGTTTGGCGGCTTTTTTAGCTTTTCCTTTAACCACTTGATCGGCCAAAAACAGTCCTATTTGTGCAGTGGCAGAATCAGTTTGAGATAATTTAACAAAGGCTTTGTTTTCAAGTGCTAGCGCACCATCGCGATCTAAATTAGCCGAAGCTTCAAGGGTATCAAGCATGATCATAGGCGCTGGATAATGCTTACCTGCTTTTGCTGCAATCATGCCTCTGCAAGTACTAAAGGTCATTAAACTTTCTGTGGCACTCAAAGCCAGTGCTTCAAGTTTAGGCTGACGTTTAGCGCGCCAATCAAGTTTTCCAGCAATAGCGTCTTTAAGCATATTTATAGCGGCTGTCATTAGATTTTCAGGGGCAACTACTGCATCTAAAACACCAACGGCTAAAGCAGAATCTGCATTATGAGCCTTGCCGGTGGACATCCACTCAATGGCATTGTCAGCGCCAATGATACGAGGGAGTCGAACAGTGCCACCAAAGCCGGGCATTATGCCTAATTTAACTTCGGGTAAGCCGATGCTTACATTGGTATCAGCAAGTCTGTAATCACACGCAAGTGATAATTCGCAACCGCCACCTAAAGCAATACCGTTTATTACGGCAATAGTGGGTAGCTGAAGATCTTCTATTCGGTTAAACATATCGGTAGATTGCTTAACCCAAAACATTAATTCTTTGTGAGGCTTTTTAAAGGTATTTAAAAATTCCTTTATATCAGCCCCTACAATATAGGTTGACTTAGCAGAAGTGATTAAAACGCCTTTCGCCTCGGTTGATTCATTAATAGCCTTTAGCGCCATTTCTAATTCAATAAAGGTTTCTTTATCAAATTTATTTACGGAGCCTTGCGCATCAAATTTAAGTTCGATAATTCCACCTTCTAATAACTGTACCGAAAGGCTAGTGCCTTGATAAATCATACGTGCTCCCCTAGCTGATTGTTAATTTGCAATATTGAGCGTAAATAACCCAATGTTTATTAAACTCGTTTATTTGATCAAATTCAATGGTTTTACGTTGATGTAAATCACCGTATACTCTTTATTAATATATACCCATCACTCATCAAGATGCAGGTTTGGAGCTTGAGGTGTGATGGCTATAATACCTACTTAAAGCGACTTTTAGGCTCCTAATGAAATTCAATCATATTGTTCAAAAACCAGAAAACCTACTACTCGCTATGGCTTTTGTAATGCCGTTAATTTTTTCAGTGTGGATGGTATTGCTCAATAATTTTGTTATTGAAAAAGCGAGTTTTACTGGCGTAGAAATTGGCATTTTACAAAGTTTACGCGAAATACCTGGATTTTTAGCTTTTACTGTTATTTATGTTTTGCTGTTTATTAAGGAGCAACGCTTAGCTATTTTATCGTTAGGTATTACAGCTGTAGGCGTAGCAATTACCGGATATTTCCCTAGTGTTTATGGTTTATATATCACAACGGTAATTATGTCAGTGGGGTTTCATTATTTTGAAACGGTTAATCAATCGTTAACCTTACAATTAATAGATAAAGACAAAACAGCCCACTTTATGGGGCGATTATTATCAATGAAAGCCATAGCATCTTTACTCGCCTTTAGTACTATTTGGTTAATAATGGATTATTTTAGTTGGTCATACCAAGCAACCTATGCTTTGTTTGGTGGTATTGGCTTAGTGCTTACAGTGTGTATTGCTTTATCTTTCAAGCAATTTACTCCTAAAACTGAGCAAAACAAAAAATTGGTGATTAAAAAGCGTTATTGGCTATTTTACGCATTAACTTTTTTTGGTGGTGCTCGTCGGCAAATTTTTGTGGTATTTGCAGGTTTTTTAATGGTAGAAAAGTTTGGCTATAGCGTTGCTGACATTAGTATATTATTTATTATAAATTATATTTTTAATTGGTTATTTGCAGCCAAAATAGGACAATTCATTGGTAAATTTGGTGAACGATTTGTTTTAAAGTTTGAATATATTGGCTTGATACTTTTATTTTGTGCTTATGCTAGTGTGTCTAACGAGTATATTGCTGCTGGCTTGTATGTTATTGATCATTTGTTATTTGCCTTTGCTATCGCTATTAAAACTTATTTTCAAAAAATAGCTTCACCTGAAGATATTGCCTCTACGGCTGGTGTAAGCTTTTCAATTAATCATATTGCCGCCGTTGTGATCCCTGCATTGCTTGGCATGGTGTGGATTATTAATTCTGCTTGGGTATTTTACATTGGAGCAGGCTTTGCCTTTTGTTCGTTTGTTTTAGCGCTATTAATTCCTAAAGTTCCAGCAATTGGTAACGAACTTCGCTTACATGAATTGGCGCAAGAAAAAGCACATTAATAGCCTTTTTAAGTACTCTTGAACCCAAGATCATGAAAAGTTTTGAAATGCTTGTTTATCTTAAAATCTAGGTTTAAATGCATGAGGTTATTTGTAGTAAATAGACTGTATATACCCGTTACCATTCAAGATGCATGTTTCAGAGCACTTTGAATGGCAACGAGTATATGCTTAAATAAACCTGTAGCAATTTGGGTAAATGAGCTTAGGGTCTGTTGATCTTTCGAGGTTATTTTTACAGCAAGGTGTTTGATATTTAGACAAGGCAGAGTATGTGAAGTGTAGCTAGCTACTCGAACATACGATAACGACGTATAAATTTCAAACAGGTACTGCCCTCGGGTTCATTTAAAACGAATTTACTCATTGCTGTTCGCTTCTTCAATAGATTAACTATTAGACAAAGCTCACATCGTGATTAAATTCGGTTTAAATTGAATAAAATTTAACCCTGAAAGATCAACAGACCCTAGTTTAAGTCAAATAAAACTAAATAAAAATGATAGCATTTAAGGGCTAATTATAATGAAAGATCAAGATGACTCGTTACCAGTAGCTGAAAAAAAGTTAGTCGCTTCATCAACCACTCAATCAGCGGTCATTTCCACAGAAATTTCAGATCAAAATAGCAGTAATGCTGATACTAAAGTTGCAGGTTCCTCTTCCCAAAAACAATTATTAAGCTTAGCTAAACATTTTGTACTCGACGGGGCTTTACTGCCTGAAAATAAGCAAATGCCGCTTGAAGAGCGTGTAGTAAAAAGAGAGCGTTTTGCCCGTTTACGCCAGCAACAAAATTTAGAAGCTATTATTCAAAAATCTTTACATTACTGCCCTAGAGGCGCTAATTCAGCTAAAGCAGATCAAGACTGGTTTAATCGTTTCACGCATTTAGCAGAAGATGTAAGCAATAAAACAATGCAAGATTTGTGGGCTAAAATTTTAGCCGGTGAAATTACTCAACCGGGATCTTTCTCATTAAAATCACTTAACGTATTTAAGTTAATGAGTATTACCGATGCTAAATTGCTCGCGAAAGTATGCGGTTTGGTAGTAAAAGATAATAGTAGAAAAAATTTGCGCTTGTTATCTGGTTCCTATAAAACACCGAGCTTGTGGAGTTTTATGAGTAAAACCACGCAAAGCAGCATTAATTTAAATCAGTGCGGCATAAGTTACAGCGAGATTTTAAGTTTGGCGGATAATAAGCTTATTTTTAGTGAAGAAACGGAGTCTAGAGCCTTACAAAAAGGCGAACAAATGGTATTTAACTTTAATGGGCGAACCTTAACCCTAACGGCTAACGTTAATCAATGTGGCTTACGTTTTTATAAATTTACCCCAATTGGAAGTGAGTTGGCTTTACTAATTTCTGATAAACCGAATAAAGAGCTAGTACCATTATTGAGCTCGTCTTTACATGCTCATTTTTCGGTAAATGCAGATGAGTAAATGCCTAGTTAGCTATTCATTAGTTAAGAAATTTTGAATACGTTAATTTATGTGTATAAAAGAAATGAATAAGCTGTGAATAAGGTATGTAAAAACTATTGGTAAGCCCTTAACAACCTATTGATAAACCCTTAATAATTTAATGATAAGTTATAGACTGGTTGGTGAAAAATACTCAAAAAAAACAGGTAAATTAATTACCTGTTTTTATGAATAACATTCGCCACAAGTATCTTATGAATTAAATACCATCGCCATCAGTATGTAATCCACATTCTCGTTGGCCGCCAGAAAATCGAGTATCGCTTTCGTCCATACCTAAGGTTAATGGTTTAGTACTATGTACATCACCCACAGATACATACCCTTGATCCCATAATGGGTGGTAAGGTAAACCGTGCTTAGTGAGGTATTGATGAACGTCTTTATTAGTCCAGTCAATAATTGGATGTACTTTAAAACGACCTCGCAATACACTTACCACAGGTAAATTTTCACGGTGGGCAGTTTGTTGACGACGCACACCCGTAAACCATGTATTAGCGTCTAAATCGCTTAAGCCGCGCTCTAAAGGTTCTACTTTGTTACGACGATTGTAGGCTTTTAATGCTGCTTCATCTTTATTCCATTCTTCACCGTGCTTAGCAAGTTGCCAAGCCGCGCTTTCTTTTGCACTGTATACATGCAAATTTAACTTCAAGCGTTCAGTTAACTGATCAATAAATTGATACGTTTCAGGAAATAAATGCCCTGTGTCGGTGATCAATACCGGAATGTTAGGCTCAACTTGCGTTAACAAATGCAACATTACCGCTGATTGAATACCAAAACTTGATGATAAAACAAATTGCGCTGGCAAGTTCTTCATCGACCATTCAACACGAGCTAAAGCAGATTCTTTCTCTAACAACTCATTCCACTGCTGCAATAAAGGTTCAGGGGTTGAAACCGCACAATGGTTGATAGCCAAGGGGCTAGTATTAATCATGGAAGTCACGCTTACTTACTTTAACTTCAGCAATAATACCAGCGCGTATGGTAAAGTCACCAAAGCCCTCGTTGGCATTACGCTCGGTTGACCAACGCGCTACTAACTGATCAATTTCAGTTAAAATGCCTGCTTCATCAATTCCGTCTTTGTAAAGTTTAGGTACACGCGTGCCGGCATGGTTTCCGCCTAGGTACATGTTGTATTTTCCCGGACCTTTACCTACTAAGCCAATTTCGGCTAGCATGGCTCTACCACAGCCATTAGGGCAGCCAGTAACACGTAAAATAATATGCTCATCAGCAACGTTATGCTTGCTTAATAACCCTTCAACATCGGTTACTAAACCCGGCAAATAACGCTCAGCTTCTGCCATGGCTAACGGACATGTTGGAAACGCAACACACGCCATTGAATTTAAACGTTGATTAGATGTTTGATCTTTGATCAAGCCGTATTGACGAGCCAATGTTTCAATACTGGCTTTGTCTGTTTGAGCTACACCCGCAACAATTAAATTTTGGTTAGCGGTCATTCTAAAGTCACCTTTATGGACTTTAGCAATTTCAGCTACACCCGTTTTAAGAGGGCTATCAGGACCATCAATTAAACGACCATTTTCAACAAATAATGTTAGGTGATGTTTATTATCAACACCTTCTACCCAACCAAAACTATCGCCACGGCTGGTAAATTCGTAAGGACGGCTTTCACCAAAAATCACGCTCGCTCGTTTTTCAACTTCAGCTTTAAAGGTTTCAATGCCTACACGATCTAACGTGTATTTTGTTTTCGCATTTTTACGATTAACTCGGTTACCCCAATCGCGTTGCGTAGTAACTACAGCCTCTGCAACATCTAAAATTTTATCAATTGAGATGTAACCAAAATCGTCTGCTTTACGTGGGTAAGTTGAATTATCGCCATGAGTCATGGCTAAACCACCACCCACTAATACGTTAAAACCAATCAGTTTTCCGTTTTCAGCGATTGCAACAAAGTTTAAATCGTTTGCATGTACGTCTATATCGTTTTTAGGTGGAATAACAACGGTTGTTTTAAATTTACGAGGTAAGTAACTTTTCCCTAAAATAGGTTCTTCATGATCGGTGGTTTCAATTTTTTCAGCGTCTAACCAAATTTCTGCATAAGCTCTTGTTTTTGGTAATAAATGTTCGCTAATTTTTTTCGCCCATTCGTACGCTTCTTGATGAAGTTCAGATTCAATAGGGTTACTTGTACATAATACGTTTCGGTTTACATCACCTGCGGTTGCTATACCGTCAATGCCAATGCTATTTAACGTTTGATGCATAAGTTTAATGTTAGGCTTTAATACACCGTGAAATTGAAACGTTTGACGCGTTGTTAAACGAATACTGCCGTATGAGGTGTAATCACTGGCAAACTTATCAATGGCTAGCCATTGCGTTGGCGTAATAATACCGCCAGGCATGCGAGCACGAAGCATTACATTATGTAATGGTTCTAATTTTTGCTTTTGACGCTCAGCACGAATGTCACGATCATCTTGCTGATACATACCATGAGTACGTATTAGCTGGTAGTTATCAGGGGTAAAACCACCTGTCATTCTGTCAGCTAAATCTTCAACAATGGTTCCGCGTAAGTAGTTGCTTTCTAACTTTAAGCGCTCGTTATCCGCATGTTTACCTTCAACAATAATTGGACCATCACCGGTAGATTTAATGTCTTTAAATTCAGTTGTCATTAGTATACGTCCTTCTGGTAACGTTTATTGCTGCGTAACGATTTCAAGTAGTCTTGCGCTTGCTCAGGAGTCAAACCGCCTTGAGAGGCAATTACATCAACTAGTGTGTTGTGTACATCTTTTGCCATGCGGTTTGCGTCACCACAAATATATAAGTGGGCACCACGCTCTAACCATTCAAATACTTCTTTTGCGTTTTCTTTAATACGGTCTTGTACGTAAACTTTTTCAGCTTGGTCACGAGAGAAAGCTACGTCCATTTTAGTTAATAAGCCTGATTTTAAGTAACCTTGCCATTCAACTTGGTATAAGAAGTCTTGAGTAAATGTTTGATCACCAAAGAACATCCAGTTATCACCTTCAGCATCGCTTGCTTCACGCTCTTGCATGAATGCTCTAAATGGGGCAACACCTGTACCTGGACCTACCATAATTACTGGTGTGTTACCGTCAGCAGGTAAGCGGAAGTTATCGTTATGCTCAACAAATACTTTAACCGTTGCACCTTCTTCTGCATCGTTAGCTAAGAAACCTGAAGCACCACCAAAACGTGTATTACCATTTTCTTCATAACTGACTAAGCCAACCGTTAAGTGAACTTCTTCCTCAACTTCAGTTTGACTTGAAGCGATTGAATATAAACGCGGAGTAATTTTACGAAGTGCATCAACAAATACTTGTGCGGCTACGTCGCTTGGCGTAGCTTTAACGATATCAACAATTTGATGTTCTGCTGAATATTCACGTGCTGCATTTTTGTCTTCCGCTAACGCTTTAAGTTTTGCATCACCTGAAATACTTGCCCAAAATTCTATAAAGGCAGGAGCAGTTTGAGTAATTTCTAATTCAGATGTTAATGCTTGCCTTAGCGTAAATTTTTCGCCTTTAATACTAACGGTTTCATCAGCAGTTAATTTTAATGTGCTAATAAGTTCATCAACCAACGCTGATGAGTTTTCAAACCATACACCTAACGCATCGCCTACTTGATAAGTTAAGCCTGACTCGCCTAAATCAATTTCTACGTGGCGCACATCTTTAGCAGAATCGCGACCAGTAATTTTTTGGCTAACTAATAATTCTGCGGCATAAGGTGTTTGTTTTGTATATTGACTTAGCGTTTCTTTAACACCAGACAAACCAGCGATAGTGGCAATTTCTGCCTCGCCAGTTTTTGTTAAATCAACTTTTAGTGTTTCAATAATGTTGTTAACCCATGCTTGTGCATCATCTTCATAATCAACATCACAATCCACACGAGGGGCAACTTGGGTAGCACCTAGTGCTTTTAAACGATCGTCAAAATCTTTGCCTGTTTGGCAATAAAATTCGTAGCTGCTGTCGCCTAATGCTAAAACACTGTATTGCAAGGTTGGTAACTTAGGTGCTTTTTTAGAGTTTAAAAATTCATGAAATTCAATAGCATCGTCAGGCGGTTCGCCTTCGCCATTAGTACTGGTAACAATAAGTAAGTGTGTTTCAGATTTTAATGATTTTGGTTTGTATTCTGAGACATTTTTAAAGTTAACATTAATACCTGCACCCGTAGCATTTTCTGCTAATTTTTTTGCAACGCCTTTGGCATTACCGGTTTGCGATGAAAACAAAATGGTGAGTGTAGGCTGAACTTGCGTTGAAGCCGCAGCTGATGCAGTAGGAAGAACAGCAACTGAACCACCTTCACTTTTTGCAGCTAAGTAACCACTAGTCCATGCTAATTGTAGCGGTGTGTAAGTAGCAATAGCGTTTTGTAAAGATGCAAGTTGGTTTGCATCGAGCATTGTTTGGTTTAAGTTTTTCTGACCTGGCAACATAATGTCAACTCGCCCATTTAAAATAATAGCCAAATAATAATGGTCTTAGGCTAAAAAGAAAAAGATTAGAAACTGCCTTTTTATTCCAAAAAAGAATATAAGAGCAACTCGTGTGTAGTAAAAATTTTGACTTTAATTTGGTAATTTTAACAAGATAAATTTAACAGAAATAGCTTTTAGGCTAAATTTTACGCTAATATCTTACTAAATATTTTCGCTAAGCCAATGAGTATAGTGATTATAGGCGTGCTGATTAAAATTTGTTGAATGCAGATTCATGAAGCCATGATAATAGGCGCATCGTATTACCGATAGCATGTTTTTTTCTTCCAACTTTAGCTGCAATGCGTTTACGTCAAAGTGCGGCTCTGAAATAGGTAAGATAACCGTTCCTTTTCTTATTGGGTTTATGTCCATTGAATGCCGGATTTGAGAGCCATAAAAATAAAAGGCTTGATCTATATTTAGGTCACTTTTATCAGAAAGAGCCCAAATCGCCGATGCTCCCATACTAAAACCTATAACCGTGGATTGCTGTTGCTTGCTTAAAAGCAAGCTTTGGTCAATTGGCGATTGAGTAGTTTGAGTTGTCGCTGGAGGAGTTTTACTTAAACGCGTTTTATTGGCTAAAACAAGAATTGAATATAAATGCTGGGTATATTTTTCTAGCCCGACCTCCTCAGTGAAGTGAGCATAAGCTGCCGCTTCATCTTCAAAATTCATATTTTGACCTTGGTACGGATCAATAATATGAATTAAAGGTGAAGAGTCAGGCAATGCTTTATTTAAAGTATTAACCATAGCGAGCAAAGCCGATGTAATACCGAAAATATCGGTAACAAGGTAAACGCTCATTTAATTTTAAGCTCGCCCCAAACAGCAAATTCGTTACCGCTAGGTTCAGTAAAATTAAAACGCTCTCCACCAGGGAACTCATAAATGTTTTGAGTTATTTTTCCGCCAGCAGCTATTATTTTTTCTTGTGTTTTAATGAGATTTTCACTAAAAAAAATGACCAATGCACCACCCGTTGCTTGAGTGCTTGCACTATTGGCTTTAAAAAAACCGCCGTCTACACCTTCATTTCTAAAGGCAATATATTCAGTACCAAAGTCTTTAAATTGCCATGCTAATGCCGACTCAAAAAAGGCTTTTGTTGCCTTGAGATCTTTTGCTGGAAATTCTATATAGTTAATTTTTTCGTGATTATTCATTATTAAAAACTCCTTATCTATTCGCACGTAAGTTTATAAAGCAGTTATCAATTAGCGTGAACGTTATAATCAACATCAGCACCTTCATCACATTTTTTACAATTAAGCTCATGCCCTAACATTTTATTACGAGCTTTTAGCGTTTCAACCCAAGGTCGATTAGTCCATGGTGGATTATGCCTAACATGTTGGAAGTGACCACACACTAACCTTGCTACCCAATAGTTTTGATCATCTTTGTGGTAGCCAGCTATTGCTTTATGCACTTATTTCATGGCTCCACGATTTAGCTTGAGTAATAGCTGATTGAAATAACGGCCACTCCAATAAAGATTGTTGATATTGGCCTGCTTTTTCAGGTAGTTCAATACCATATATAAAAAGTCTATAAGCTAACACCGCATAAAAGACATCTACAACGCTTGGTTTTTCAAACATAAAATTGCCTTGTGCTGAAAACCATATTTCAATTAGTCGATCTAATTCTTGCCGTAATTCAGATGTAATAGTAACCGCAGGTTGTTGGGAGAAGTGAAATGGACAAACATTTCGTAAATGCATAAAGCCTGAATGCAATTCTGCGCAGTAACTTCTTGCTAAAGCCCGTTCATTTATAGCGTCAGGATAAATTATACCTGCAGATAATTCATTAGCGTATTCTGCAATCGCTAATGAGTCGTGTAATTTACAATATTCATCGATGAAGACAGGTACTAGACCTGTTGGAGAGTGCTTATTTAAAATAGCTTTAAAGTCGGAGTTTTCTAATATTATAACTTGCTCTGAAAAAGTAACATTAGCCAATTTCAAACACATCCATGCACGTATTGACCACGTAGAAAATGTACCTACGATTAATATATTTTCTTTCATTTTGTACTTCTTGTTTTATTGTGGTAATCGTTAGGGTCTGTTGAACTTTCGAGGTTATTTTTACAGCAAGATGTTTGATATTTAGACAAGGCAGAGTATGTGAAGTGTAGCTAGCTACTCGA
>ENA-ORXU01002325-ORXU01002325.1-marine-metagenome-genome-assembly--contig:-NODE-2325-length-13208-cov-145.862996_pt1 | contig 13208 bp, 7 predicted proteins | sample MGYA00237869_ERZ511484 | MGnify/ENA metagenome assembly ERZ511484
ACTCAAAGGAATTGACGGGGGTCCGCACAAGCGGTGGAGCATGTGGTTTAATTCGATGATACGCGAGGAACCTTACCCAGGCTCTAATGCTATGCGCTATAGGGTGAAAGCCTTAGTTCCTTCGGGACGTATAGCAAGGTGCTGCATGGTTGTCGTCAGCTCGTGCCGTGAGGTGTTGGGTTAAGTCCCGCAACGAGCGCAACCCCTATTTCCAGTTGCCAGCACATAATGGTGGGGACTCTGGAGAGACTGCCGGCGCAAGCCGCGAGGAAGGTGGGGACGACGTCAAATCATCATGGCCTTTATGCCTGGGGCTACACACGTGCTACAATGGTGGATACAGAGGGCAGCCAAGCCGCGAGGTTGAGCAAATCCCTTAAAGTCCATCCCAGTTCGGATTGGAGTCTGCAACCCGACTCCATGAAGGTGGAATCGCTAGTAATCGCGCATCAGCCATGGCGCGGTGAATACGTTCCCGGACCTTGTACACACCGCCCGTCAAGCCATGGAAGCTGAGGGTACCTAAAGATGGTGACCTTACGAGGAGCTATCTAAGGTAAAATCGGTAACTAGGGCTAAGTCGTAACAAGGTAGCCGTACCGGAAGGTGTGGCTGGAATACCTCCTTATAGAGTAGTACCATATGGTACGAAATACAATAATACGACGTGACTAACGGATTTTCTTAAGATGGAATTGTCTTGTTATATTGAATTAAAGTTAGAGAGAACTAAACGGAAGTTTATGTTTAGTTTGCTGTCGCTGTGCCATTGATATGGTGATTAGTTAATCAGTTTGATTGGTTAATTGGTTAATTAGTCATACCAATGACTAAAGATACCATTTTATCTTCAAAAGATATACTAACTCACTTAAATAAGCTGCAAAGCTATGAGTGAAAAAGTCTCGTAGCTCAGCTGGTTAGAGCACTACACTGATAATGTAGGGGTCGGCGGTTCGAGTCCGCCCGAGACTACCACTATTAATGAATGAATAATTCAATGAATGAGTGAATGAATTACACTTCATTCATTCAAAGTTCACTCATTCATTCATTAAAAATTGGGGGATTAGCTCAGCTGGCTAGAGCACTTGATTTGCATTCAAGAGGTCATCGGTTCGACTCCGATATCCTCCACCATTAATAATGATTAACGGTTAATGATAAATGATTAATTCGATATAAGGTGTTATTTATGTATTGTTTTTTTATTTAAAAATAAAAAGACACACACGAAAAGACATTAATCATTAATAGTTAAACATTAATCATTAAAAAAGGTATTTTCCAAGAGGGGAAAATAGTAAGTTCGATTCTTACAATATCTACTACATCAGATGTATATCGCCTTTCAGCAATATTGATATGAGATTGCGAGCCGCTTTATACTACATACTGATACAAGTTCATTGACAAGTTGGATAACGAGTAACAAAAATAGAAACTTATTAAGTTTAAGATAGATTTTTTTTAATTGCAAAATTGTAATTAGGCAAATTTAAAGATACAATCACAAAGCGAATTGACTACTGAAGTTAATCGGCGAATTCAAAAATATCGAATATTACTTTAGCGCGGACAAGTAATGAATGAATGAGTGAATTTAGAATGGATGAATTATAATGATTGATTCACTTCTTCCTTCAAATATTCATTCATTAAGACTTGGAAGTGACTAAGGGCACATGGGGGATGCCTTGGCTCTTGGAGATGACGAAGGACGTGGTAAGCTGCGAAAAGCTGCGGGGAGTTGCAAACGAACTTTGATCCGCAGATGTCCGAATGAGACAACTCGGCTGGTTGAAGACCAGTCACCCGAAAGGGGAATAACCTGCTGAACTGAAACATCTAAGTAAGCAGAGGAAAAGAAAACAATAGTGATTCCGTAAGTAGTGGCGAGCGAAAGCGGATTAGCCCAAAAGTTGTATATAATTTAGTAGAATAGCATTGGAAAGTGCAACCAAAGAGGGTGATAGTCCCGTACACGAAAGGTTATATATGATGAATGCGAGTAGCGCGGGACCGGAGAAATCCTGTGTGAACATGCCAGCACCATCTGGTAAGGCTAAATACTACCAAGAGACCGATAGCGAACAAGTACCGTGAGGGAAAGGTGAAAAGGACCCTAAGCAAGGGAGTGAAAAGTTATTAGAACCTGAAACCATGTGCCTACAAGCGGTCGGAGTTCCTGTTAATGGGAATGACGGCGTGCCTTTTGCATAATGAGCCTACGAGTTACTCCTCACTAGCGAGCTTAAGTATTTAAGGTACGAAGGCGTAGCGAAAGCGAGTCTGAATAGGGCGCTTAGTTAGTGGGGGTAGACGCGAAACCCGGTGATCTACCCATGGGCAGGTTGAAGTTCCGATAGTCTCGGAATGGAGGACCGAACCGATATACGTTGAAAAGTGTTCGGATGACCTGTGGGTAGGGGTGAAAGGCCAATCAAACCGGGAAATATCTCGTACTCCCCGAAATGCATTTAGGTGCAGCGTCGGGTTATTTATGTCATGGAGGTAGAGCTACCGATAGGGCTAGGGGGCTTCACCGCCTACCAAACTCTGACGAACTCCGAATGCCATGACATATTACCGGCAGTGAGGCCACGGGTGCTAAGGTCCGTGGCCAAGAGGGGAACAACCCAGACTATCAGCTAAGGTCCCCAAGTGTACATTAAGTTGGTTTAACGAGGTGGAGTTGCACAGACAGCTAGGATGTTGGCTTGGAAGCAGCCATTCATTTAAAGAGTGCGTAACAGCTCACTAGTCGAGCGACTCTGCGCGGAAAATAATCGGGCATCAAATGTACCACCGAAGCTATAGATTCACACTTATGTGTGAGTGGTAGGGGAGCATTCTAATGGCGTTGAAGGTTTAGCGTGAGCTATGCTGGAGCGATTAGAAAAGCAAATGTAGGCATGAGTAACGATAAAACGGATGAAAAATCCGTTCGCCGAAAGACTAAGGGTTTCTGAACGACGTTCAACGGTTCAGAGTAAGTCGGGGCCTAAGGTGTACCCGCGAGGGGAAATCGATGGAAAACAGGTTAAGATTCCTGTACCTGCTTGCACTAAAAAGGTGACGGAGATGTGGGGGATTCACGTACTGACGGAATAGTGCGTTTGAGTGGAAACTACGGTGGAAACGAGTGATCTGAAGCAGCTTCCAAGAAAAGCCGAAGCAAAGCAGCCCGTACCGTAAACCGACACAGGTAGTCGAGGAGAGTATCCTCAGGCGCTCGAGTGATTCGTGGCTAAGGAACTAGGCAAAATGGTCTCGTAACTTCGGGAGAAGAGACGCTCTGTTATTAAATGGAGCCGCAGTGAAGAGGCCCAGGCGACTGTTTAGCAAAAACACAGGACTCTGCAAATTCGTAAGATGAAGTATAGGGTCTGACACCTGCCCGGTGCCGGAAGGTTAAGGAAGGATGTTAGTCTTCGGACGAAGCATTCGACTGAAGCCCCGGTAAACGGCGGCCGTAACTATAACGGTCCTAAGGTAGCGAAATTCCTTGTCGGGTAAGTTCCGACCTGCACGAATGGTGTAACGATCTGGGCACTGTCTCAGCCACGAGCTCGGTGAAATTGAAGTATCGGTGAAGATGCCGGTTACCCGCAACGGGACGGAAAGACCCCGTGAACCTTTACTACAGCTTCACATTGTGTTTGAATATAAGATGTGTAGGATAGGTGGGAGACTACGAAGCCGCAGCGCCAGTTGTGGTGGAGTCGTCCTTGAAATACCACCCTTCTTATATTTAGATTCTAACCCCCTCGGGGGGACATTGTGTGGTGGGTAGTTTGACTGGGGTGGTCGCCTCCTAAAAAGTAACGGAGGCTTGCAAAGGTACCCTCAGCATGGTTGGTAATCATGCGAAGAGCATATTAGTATAAGGGTGCTTGACTGTGAGATCGACGGATCGAACAGGTACGAAAGTAGGCTAAAGTGACCCGGTGGTTCCGCATGGAAGGGCCATCGCTCAAAGGATAAAAGGTACTCCGGGGATAACAGGCTGATCTCCCCCAAGAGCTCATATCGACGGGGAGGTTTGGCACCTCGATGTCGGCTCGTCACATCCTGGGGCTGAAGAAGGTCCCAAGGGTTGGGCTGTTCGCCCATTAAAGTGGCACGCGAGCTGGGTTCAGAACGTCGCAAGACAGTTCGGTCCCTATCTGTTGTGGGCGTAGGAATATTGAGGAGGGCTGACTCTAGTACGAGAGGACCGAGTCGGACGTACCTCTAGTGTACCAGTTGTGCCGGAAGGTGCATTGCTGGGTAGCTATGTACGGTCTGGATAAGCGCTGAAAGCATCTAAGCACGAAGCCAACTCCAAGATGAGTATTCCATTCCTTTTAGGATGAAGGGTCCCTGTAGACTACAGGGTTGATAGGCTATAGGTCGAAGGCGTGTGAGCGTCGTAGCCGAGTAGTACTAATTACCCGATAGCTTCCTTTTTTTACTTTTTTAAAGTAGAACAGATTATAATTTCATTACTTACTCGTTTTTTTCTGCTCCATCTGTTTTTTTCAATCAATGAGAATCCAAATCTATGATTTGGTTATTCGAATTGATCCACGACATGCGGTGAGTATGTCGGGATGAGTCTCGAAATCTTTGATTTCGTCAGACGAACTGATCCACGATGTGCAAAGGCATGTCGGGATAAACAGTTTATCTTGTTTTGAACACACATAGATAACTCAATGACATAAATGTATCAATGGATACATTCTAAAAGTTTATGGTGGCTATAGCGAGGGGGTTCCACCTCTTACCATTCCGAACAGAGAAGTTAAGCCCCTCAGCGCCGATGGTACTGGTACCGCCGGGAGAGTAGGTCGTCGCCATTTTTTATTTTTTGCTTCGGCAAAGAATATTACAAGCCTTGTCCAATTGCGGATGAGGCTTTTTTTTTGCCCCCTTTCGAAATTCACTACATATTTATCTAGTCTCTTTGAACACTGATGCCCCTTCTCGCAGTACTATGGAAACCAGACCCGAGAGCTGTTTCGCGAGACAAATAGACCTCGGAGCTGGATTAAAAAAGAAATTATTAATCTCGACCAGGATTTAAACCTCGATGAGTATAATTTCTATGAATAGAGTTTACACGAAATATGCTCGGTGATGTGCTGACACTCAACTCAAGTTCCATTGACGTTCGCTCGCTCTACTGACGATTGTCATCATACTTTCAGCACTACTTAGGTCTCGTTTAGCACAGAAGTTCCTAATTCGTAATTGATTGGTTGTTGGCGAGACGTTCACCCGACATCGAGCGAAGCGAGCCAAACAAAGCAAGATTGGGTTTTGTGTTATTAAAATTATTCATTCACGTAGGTCACCAGACCCGAGAGATTTTTGAGGTTGTGAGACAAATATCGGAGTCGGACCTCACGCGAAAAACATTCATCATTCGATGAAATTAATTAAGGATCATTCTTACTAGGAGAATTAATGTTCGAATTTCAAGTCGAGCTTAGCGGTTTGACATGCTTCGCAACCCAATTCGTAGGCATCTAAATATTGCTAAAATATGTTGAAACCAGAGCCGAGAACTCCTAGACGAAGCCGAGTATACCTCGGAGCTGGACAATAAAGAAGACGCTATATATTTCTCGAGCTGGAAATAAATCCTCGATGAGAATCAACTTCGTCTGAGTTTAATTCATGGCGAAATATGAAAGCCCCAGTGTCGTTCGGTATTAATTATTTATTTAGGTCAGCTTTACGTAAAGAGTTTGCAAATTAACCTTAAGAGTGATTTTTGCTATAGACGAAATGGGGCATACTTGATAGTGAAGTAGCAATATTTCGGTTAAATATCAAGGGCTACTTTGCTACCGCATATGTTTGGCAATCCAATAATGTGGTTAGGTCTATGAGCTCCATGGCTTCAAAATCTTTTAAAGAAATGAGATCTACATCCCGTAAATTAATTGCACTAGCAAGTTCCATATCTACAACTTCGCGCGTGTCTTGTTGATTGAGTAATGCATATAGTGAATTGTTCTCTGCTCCGCTATCATTGAGCCCTGAGGTGATGAAGAGTAATCTCGTACCATTTGATTTTAAGGTATTGCATTTGCTCACTAGTGTTTCAAGTTGGCCATTAAACGAAGTGGGCCCATTATTTGAATAATTACTCCAGCGATCAGTTATAAAAATAAATATGTCAGGTTGTCTTATAATTGCCCGATCAAATGCGGCCTCCCAATTTGCATATTCGGTTTTAACTTTATGCCCGTTCTTTCCTTTTTTATAGCTTTTAATATTTTTAATAATTTCTTTTTTCACGAGTGATTCGGACATGGCATGGACATTTTTTCCAAATTCCATGATGCAAATTTGATTGGAATCCAGTGTTGTGCTAGGTTGTTTCGATAGTGCCAAAAGTTGTTTTGAAATAGTTTTTCGTTCCGATTTGTCGATTGATGACGAACCTTCGATGCCAAACATGATAGAGGTGTGTTCACAGCTTTTTAGTAAGGGATTTTCTTCCACATCTTGTGCGCCCATGATTTTCAAGTCATCTATGGAAACGTATTGTTGAACGTCTAACCCATGAGAATTTGAAAATATCAATTTGACCGAATCAACTTCTGAATTAAAGTAGACGGGTATAGGATCAAATAATTGTTGAAATCTCACAAAATTACTGTCAATTGCAATATTGGTGTATGTGTCGTCCAGATTGAACGATGGCGATACATGATTTCCATCTTTGAACCCTCGTATGTGTACACCGAATGCGAGATTTTTCACATTCAAGGTAGATCGATATCCATGTCGACCTAACGAAAACACCACTTTTCCTTGAGAATTGGGCTCTAGCTTCAATTGGTAAGTAGGGGATTGCGATTCTAATTTGAGTGAAGAGGCCGTATGAGCGTACACATCAGCACTGGCTGTGGAAATCTTAAATTCCTCAAATACGCTGGTAGATGGCAGATGAGTTCCAAAGAAAATTATTGTTAGAGTCAGACAAATAAAGGAGATCGACTTCATAAGACGTTGGTTTTGTACTCTTAGTCATGCAAAAACCATACCACATATAAAGAAATTTCTTAATGTATCATATCACATGCTCGATTGATATCTGCATTCGTTCATTGATGCTCATCGTCATAAATTCAACGTAAAATTTGCAATGGAGATAGAGAAAAGGATTTATGCTTTTTTTCGGGGTGGCAGGATTTGTCACGCATTGGCGTGAATTCGAATCATTCTAAAGCATGACAAGCTCTGCGGCCCTCCCGCCAAGGGCGGGATGCGCAGTTCTTAAATCAAGCCTTCATCTTGTAAAAATCTGTGAGCTCCTCTTTTTTTTATTCTGTGTTCCAATAATTTGGCATCTTTTTTTTGATCAAATAGCCGTACGATGATGACCTCCCAATCTTTGGCTTTGCCGGTGAATCCTTTGTGATTTGACAGATGCTTTTTCAGACGATCTTCGATAAACATTGACGTATAGCCAACGTAATATTTTGAGATAGAAGGGGAGAAAAGGATGTAAGCTTTATACTGCATAAAATGAAAAAGAGGCCGCTCATTGCTGAGTGGCCTCTTGTGTCGGGGTGGCAGGATTCGAACCTGCGGCCCCCTGCTCCCAAAGCAGGTGCGCTAACCGGACTGCGCTACACCCCGTGTGTAACTATGTGGCGGAGGAGGCGGGATTCGAACCCGCGGTACCTGTTTCCAAGTACGTCGATTTAGCAAACCGGTGGATTCAGCCACTCTCCCACTCCTCCGGGAATTTATGTAGTAAAAGAAAATAGTGGGTATTTAGTTCCATTGAACCGAATTTTTATACCCTGCTTTTGGACTTTTGTTTCATCCTAAGACTTCCTTTTTACAGGCTTTCCTTTTACAGCGGGGCAAAGGTATCAATTGACAATGGATTAATCAAATATTTATCAGTTTTTTTTACGATCTTTGGGTATGAAATTTTTTATATCAATACCATTAAGCGTAATACTGGTCGTCTGTGTAGGGATTGGGTGTGGAAATGATGCCAAAGTGAAGTCACCTGCACTTCCTGATGATACTGCTAGTCGCTGTTATACGCCGGGAAAGGGAAGTGATTATTTGAGTAAGGCGAGTTTGGATGCGGCGATGCGAGTAGTGACGGACAAGAAGGAGGCAACCGATTTCTCTGGTATGGTGAAAATTCAGGGTGGAAAGTTTATCATGGGTGGGAATGCAGATGAATCGGCCGTGGGACGAGGTAGTCAGCCTCGAATGGATGAATTTCCTAATAATGAGATTACGGTGGCCGATTTTTGGATGGATGAAACGGAGGTGACCAATGCACAGTTTCGGGCTTTTGTGCAGGCGACTGGCTATGTGACTACGGCGGAGCAAGCGATGAACGCAGAAGAACTGCTGGCGCAATTGCCGCCCGGAACGCCTGCGCCTGATCCGTCATTGCTGATTCCTGCTTCACTGGTTTTTGTTTCGCCGACAGAACGACCGGGTGGATATAGTGTCAACGACTGGTGGGAAGTGCGACCAGAGACCAATTGGCAGCATCCCGAAGGACCGGATAGTAACCTCGATGGACGGGATGATTTTCCAGTCGTTCATATATCATGGTATGATGCGCTTGCTTATGCGCAATGGGCGGGTAAACGATTGCCGACGGAAGCGGAATGGGAGTATGCAGCACGAGGAGGACAGGAACAACAGTTATATCCTTGGGGTAATCAACTGACACCGGAGAACGAGCTTGTCGCTAATTATTGGCAAGGAGAATTTCCTACTCAGAATACCATCGAAGATGGATATTTGAAGGCAGCTCCAGTACGGTCTTTTCCACCTAATGGATATGGATTATATGATCTGGCAGGTAATGTCTGGGAATGGTGCAGTGATTGGTACCATGAGGAGTATTATAATTGTTTAAAAGAAAATAATGATACTAAAAATCCTGCTGGCCCTCCTTTGAGTTTTGATTCTGGTCAGCCTGCTACTGCACAGAAAGTGATGCGAGGTGGTTCATTTCTTTGCAATAATACTTATTGCTCTGGGTATCGGGCTGCTGCTCGAATGAAATCTAGCCCTGATACGGGATTGGAGCATACGGGGTTTAGGTGTGTAAGAGAAGTGCGAAAGTGAGCGCCCTATTGCGCCTTCAACAAATCATTAATATCCGCCTTAATCTTATTCGCCAGATTATTTGCAATCACCTCCGAGGTAGACTCCGTATAAATACGAATAATCGGCTCCGTATTAGAACGGCGTAAGTGAATCCAATCCTCTTCAAACTCAATTTTTAAACCATCAATCGTATTGATCTTTTCGCGCTCATACTTTTTTTGTAAACCTGCAAACAAATAATTCAGGTCGATGTCGGAGCTGAGCTGGATTTTATTTTTAGAAATGGTATAGTTTGGATAGGAGTTACGTAAAAAGGAGAGGGGCTTGCTAAAATGAGCCAGATGGGAGAGTAGGAGGGCAATACCGACTAAGGCATCGCGGCCATAATGTAGTTCGGGATAGATGATACCGCCGTTGCCTTCACCACCGATGACGGCATTGGTTTCCTTCATTAGGTTGACCACGTTGACCTCTCCGACGGATGAGGCGGAGTAGGTTTGTCCATGCTTTTCGGTAACATCACGGAGTGCTTTGGTGGAGGAGAGGTTGCTCACTGTGGAACCAGGTGTATGTTTTAATATATAGTCTGCTACAGCGACCAGCGTATATTCTTCGCCAAACATTTCTCCGTCTTCGCATACCAGTGCCAAGCGATCTACATCTGGATCTACTACAATGCCCAATTGTGCACGATGGGTTTTTACAGCACCGGATAACTCACTGAGATGTTCTGGCAATGGTTCTGGATTATGGGCAAACTGTCCGGTCATTTCTTCATTGATCAAAATCACTTCACATCCCAGTTTTTCCAGTAGCGGTGGAATGGAAATCGCACCAGTAGAATTGATACAGTCCACGACAATTTTAAATTGCTTATCCTGCACCGCTTTACGATCTACCAATGGTAAATCGAGAATCATATCAATATGTTGGTCAATATAAGTATTATCTTTTTTATAAGTGCCTAACTTGTCTACGGAAGTGTAGGTAATTTTTCCGGTGTTTAATAAGTCCAGTATTTCCTGTCCATCTTTAGCAGAAATGAATTCTCCTTTTTCGTTGAGGAGTTTAAGGGCATTCCATTGTTTTGGATTATGACTGGCCGTCAAAATAATTCCACCACCTGCTTCCTCTTTGGGTACCGCAATCTCCACAGTAGGAGTCGTAGACAAACCCAAATCTACCACAGAAATTCCAAGCGAGCGTAAGGTATTGACTACCAATTGGCTAACGATTTCACCAGAAATACGAGCATCCCTACCAATCACTACCTTGGGCGCATTTCCTCTTTCTAACAACCAAAACCCGTAAGCCGCAGCTGATTCTACTATATCAATTGGGGTCAGGTTTTCACCCGCTACTCCGCCAATAGTACCACGTATGCCAGAGATAGATTTTATTAAAGCCACAGTATCAGTTTTTTAAGAATATTAATGAATAAGGCCGCCAAAAATAGAGAAGTTGTATAAGAATTCCAAGAGAAGTGGTTACCTTGTAATACCTTTGTCGTGGGAAAATATCGTCTGACAAGATAGGTAAATAAATACGATTATTTTTGAATTAGTTAAAATTATATTTATAAATGTTTATGGAACTGATTTGGAGAAGTTTACAAAATAAAGAAAAAGTGATTTTATGGAGTGGTTGCTAGATTTGGACAAATTCCTCTTTGGGATCATTAATCAGGAGTGGCAATCAGAATGGCAAAATTTTTTATGGCCACTATGGCGAAATAAGCTGTTTTGGATACCCTGCTATGTGTTTTTGCTATTTTTCCTGGTAGAAAATTGTCGTCAAAAGGTCTGGATCATAATACTCGGAGCCCTTCTCACTATCGTTATCACCGATACCCTTAGTAGTCAAATATTAAAGAAAACTATACAGCGTCCGCGTCCCTGCCACCTTCCTGTCACTGAACAGCCCGTCCATCTGCTCATTCCCTGTGGCGGCGGATACAGCTTTACTTCCAGCCATGCCATGAACCATTTTGGCCTGGCCGCTTTTTTGTTTTTTACACTCACCTCATTACTGGGTCGATATAGATATTTCCTCATCGGATGGGCAGCCACCATCGCGTATGCACAGGTATATGTAGGCGTACATTATCCGCTAGACGTATTGGCAGGTGGATTACTTGGATGGGTAATTGGGGGATTGATTGGAAGGGCGGCGCAATCGAAATATATGATTGGGTAATATCTCCCAATATTAATTTTTCCAGACTTGCAGAGCAGATTGAACACATTTGATAATAGCCAACTGACTATACTATATACACGGTCATTCTAAAATTATTACCTTTGTCCTCCAATAAAAAAACCTATGACTTACTGGGAATATTTACTATTGATGGGAACCGTTTTGCTCGGAGGAGGAATCGCCATATTATTGAATCCTAAAAATCCAAAATCACTTCAATTATTCCTTTCTTTTAGTGGAGCCTTTATACTTGGTATCTGTGTAATGGACATCATGCCTACCGTTTTTCGCGCACCTGTCGAACATGTCGGTATCTATATTCTGATTGGGTTTTTTATTCAATTGATGCTGGAGCAATTATCGGGTGGAGTAGAGCACGGCCATATCCACGTTCCGCACGAAAAAATCAAACGACATACCCTCATCGTTATGGTCGGTCTTTGTCTACACGCTTTCATTGAGGGACTACCACTCGGAGGACATAATCACGATCATCATGGAGATCACCTGCTTTGGAGTATTATTTTACACAAAGCACCTGCTGCATTTGCGTTGGCGATGTTATTAAAGAAGTCTAAATTTAAAACGTCAACTTTAATAATACTATTATTGGTTTTTGCTGCGATGTCTCCATTAGCGGCTGGATTGACCAGCTGGTTCAATGCCCGGCAACAAATAACCGAGTGGCATATCACCGTTTTAATGGCGCTAGTGATCGGATCTTTTCTGCATATTGCGACTACTATATTATTCGAATCTGATGGAACGGATCACCATGCCGTTCCTTTACCAAAATTACTAGCGATCCTTGTAGGCGTAGGAATAGCGGTGATTTCGGTGATATAGTAGGTAATTTTACCTTTAAATTCCTTCATTTCCAACATTTACACCTTCAAATTTGTTAAACTGTTAATAATATTTATTAAAATATTTCTTTTTGAAAAAGTGTAAGCAATAATATTGAGCATCTTATCTGGATAACCTTAAAGATCAACTGCAAATGAATAAATTAATCAATCAGCAAACCATTGTTCCCTGGGGCGTTCTGCCCTTTAAATTGCAGTTGTCATTTGAAAAGATTTTTGCCTATTGGGAACAGCAAGCCAAGAGTGGTAGTAAAGGAGAGGTAGCTGAGGCAAAGGAAGTACTTGCCTTTATGAAAGACTATCCAGAATTTAAACAACCCATCACTGATCTTAACGTAATCAAGGAAAATCCTGAGGCACTGAAAAAATTATTGAAAGTAATTTTTCCCCAATTGTTACAGACCAATGAGATCAAAACAGTAGTTGTTCCTTTTACCAATATTCATTTTCATTCTACCGAACGGTTTAAAGGAATAATAGATCGTGCAGGGAAGGATTATAACTTGACCATTCGTGATGTGGAAGCGGATCTTTATTATCTATTTGCCTGCATGTTTATATTAGCTAAAAAATATGGTGTCGATCTTAAACAGTCGCGCTCTTACTATGTAGATATTCCGGATACAACCAATAATACGACACATCATTACCGTGCGATGCTTAATGGCGATTTTGCAGAAATAGAAGCGCTTGATCCAAATTTTTCTATCTCTGATGCTGATATTGAAATATTGCAAAATAATGCAAACAATATTGATGCATGGAAAAAAATCATTCCACCTGAATCTTTTGTTTTTAGCGTATAGGACTCTATAATTGACCAAAGTTCTTCTAAACCCGTATTTTCAAGGGCAGAACAACTTGTAACTTGGGGTACCCAGCCATTATCTTTTGGAGGGAACAGGTGTAATGCCCGTCTAAATGCTATTTCGGCCTGTTTGGCACTATTAATATTGGTACCGTCCGCTTTGTTTATCGCAATGGCATCTGCCATTTCCATAATACCTCTCTTTATTCCCTGTAATTCATCGCCTGCGCCGGATAGCT
>ENA-ORXU01002326-ORXU01002326.1-marine-metagenome-genome-assembly--contig:-NODE-2326-length-13206-cov-4.470104_pt1 | contig 13206 bp, 13 predicted proteins | sample MGYA00237869_ERZ511484 | MGnify/ENA metagenome assembly ERZ511484
CGGCGATCGTGTCCGTGATCGTGATCTTCCAATCGCGGACGCGCGAGTCGATCACCTCGATGGCCGGGCACACCGCGGCTGTGGCCGCGAGCACGTCGTCGGCCGTCACGCCCGGACCGCGGAGTGCGGTTTTGAGCACGAACGCGATCTCGCCCTCGACGCGCGGCTGGAGAAGACCGTCGAGCGCGACGGCGGACCCGGCCGGCGCCTCCATCGTCGACACCGATCCGGGTGCCGCCACGGCGGTGCGCGCGCAATTGCGCCCGCGGGGGTTCTCGCTCGTGGTGATCGACAAGGAGGGGCGCGTCGCCCTGCGCAAGCCCGTGCCGTGGAACGTGCGCGAGATCGTGCGCACCATCGACCGCCTGCCGATCCGTCAGCAGGAGCTGCGCAACGACTAAGGGCCGGGGACTAGGGGGGCAGCTGGCCTATGTCGCGATCCGCCGCGCGGCGCGGGCATGGGCGTGCAACGCCACCGCGATGCCCAGCCCGAGCCAAAGCACCGCCAGCGTCGCGGCGATGCCAGCGAGGGGCCCGTTACCCGGTCGTTCGTCGGGCACGGTCCGCACGTCGGCACCGGCGACGTCGCGCAGACACTGGGACACCAGCAGATGCAGCAGCGCCGTCAGGGTGGGAAGCTCCGGCTTCACCCGCCCCTGCGCCCGCACCCGTTTGAACCCCCGTGTCAAGCCGCAACCGGTGGACGGGTAGCTCGCGTCCAGCCGACTCGAGTCCTTCTCACCGTCCGAGTCGTCCGTGAGGTCATGTTCCATTTCCACGAGGTCCTCCGAGACATCTCCGTGTTCGCCCACCCCCCCCCGAGTGGTAGGATTGTCGAGATCCCAGAGGGTGTTGAAGACGCCGAGCAAATCCAGCGTGGCTCCCCGCGGAGATAGTTGCCGGTCATCCTCGCCAGCTCCCGCGTGACTCTCGTCAAGACTGGCCGCGCCACCATCGTCGCCGCGGCCGTGTTGGCCGCTACTGGCGTCCACGTCTCCACCAGCGCAACCGTCGCCAGACGACAAGTTGTCCCCAGAACCCCCCTGCTCCTTGTCGAATTTGTCCGAGGCGATGATGTGCGCCAGCGTCTGCTCGCACCGCAGCATCTGCAAGACAAAGGATGTTCCCTGTTTGTTGGATTTCTGCCACATGACCTTAATGAGCTTGTGCAGCGCCTCGTTTATGGACGTGTCGGCCTCAATCACATTGCCGCGGAAACGCAACTCGGAGAGGAGATGGTAAGCCAGGGCATGGAACTTGGTCGTGTTGATGGCGCCGAACAAGACCCTCACGTACTTGGTGACGAAATCAAACGCCTCCTCGGACAGAACGTTGGAGTCCGCCTCGCTCATGACGTAGCCCTCCTCCTTGTTGTCACCGCAAAGCTTCTTAATGATGGAGGCGGCCCGGCAGACGACCTCAAGCACCGCGTCATGCGTGGCCTTCTCACCGAAGAAGGCCACGTACTCGGCGTTGTGAGCCTCCAGGTCCGGCACTGGGGCGGACTCCGTGGCTTCCTTCCCCCCAGTCATGGTCCCATCCGTCCCAGCGTCGCTGACGCCGTCGTTGTAGGAGTCGTCGGTGGTCCCCCCAGAGTCGGAGGAGGCCGAGCGGGTGGAGTCCGTCTCGACGCAGGAGGCACCAGCCACCTCAGTGTCAAGACACTCAGAAGCGGACGTACCTGGCTCGACAGTGCGCCGTCGCGCTTGCCGCCGCTCTGGCTCGGCCGCCCGCCCCCGCTTCTTGGGACCCGAGTAGAGGGGCTCCGTCGATCCGGGCAGTCGCCTCGAGACCATGCCCGCAACCATGAACATAAGGACAACTAGTCCGTGCCGCCAGGAGTGGCCAGTGAAGGTCGCCTGCTTCACACCTTTACCAACCAGGTACCTGTGCATACGAACAAAGCAGCAGCGATCGCCAGACACAAGGGCAGCCACAGCGCTTGTCAGGTGAAGCTCCTTTGCATCGGCGATGCATGCCAAGATCAGGATGCCGCCCAGGGTCCAGCACACCCGTGAGCTCGAATGAGATATCAAGAGACCAGGCGCCAACATAAAACATACCCGGGTGCAGAAATGGATGCGTTGGGCAATCGGCCGACGTGCCGAGCTCGCTCGGACATAGCGACGACAACCTTCCTCCACGGCCCGAACCGCGACATACCCCCCTTACAGAGAACCTTCAACAAAGCGGGAATCTTCAGCGCCAAGACGCGTATGACGCCGAGCTTCATGACCTGTGCAGACGTCAAAGGAGATGCGAACCGGACGACAGATCCGCCAGTGCCGATCACGTGTCAGTGACCGAGCAGAGACAAACGCAAGCAGGAGAGCAGCGGAGCAGGTGAGGATGGATATGAATGTACAGACAAAGAGCACAGCCGACGACGGAACGTGAACGTACATGGAGTAGGTCAAAGCCAAAGATGTCGTACAGGGAAAAGCTTCCCGTGCCCAGCCCGTGCACAGCCGCCAACAGCGGCACAATGGGTACAATGGACGAGTCCTCCGAAATGCGGTCAAGAACGGCGGGGCCGCAACCGCTCTTAAATAACGCGGCCGACAACAGCTGCGACTCAACGTTATCGACGACATCTCGCCTCGGCTTGGCGTCGTGGGGGCACGCCGCCTCTCCTTTGTCGACCAAGCAAGGGCTGCACTGGTACTTGCAGCCAGCAAGCTTGAGGCCGAGGAGATGACGCTCCTCGGGCTGGTCCGCGGCGTATAGGATGATGCGGGGGACGACCCAAACAGACCCAACGCCCGGCAGGTTCCACAGGACCCCAGTCTCGCTCACGGGGATGAAGCTGTCGAGCAGTACCGCCAAGCAGCGCTGCAACACCTCGTCACGCAGCATGCGGACGCGCTCCTTCTCGGCGCCGTCGTCGCTGTCGGGCTTGATGATGGGGATGAACCCTACGATCACCCACTCCATCTTCCCTGTTAGAATTTTCGGGAAACGCACTTGAATAGGGTAAACGTAGTGTGCTGCGCAGGATCGAGAATGGCATACAAAAAAGAAAGAGAGGAACAGTGTTGGTCACATGGAATTCGTGGTCACATCCTCAAAGAGCCCAGTACGACAACGCCGCAACGACACACAGCCATACGTCAAGAGCTTGGCAAAAGAAGAATGGGAACGACCTCACTTACCTTCATTCTTAGACACGAGCGTCGCGTCCGAGAAAAACTGCGTCGCCATCGTGAATACAGGGAGCTCCTTGCCTTCGTGCATCTTCCCGCCGTGGATTCCGTCCACATCGGCCTGCTCCTTCAAGTAGAGGTCCCCGTCTAGCGACCCTGTGCGCAAAACCGACCCATCGGCAGCGTACTTGCGATCCCCCCGCATGCACAACTTCGTTGCGCGCATGAACGCTGCCAGTGCGACGACCATGACATCCCGGCTGTAGAACACATGAACGTCTTTCCCGTCGACTATGTCGGTCTTTCTCCACTGCTGCTCGGCGAGGCACCGGGTGGCCTCGCCTTTGAGGGAGTTGACAAACGCGGAAGCAGAAGGGAATGCCGTCTCCAGGGGGCCGGTAACAGCCTCCAAGTTGGCGGCCGCCTCCACTAAGACGGCCTTGATCCGTCGCCTCAGGCTCGTCTTTTTGCGCGGCCGCGGGCGCGAGCCACCCAACTTCGCGCCACCTGCCGCTGCGGCAGAGCCCGCGGCGCTCGGCATGGCCGCCGCCGACCCAGCTGGATCCATCGGCACCTCAACTCGACCCAACAGGGCATCCGGGTCGTCGCTGAAGCTCGTAGGCACTTCTCCGCCAACAGCAGGTCCTGTCGTGGTCCCGTCCGAGTCGCCGTCCATCTCGTGCTCGGACAACAGCGCCATGACCTGCTCAAACCGAGAAAGCTCGGCTGCGTGCTGCGAGCGTAGAGCTGCTCGCTCGGCAGCGACACAGGTCGTGTAGTACTCGGCGCGTGCCTTCTGCGACAAACCGCGGCCCCCCGCCGACAAAGCAAACATCCGCATCTCTTTGAGCTCGTCCGACACAAAGTCGGACGGACGGTCTCGGTTGCGGGGATCAACCAGCGGCTTCGTCCGTGCCACATCACCAAACTCCGCGTAGTACTCGCGCACCTTTTGTGACGTGGTATTGATCTCCGGGCAATGCGCCCCGTCGGCCGCGCGAGAAATTGCGGGTAAGTCGCTGTCCTCATCAGCCGCAGCGCCATCGCCGCTGCCGAGTACTCGCTCATCATCGGGACGTCCGCGCGGCAACGCGGCGCTCGGGGCGGATGCCGGCATCCCGCCACCACGCCGCAACGTCGAGAAGGGAAGCGCGGTGCCCTCCACGAGAGTTGCAGGCAAAGAACAGGCGGCAACACCCATGTCCTCAGTGTGGTTGTGAAACATGTGCTGCAGCAGATTCCCCTTGCGCGCGTACCGCGCAGGGCAGTGGGGGCAGTGGCTGTTACGGTTGTCGGCCGCAGCCGCGTCCACCCGCGCCCCGTTGGGGAACACACCGCCTCTTGATGTCACCCCCCCGGCAGATGGCGCGCCGACATCAGCGTCCGCCCCCCCGCCGACTGTCGTGGCACTCTCCGTGGTCTTTTCCACGCCGCTCTCTTGGGCTCCGTCCACGTCATCGGCGGCCGAACCGCCGTCGGCGTCGTCATTCCCGTCAACGGTCCCCATTGAATCACATCCTCTGGGCCCGGCGTCAGACATGAGCAACAAGGCGTGGCGGTCACACCCGCGGAGAAAGAACCGTGGCCACCCCAAGTGCCAAAACACAGGAGCCGGGGGGGGGGGGAGCGGGGTGGAGACACGTCAACGCCGACACAGCCGCGGTAGGATCAGATGCAGCCGGTTGTCAAGAGCCGCAAGCGTCGTCTGCGGACGCGGCGAGCACGGCTGCGCCACCAGAGCGCACGCGCCGAGGAAGGTGGGGGCTCAGGATCTGAAGAAAACACAGTCGGGCACGCCACAGCCGTGGAAAGAACAGACCCAGCCGGTGGCCGCGCGCTCCAAAGGTCGGCCGGGGGCGGGGGGGCTGCGTGTCTAGGATCGGTGGGTGACCCGCGCACCTCCCGTGCTCGGGTGGGTGCGGTCGGTGGGCGCGGTCGGTGGGCGCGGTCGGTGGGCGCGGTCGGTCGGTGGGCGTGGTCGTTGGGCGGTCCACGCCCCCAACGAGGCGCGAGCCCGTGGAAGCGGCACGGTAAAGGCGAGCCGCTGCGCCGCAGGGCCTGCCCCTGGGTAGTGGACGGAAGCGGCTGTGCCGCGCGAGCCACCCTTTCGGTTAGCTGCGTGGCGGCCAGTCGCTTGCTCCCTCCGAATGCGGTCGTGCGGTAGCTTACACTGCACCGCCCTTTCCTCGAGTCGGATGGCCGAATTATTTAGGTCTGGTAAGAGATCGATAAACCAACCCTGTTTCGAGCCATTCGGAGTTACGTGCACTGAGATCTCGTGCATTTGTACACAAGAAAACAATTGCACGAGCTGCGTCGTGTCGACCTCGGACGTGGATGCGCCTTCACATCACTCAACCCTGCCACTCGCAGCCCTGCGGGTTATAGACGTTGTGTCCTTCCTTACCCTGCAATTGCACGCTTGCGGGAAAGCCGACCCCCCATGCCGTGGGGTATGCATCAACGCTCGTCTTTGTTCCTCCTCTTTTTTGTCTTTTTTTGCTTGTTCTGTGCTTGTACTATCACCCGTGCGACCCCTGCTTCTGCACACACCAGCCGCGCCACCCTCTGATACTTGAAAGACTGCGCCCCGCTACGCGGCACACATCTCCCGAGAAAGCAATCCGCTCGCGGCCAATGCAGCAGCGCTTCACGCCGTCCAAAGGCGCACGAACCCCCCGCTCATGCCGCCCATGCTCGATTACGGCAGCGTCTTCGTGTTGTCTTCAGCAGATACGTCATCTCCTGCGCCACATACCACATCCTCCCCGTCCTCGACATTCGAAGATCCCGCAGCCAGACTGGCGGCCAACCCCACGGCCGAGCCATCTTTAACATCCAAACCCGCGGCCGAGGCTGTTCGCTTGCCTCCGCCCGCCCGCGTGACTGCGCCCGTGCGGGTGCGGACAGCAGCGCCCACCACGGTGCCCATGTCCGCTGCGGCGCCCGCCCCCGTCCCGGAGACCGCACCCGCGTCCGTCTCCTCTGCGACAACGCCAGCAAGGTCGACCAGGTCGATGGGCCCAACGCCAGCGATGGCCGCTGACGAGCACACAGTCGCCACCAGCTGGCAAAAGGTGTCATCCCAAAACAGCCACGGCCAAAACACCAGGCGACCGGCAGTGATGGCGGGAGCAGAAGCTTCGGGCAACAAGCTGTACCCTGGGCCGATGCGCATCGCCTCGTCGTAGTCCCCTGCCCCGACCATCGGCCCATTCGCAGGACCGGCCGACATGCGAGACGTCTCCCGCTTCAGCCTGTTGAACAGCTTCGCCGTCGACATCTGCCCGCAGTCGAGAAGCATCTCGTAGACGATCAGCCCGCTGGGGTGATTGACGATGATGTTGGATTCGAAGTGCAGAGCGTTTTCTGACAGCGGGACGCCCGGATGCAATGGCGACAAGACCAAGAAGTTGGTGCGCTGCGCGTCCTCGTTGGCGTCGACCTTGACAACGATGCGCACCTCCCCGCCTGCTTCCTTGTACACGGCGATGACGCGCAACAGATAGTAGTCCGGCGCAAGGAGGATGAGGGTGGAGCGCTGCCGCCGCATAAGCACCGGGTTCACCACCACCGGGTGGGCGGCCGAGGTTGGAGCGTGCGTGTGCGACTCGGTCGCGTCATCGATGAGGAACCCGAGGACCGGCTCAATCCAGGGCTTCCCGATTGCCACACATTTAGGCAAACGAACCATGTTTGTCCTGGGGAGGGGGTCGCGTGTGACGGGAGCAGGGCGGAGGGGAGGTTATTGATGCGTTGGTGTGGGGTGTGGCCGGAGCAGCGGGGGGGAGTGGATAGAGGTGTGGGTCACGCTCAAATAGTATCCAGTCTTGGAGGCAAGGAGCAAAGGTGCACCGCCGACGTCGCCGTGCCCAACAACCTTGTGCAATGGGGCTCTCGAAGGCCCGCCACGCTTGCCGCCGCCGCGCCCACCACCACCGCTGCTCAACAGGGCGCCAGAAGACCCGCCACGCTCACAGCCGCCGCGCCCACCACCACTGTTGTACAGCGCGTCGCCGGAAGGCCCGCCACGCTCGCCGCCGCCGCGCCCACCACCACTGTTGCACAGCAGGGCGCCAGAAGGCCCACCACGCTCACCGCCGACGCGCCCACCACCACCGTTGCACAGCAGGGCGCCAGAAGGACCGCCACGCTCACCGCCGACGCGCCCACCACCAACGTGGCACAGCAGGGCGCCAGAAGGTCCGCCACGCTCGCCGCCGCCACTCCCAGCACCACTGTTGCGCAGCAGGGCGCAGGATGGTCCACCACGGTCGCCGCCGCCGCGCACAGCCCGAGCACGCCCGCCTCAATACGCCGCCGCCCACTGGGGTGGGACAGCTGCTGCGCCTCCCTACGCCGCCGCTCACCGGTGGTCTTGTACCGCACAATTGACCCTACCGCTGGGCAGCAGCACCTTCCCGCCGCTGCGCTACCATCCGAAGCCGCACACCAGTGAGCTCTTCCATCCCCCCTAACAGTGCCAATTCAGCTTGATCCACTGCGAAGCCCAGCATGCGACCCACCCGCGCGCGGTACCTCTCTCACCCGCTGCATGCGTCAAACTCACCCCTCGGGCCCGCGGTGCACAACCCTGCGGGGTGCCGTGGTGACGGAAATTGGAGTGCACGGCTCGTGAAGAGTTGCTCCGGCACCCCCCTCCCACGTGCGCTGCGGGGCATGGGCGCCAGGCAATGGAAACGGCATCATGGTAGGGCCGCTCGCGGGGTCTTGCCATCACTCAAAGCCGTCCGCCAGGTACAGTGTCGGTGCATGCGACGCGCCACGTGGTAGGCACCGCCCGAGGCGGACGACAAGGGCAGAAAGCGGCCGCGAGAGGTGCCGCGGGGCACGCACGGGACGTCACAGGCACTCGGAGCGGACGGAAGGGGTCGGGTGCGTTGACAGGGTGCGGCGACGTACTGCACGCAACGCGCAACCGGCAGTGACAGACCGTCGCCAGCGCAGGAGTGCCAGTCGACCGAGGGCCGCATGGAATTCGACCGGATCGGGCCCTTCAAATTGGTCACTCACAAGTCTCGGAAGGCTTCGGATACGTGTCTTTCGTGGCAAGCTCGTACGAAAGCCCCCAGTGTCCGTTAGGGGGTGGCAGCTTGGAATCCTGCGACGCTCTAGTATCCGCCAATGAAAGTCAGACTTGGTACTGGTGGAGTGCTGTCAGCATTCCTGATCGTCCACTCACAGACTCTCCTTCGCCGGCCGGCCTGCGGGTCTCCAGGCAGCCGCCAGGCAATAATCTACCTCTCACACCCGCTCAAGTGGCCCGCGGCAGCCCTGCCAAACCGGCACCCACACCCGCGCGCGGGTGGCGCCAGCTGACCTCTCCCGTCTTCGTCGCTCGGCGCGACTGCGCGACTGCGCCGCCGTCGTGACCGTCGCGCGCCTCCTCTGAGGGACCTCCCCCAACAGCCTCAAGTGCACGACGCCCGCGCGCTGCTGACAAAGACGGGCGTGTTGCGGTGCGTTTCTACCTCCTTCTGCTGCCAGAAGCGGTGCGTAATCGACGCACTGCTGACGCCCCGCTGGCAGTCCGCCACCCTATTGCCCGTGGTGCGGCCCGTTGCCTGTTACGAGCCTCAATGGCGCCCTCGCACCTGCGTGCGTGGCCTGCAGGCGCGGGCGGCGGCCTTGCACGCACCGTCTTGTTGGGTGGTGGTGCGTGGGGGCGTCGGCGGTGGTCGGCCGTTGTTGACCTCTGTTCGCAGAGCGCGCGCGCGCACGGCGAGACAGAGACGGTTTTTGGTCTTCAACGTGCTTTGCAGCTCGCGGCGCCCTGTGCGGGGGGTGGCGATCGGTCGGCGGCCGTCGTCCTGTGCGACGTGAGGTGAGCTCACGGGCGCGGCGTGGCCGTCTGCCTGTTCACCAAGGGGCAACTTACGTTGGTGGTCGCCGTTGCCTTGTTTAACGGGGGGAACCGTCTGCCGGTGGGCGTCGGCCTGTGCAACGGTGCGCGGCGCGCTGTGGGGGCTCCAGTGCACCCTCGGTGGACGTGGACCTCTGCGACGTGCGGTGAGGCCGCTGGCGGTTGGTTACCAGCACCCTGTTCAACGCGGGGCGCTGCCCGGCGGCGGCTGGGGTGATCGGTTGACATCGAGGTGCTTGACGCCAAACAACTGCGTGACGTGGGACCGGTGGTGGCCGTACGCGTACGAAAGGAGCGGCGGCGCGCGCCGGCGGCGGGAGCAACTGCGGTGGTGACCGGCGGGAGACGCCCGCATAGACAACCATATCATCATGGCGGGGAGATCGTCGTCTGTGCAGCCGGCAGCCACCGTTGCCGAACCGTTGGGTTCGTCCGAGCCGGCCGCCGACGCCATCACCGCGGGAGCAGAATCGGCTCCGGGAGGACCAGCAGCATCTGCTGCGCGGCCACCTCGAGGCGACCTGCTGCCGGATCGGAACAATCCTTTCCACCAGCACGCGGTGTCTCTGCGGCTCACGAAAAAGAAGCAGGAGAGAGCCGCCGCAGCATTGGCCAAGAAGACAGCGGCTGCCGCTACGCGGGCCGCTGCCGCGGCCGCGCACGCGGCGATGGCGGCCAAGGTGGCCCAGGACAGGGCTGCGGCTGGTCTGCCCCCTGCCCGCCGGCGTGGTAGCAGAGCCATTCTTTCGCCGCCCAGCATGACTGGCGGCGCTGCCGCAAGCCAGGAATCGTCCTCCTTGACGTCGGCTCCTGCTGGATTGGCTTCTACAGCACGGCCGCATAATCCCATGCTGGATTCAGTCATCCAACCGTCGGCAGCGGCCGTCCACATCGGCGCGGCCGCGGATCGGCCAGCCGTGCCTCTTACGCCCGCACCCTCCCCATCTGCGGCGCTCATCTCCTCCCAAACGACCGGCCAAGCGGGGACGACGTTTCTGCCGGCTGCTTTCTTCCCGCCGGCCATCGACAGCATGCTTGGCCCCCAGAGTGGTCCCACCCGACTGACGCCCACGTCACTGCTGCCCAACTCCGACGGAACGCTCCCATCGACGCCTGTCGCGGAGGTCAATAACCCGGCCAACACCTCCGCCGCCCTATTTGTGGCAGAAGCTGCTGCCGCGGTCACTGCAGACTTTGCTGCTGTCTCGGGCTCGCGAGCCCGACTGCCGGTGCTCCAAGATGCCAGGCCCGCGGCTATGGACACGTGCAAATGTGCAGCTGTTGAGTCTAACAACCTCCTTCGCAAGCGCATCTCGGACCAGGAGGAGGCGCTGGCGTCAGACAAGCGCCTGCGGACGCTGCTCGAAGAACACGAGAAAGAGAGAAAGAAGCGCCGTGTGGCGACCAACAAGCAGATGAAGGAGCTGCGCAAGGTGTCTACGGCCATCCAGTCCGAGGTTGGCGCCGTCAAGATGACCATGAAGGCGGTAGTCAAGACGGTCAACCTCGTCGGCACGGCCATCAACCATGGGAACGCCGCGATGAAAGACGTTTGCAGGGCGGTGAATAGCCGCGGCGTCGGTTCCGGTACCTTTACACCGGCCACGAATACTACATCGATGGTCACGGCGGACGCGTTGACGGTGTTGAAGGAGGCGCCGTGGGCACAGCAGATGATGGTACGTGGCACCCTTTTATCTCTGCTATTCCTCTGTGTTGCGGCTGTTCTTTGGACGAGCGGGGTCTCTTGTTATCGTGAGTGTGGCTTTTACGTGTGCAGAAGGTGGTGATACTTCAGCTTTCCATGTGTGCTCATGGTCCCGACAGTCTCTGTTCTCTGCTGCCTGGTGTTGCCTGTTTCTCTTTTCTTTGGTCTGCCTCGCGGTCACGGGTCCAGCGCGACATCCGCATCGAGACGTGCACGGCTTTCAACGACCCGAACTCTTCAGTGGGCGCGTGGCCGTCCCCGGAGCACAGCCGGGACATGGCGGCACGGCATTTGAACAACAAGCTCAAGTTCCCCGGGGGTTTGGCCGAGGCACGGGTCGCGTTGTCTTCGAAGGTCCTTGCGCCGTGCGACCCCAAGCTTAACGAGGGCAGGCGCTTCAGGCCAGAGATGCTCAGCACAATCCTGCGGCGCGGCATCTCGCGCTTCCACCGTGCTGTCCTGGAGACGGCGTCGGCGGGGTTCATGGAGCGCGCGGCCTCACACCTGTCCATCGGCTATACGGGGGACAAAGATGAGTTGAAGTACAGCAAGACGGATGCCCAACGATGCCTGCAAGGACACTGGCTGTTTGAGACGGAGTTTGGACGGGACGCGATGCTGTGGGGCCTCCACCGCGCCCTGGCCCGTATGAGGGTCCTGCGCGAGCACATGGTCGACGCGACGGCCACCAAGGGAAGGTATTACAAGGTCCGGTACGGCAAGTACGTTGCCATTGTTACGAAGGTATGTTGCATGTCACACCTTCATCGCGTTGGCATTTGTGCTTCCTGTGCAACTGGACTCCTTTGGTCTGCGCGCATAGTCTGTGGGAACTAACTTGGCCCGTACGTGCTGCTATTGACCGGCGTTTGCATGCTGTTTCTGACCGCCGTAATCCTCATGGTTCCATTCTGCCACTACTCCATGACAGGTGTTCATCACCCTGTGCGACAAGGCAGGCTACCCGCGGTTCACCGTGGGCGCCGCCAACGTGGACGAGGCGTATCGCAAGGTGTGGGCGGTTCTCATGGGGCTCGTGCACAAGCATCTCAGGAAGCAGAACACGGAGCACATGGGCCTTTCGCTACTCGATGGGGATGAACCCGACCGGGCCGTCGCCGGTGTCAGCGACGCTCGTTTGAGGTCTACTTTTATACGCGTCCTCGCCACGCGCGGTGCTGACGCCACTCCTGCTGGCGCCATTTCCGGGAATGCAGGTCCTGCGCCGGCAGATTCGGATGCGCTCGGGCTTCCTACTGCAGCTGCTGCCGATTCAGACTTTGCCCCCCTTCCCGCCACTGTCGGCGCCTTGGCTGCCACCACAGCCTTCCACCCCGCCGCTGTCGGCGCCTCGGCTGCCGCCACCGCCTTCCACCCCGCCGCTGTCGGCGCCTCGGCTGCGGCCACCGCCTCCCGCCCCGCCGCTGTCGGCGCCTCGGCTACCGCCGCCGCCCACACCACCACTGTTGGCAACCAGACGGCTGCCGCTGTCGGTCGTGCCGCCAGTACCGCAGCCTCCCCCGCTGCCGATCTCTCCGACGGCACGGAAGCTCCGGGAGGCCCGGCTGCTCCCCATTCTTCTGCTATTGCTGCTGCTACCCTGGCGTCGGCCGCTGCTGCAGCTGCGGCCTCGGAGCTTGGATTCCTCGACGCTGCTGCTGATGACGGGTTAAGCGCTGACATCAGCGACGAAGACACATTTCTTGACGGGGCTGAGGATGACTTTCTCAATGGCTACGACAGCGGCGCTGACGCCGTTAAGGCCAACGGTGAATCGCAGCAATAGTCGTATGCTGATTGTATGCTGTTGTATGTGTGTATGCGGGGTGGGTATGGGCAGTAAGAATGCTGATGATGCGCTGCTCAATGTATATGTGACGTGAGTACGGGCCCGATGGATACGAGTGTGTGCGTGTGCATGGTCGGACGGGGGCGCCGCTGTACGGGTGTCGTCCAGCTGCTTTCTACATGCCTGTGTTTTATCTGCTGTCTTCTGCTTGCCTCTGTTGTGTGTTCGGTGTGACGGGTTGGTGCTCTGCCGGCTGCGAGGCGACCACGAAGAGCAAGAGCCGCGAACAAGTGACTACAGAAACAAGCCACAGTCGTCACACCGAGCGAGCGCGTGGGGGCGTACGACCTGGCGAGGCAGACGCGTCGTGCACAAAGTGGCAGCGGCAGCGCCGAGCGACGTGGGGAGGAGGCCCACACTGGGCAACCACGGCCGCTGAAGCTGCGGCGCGCAGCGGCGTCGTGGTTTCTGCCGTGGCCTGGCACGCCCCGCCCCGTGGCTGACACCGTTCTTCATTAGTGCATCAGTGCACACAACGTACCCTTTTGTGGAACTTAAATGGCCCTAGTACACACTTGGACAAGTGCTTCTCGTCAAATCGACATCAGGGCTTGTCAGGATATGCATTTCGAGGCGAAATAGGATACGGATACACGCCGATGCGGTGTATCTGATTACGGAT
>ENA-ORXU01002329-ORXU01002329.1-marine-metagenome-genome-assembly--contig:-NODE-2329-length-13197-cov-2.906021_pt1 | contig 13197 bp, 15 predicted proteins | sample MGYA00237869_ERZ511484 | MGnify/ENA metagenome assembly ERZ511484
GGAAATTACGCTGAGAGTGCATATTCTACGGCACATCGTGACTCGAACTGATCGACGATCACACTATCCGAATAAATCCGGTGCGTCTTCTTGCCGTTGCTTGGGTGCATCGAGGCCCAGATGCGCCCACGCCTTGCGGCCCAGCATCCGCCCGCGCGGGGTGCGGGCGATGAGACCCTGTTGCAGCAGGTACGGCTCGATGACGTCCTCGATGGCGTCGCGGGCCTCCGACAGGGCAGCGGCGAGGGTTTCTACGCCCACGGGCCCGCCGCCGTAATTCTCGGCGATGCACATGAGATAGCGGCGGTCGAGGGCGTCGAGTCCCGCGCTGTCCACTTCCAGCCGCATGAGCGCACGGTCGGCCTGTTCGCGGGTAATGCGTCCGTCGCTTTCGACGATGGCGAAGTCGCGCACCCGGCGCAGCAGGCGACCGGCGATGCGGGGGGTGCCGCGCGAACGACGCGCGATCTCGGTCGCGCCGTCGGGCGTGATCTCGACGTTCAGCAGGCGCGCGCCCCGGGTCACGATGGTTTCGAGTTCATGGACCTCGTAGAAATTCAGCCGGACCGGGATGCCGAACCGGTCGCGCAGCGGCGTGGTCAGCAGGCCCAGCCGCGTCGTCGCCCCGACCAGCGTGAAGGGTTGCAGGTCGATGCGCACGGTGCGCGCGGCGGGGCCTTCGCCGATGACGAGGTCGAGTTCGAAGTCTTCGAGGGCCGGGTAGAGGATTTCCTCGACCGCCGGGTTCAGGCGATGGATTTCATCGATGAACAGCACGTCGCGGGCATCGAGATTGGTGAGCACGGCGGCCAGATCGCCCGCGCGGGCGATGACGGGGCCGGAGGTCATGCGGAAATTGACGCCCAACTCGCGCGACACGATCTGCGCCAGCGTCGTCTTGCCGAGGCCGGGCGGACCGTGCAGCAGCACATGGTCCATCGCCTCGCCCCGCCCGCGCGCCGCCTCCACGAAGACCCGCAGGTTCGCGCGCGCCGCCTCCTGCCCGATGAATTCGTCGAGGGTCTGCGGGCGCAGGGCCTTGTCGGGGCTGTCGGCCTCCTGCGGTTCGGGGGCGATGATGCGGGTTTCGTCGTCCATCCCCTATCCCTTCGGAGCCAGCGCCTTGAGCGCCGCCTTGATGAGGGCGCCGGCATCGGCATCGGGGGCCTCGGAGGCGGCGCGGGCGACGGCGTCGGCGGCTTCCATGGGTTGATAGCCGAGATTGGTCAGGGCCGAGAGGGCATCGGCGGTTGCCGTTGCGTCGGCCTCGGCGGTGGGCATGACGATGGGGGTGTCCTCGCCCTCCGGGGTCGGGCCAGCCGCTGCAGGGGCGGCGCTGGCCATCATCGCGGGGGCCTTGGATTTCAGCTCGTTGACGATGCGGGTGGCCAGCTTCGGGCCGACGCCGGGGGCGCGGCGGACGGTGGCGGCGTCGCCAAGCGCAATCGCGCGGCTGATGCCGTCGGTTCCCAATGTGCCGAGGATGCCCAATGAAACCTTCGCGCCGACGCCCTGCACCGTGGTCAGCAGCTTGTGCCATTCGCGGTCGAGCATCGTGGGGAAGCCGAACAACTGAAGCAGGTCTTCGCGCACCAGCATGTCGGTATAGAGCGCCACCGGCCCGCTCGCCCCGGCCAGCGAACCGAGGGTGCGCGAGGAGCAATGGACGATGTAGCCGACGCCGCGCACGTCGAGCAGGACATGGTCCTCGCCCGTATGCACGACCTCTCCGACCAGCCGCCCGATCATCGCGCCGCCTCCGCAAGCCGTTCCATGGCCGGGGCGCGGTGGGCGTGGCAGATGGCGATGGCCAGTGCGTCCGCCGCATCGGCCCCGACGACCTTGACCCCCGGCAGCAGCAGCGCGATCATGTGGGCGATCTGTTTCTTGTCGGCATGGCCGACGCCGACCACCGCCTTCTTCACGGCATTGGGGGCGTATTCGGTGACGGGCAGGCCCGCCTCGGCGGGCACGAGCAGGGCGATGCCGCGCGCATGGGCGAGTTTGAGCGTACCCACCGCATCCTTGTTCACGAAGGTATGTTCCACCGCCGCCACATCGGGGCGGGCATCCTCGACCACCTGCGCCAAGGCCCGGCGCAGGGCGACGAGGCGGGTGGCCAGATCATCCCCCTTGGCCTGTATCGTGCCATGGGCGACGTGGCTGAGGCGCGAGCCTGCAAGGTCCACGACCCCCCATCCCGTGCGGACGAGGCCGGGGTCGATCCCGATAACCCTGAGCGATCCATTCATGCCGTCGCGCTAGCACGAAGGGTGAACGAAAGCCAGCGGAAAGACGATCACGCGGGGCCATGGTCTCGGGCCATGAAAACCGCAGGCAAATCTCGCCCCGGCATCGACGGCTCCGTCGCCACGGTCCCTTCATGGGGCATATCGCAAAAGTTGCTCATGAAAATTATTTGCAATCTTTAATTGATCCAACGTGATGGAGAGCACGCCGAAGGTTTCAACGTCTTCCGTACGGTGATCGCATCAACAATGGAGGCGATCATGAAATCTCTCGTTTGGTGCACGATCCTCGCAATCTGTCTGTCATCTGCATCCCATGCGCAGGAAAGACCGTCGACAACCCTCAAGTTGAACGAGTCGTTCAGGCCATCCATCGCTATCGTTCCGGGGCATTACCGGGCTTACGAGGCGACACCTGCCCATGACACCGTCCATGCGCCGGATGCGACCGACCCATGCGCGAAGATGTTCGAGGCAATGCAGGGAAATGCCGTCGGGCAGCGCCTCATCAACGCCAATGGCGATATCGAGACGCGGCTCGACAACGGGTGGACCCGCATTCGCTCCCTCGACAATCCGGACAACACCATCATGCGCCCGCCGGGGAGCAGCGAGCAGACCTGCGTGCGGTCGATCCTGAGGGCGAACATTCCGTCGGGATTTCAGGTTGCGAACCTGAATGCGCCGGATGAGGTCTCGGGCGGCATCGAATGGGCGGCATACTCGGTCCTGCGACATATCCAGCATATCGGTGGAGACACCTCGGTGTCCAATTGCGTTGCCAAGGAGCAGGAACTGGGGATCGCCACGGCGATGGGGCGGCTGCACCTACGACTGCAATACCTGCAATGGCTGAGCATATGACGATGCTCGGCCGGGCCATCCGGCTGCTCACGGTGCTCGTGGCACTGGCCGTCGCACCGGGGGTCGGTGTGGCGCAGGAACCGGCAGAGAAACCACCGTTCGTCTTCGACAGGACCGTACCGGGAATGGGCGGCCCGAGCGTGCAATCGGAACCGATGGCGGAAGACGGGCCGACCGTGACGGATGCCCTCACGATGGAGGCCACGCCGGAACTGCGCCTGAGGCTGGCCGAACAGGCATATGCGCATCAAGAATGGGTCTTCAGCCACCAACAGCGGGTCTTCGGATCGCAACTCGTGACATCATGGATCAGCTTCGCGCTGGTCGTGACGATAACCGGGGCCGGATTGTACTTCTCGTGGCTCCAGTTCATGGCCGTCCATCGCAGTGAGGATGGCCATTCGGCGGCGCTGGCAAGTGAAATGGAATTCTCGGGCAAGGGCATCAAGGTCAGCTCGCCGGTGCTGGGCGTCATCATCCTCACCATTTCCATCGGCTTCTTCTACCTCTTCGTGCGCCATATCTATCCCATCGAAGCGGTGAGGACGGTGCCGGAGAGCGCGCTGGTCGGGTCGGTCGACGCAGGGTGAGCGATCCGCGATCCCACCCTGCGAAAACGCTCTCGCAAATCGGGGATCGTTGGGCCATGGTACGGGCAACGATCCAAAAGGGAGGGGATACCCCATGAGAGTACGCGCAGCCGTGGCCTTCGAGGCCGGAAAGCCGCTGGAAGTGACCGAGGTCAATCTGGAAGGCCCCAAGGCGGGCGAGGTGCTGGTCGAGATCAAGTCGACGGGCCTGTGCCATACCGACGAGTTCACCCGCTCCGGCGACGACCCCGAAGGCGCGTTTCCGGCGATCCTCGGCCATGAGGGTGCGGGCGTCGTGGTCGATATCGGCCCCGGCGTGACGAGCCTCAAGAAGGGCGACCATGTCATCCCGCTCTACACGCCCGAATGCCGGACCTGCGATTACTGCCTGAACCCCAAGACGAACCTCTGTCAGGCGATCCGCTCGACGCAGGGACAGGGCCTGATGCCCGACGGCACCTCGCGCTTCACGACGCTCGATGGCGAGCCGATCCTGCATTACATGGGCTGTTCGACCTTCGCGAACTACACGGTGCTGCCCGAGATCGCGCTGGCGAAGGTGCGCGAGGACGCGCCCTTCGAGAAGATCTGCTATATCGGCTGTGGCGTGACCACGGGGATCGGGGCGGTCATCAATACGGCGAAGGTCGAGATCGGGTCGAACTGCGTGGTCTTCGGCCTCGGCGGCATCGGCCTGAACGTCATCCAGGGCTGTCGTCTGGCGGGCGCGAACAAGATCGTCGGTGTCGATCTGAACGATTCGAAGAAGGAAATGGGCGAGCGTTTCGGCATGACCCATTTCGTGAATCCCAAGGAGGTCGAGGGCGATCTGGTCGCGCATCTGGTGGAGATCACCGGCGGCGGGGCGGATTACTCCTTCGATGCGACGGGGAATGTGGGCGTCATGCGCACGGCGCTCGAATGCGCCCACAAGGGCTGGGGCGAGAGCATCATCATCGGCGTGGCTCCCGCAGGCGCGGAAATCGCGACCCGTCCGTTCCAGCTCGTCACGGGCCGCGTCTGGAAAGGCACGGCCTTCGGCGGCGCACGGGGCCGGACGGACGTACCCAAGATCGTGGACTGGTACATGGACGGGAAGATCGAGATCGACCCGATGATCACCCACACCATGGGCCTCGACGACATCAACAAGGGCTTCGACCTGATGCACGCGGGCGAGTCGATCCGGGCAGTGGTGAACTACTGATCGCGCTGTCCGAAGCCCCGGTTCGATGCCGGGGCTTCGAATCTACACGATTGCGACAGCGATATTCTCTTCTTCGAAAAACAGGATAGATTTCCCCGGTTCGTCATCGACCGGAGATCATCCCATGACCGTTACCCGCCGTTTCGTCGTCGCCGCCCCGCTCGCGCTGATCGCCTTTCCGTCTCTGGCATCGGAAGTGGGGCTGATCGGGCCGAAGGAAGCGCATGAGAAGGCCGGGGCGGGGGAGATCGTGCTGATCGATATCCGCCGACCCGACGAATGGGCGAAGACGGGGATCGCCGGGGGCGCGGTGCCGATCGACATGCGGGCGAGCGATCTGAGGGATCGTATCGATGCGGCGCTCGATGGTGATCGCTCGAAAGCCGTGGCCCTCATCTGCCATAGCGGGGTCCGCTCGCGTCATCTCTCGAACGCCATGGCGAAGGCAGGGTTCAGCAACGTCTACGACGTGAGCGAAGGCATGGCGGGATCGGGGCGGGGGCCGGGATGGCTGCGGCGCGGATTGCCGGTGGTGCGGGCCGAGTAGGGTACGCGACGCGCAGACCTTCCCATCTCCATCATCTTTCGGGCCGGTTGCTGCCGCTGCGCGCCCCACCCGCCGTGAGCTGTCGCCGACGAGGGCATCTCCGGGGATCGACCAGCGCGCGGTGTTGACTTTTCCCGTATTCCGTGGATTTATGTTCCCGTTGTGTTCACGGAAAGAAAGACGGGATTTGCGCCACTGGGATTGGAACGGGATGGTAGAGGCGAACCGGGTGCGGCTGTTGTCGATGCTCGGGGGGCTGATGCTGCTCGTCGGTCCGGGGTTGCTGCGGCGGGTGATCCGGCGCGCGCTCCTGCGTCAGATCCTGACGCTGGAATCGGCGGTGCGACGGCTGATCTACGTGGCGGCGCGTGACATGAGAGTCACCTTGCGGGCCTCGGCCCCGCCGCTCGGAGCGATCTCCGGTCGGCCGGGGGCGGATAATGCCCCGGTCTTCGCGCTGATCGAAGCCCCGCGACGGCCCGAGGGCGCGCCCCGGAGAACTGCGCCGGGACACGGGCCGCGCATCCTGTTCCTCGACGAAGAGAGGCCCGCCGACGAATGGCGCAAGCCGACCCCCGACGATCTCATGGAGACGACGGCGCTGCGGCGGCGGCTGGGCGCGATGAAGGCGGCGCTCGACGATCTGCCGAAGCAGGCGCGGCGTCTGGCCCGGTGGTTCGCCCGGCAGGAGCGGACGCGCGGCACGGGACGGTTCGCCCGGCTCTATCCGATCCGCTCGGGCCGTGCGCCCGGTCATCGCGAGGATGGAAAGGGCGACGTGGATGCGGTGCTGGCCGATTGCCACGATCTGGCCCTGCGGGCGCGGGAGATGATCGAAGGGCAAGCGTGAGACGGGGATCATTGCGCCCATATTGTCCGTATACGTCTTAACTCGGGCGAGTAATCGATCCGGACGATCCGATCCGGCGTCCTGCGCCCGGAACCGGGAAACGCTCCGAGACCGGATACTGCGCCCTCGTGGAGCATGACGGGATACGGTCGGCAGGGTCGGCGGAGACGTCGGAGTGATGGAACTCCCTGACCGCGCGCTATATCGCTACCCATGAAAGCCTTTGCCCGTTTGCTCGAAGCTCTGGTCACGACGCCCTCGCGGAACGCGAAGCTGACGCTTCTGACCGAATATTTCCGCTCGCAGCCGGACCCCGACCGGGGTTGGGCGCTGGCCTGTATCGCGGGGTCGCTCGACCTGCGCAACGTCACCGGCTCGACCCTGCGGACCATGGCCGAGGAGCGGGTCGATCCGGTGCTGTTCCGCATGTCCTACGATTACGTGGGCGATCTGGCGGAGACGGTGGCGCTGATCTGGCCCGCCCCGGCCGAGCCGCCCGATCCCGCGCCCCTGCGCCTGTCCTCGGTGGTGGAGACGCTGGCGACGGCCACCCGCCCGCAGGCGATCGCGCATCTGGCCGGGTGGATGGACCGGCTGGATTCGTCGGAGCGGCTGGCCTTGCTGAAGCTGGCCACCGGGGGGCTGCGCGTGGGGGTCTCGGAGCGGCTGGCGAAGACGGCGCTGGCGGCGATGCGGGAGGAGGATGTCCTCGGGCAGATCGAGGAGATGTGGCACGGGCTGGAGCCGCCCTATGTGCCGCTGCTGCAATGGCTCGACGGATCGCACGCGGCCCCGCAGGTGGACCTGACCCATGCCTTCCGGCCCATGATGCTGGCGCATCCGCTGGATAATGGCCTCTATTCGGTGGAGGAACGCCGCGAGCGTCTGCACGAGAGCGAGGAGAGCGATGCGATCACGGTCGCGCGTCTGACCGAGCGGCTGGATCCCGCCGAGCATTCCGCCGAGTGGAAATGGGACGGCATCCGGGTGCAGGCCGTCTCGCTGCACGGCGAGCGGCGGCTCTATACCCGCATGGGCGAGGAAATTTCGGGCAGTTTTCCCGATGTGGTCGCGGCGATGGATTTCGAGGGGGTCGCCGATGGCGAGTTGCTCGTGGTGCGGGACGGCGAGGTGGCGATCTTCGCGGATCTGCAGAAGCGGCTGGGGCGGAAATCACCGGGACCGAAGGTGATGAGGGATTCGCCGGGGCATGTGCGCCTCTACGACCTGCTGCATGACGGGGAGGACGATGTGCGGGGGCTGTCCTTCGGCGAGAGGCGTGCGCGGCTGGAGGGCTGGTTCGCGCGGCAGCCGGTGACGGGCGGGGTCGATCTGTCGCCGGTGATCCCGTTCGGGACATGGGCCGAGCTGTCGGCGGTGCGCGCGACCTCGCGCGATATCGGGCAGGAGGGGCTGATGCTCAAGCGGCTCGATACGAGCTATGTGGGCGGGCGTCCGACGGGGCCGTGGTGGAAGTGGAAACGCAGCCCCCTGACCGCCGATTGCGTGATGATGTACGCCCAGCGAGGCCATGGAAAGCGGTCGAGTTTCTACTCCGATTATACCTTCGGCGCGTGGCGGGAAGGGGAGCTGACCCCCGTGGGGAAAGCCTATTCGGGCTTTACGGACGAGGAGTTGAAGCGGCTCGACAAATGGGTGCGGGACAATACGACCGATCGCTATGGCCCCGTGCGGGCAGTGAAGTTCGCGCTGGTGCTGGAGGTCAATTTCGATGCGGTGCAACGCTCGGCGCGGCATAAGTCGGGCATCGCCATGCGCTTTCCCCGGATCAAGCGCATCCGCTGGGACAAGCCCGCGCATGAGGCGGACCGGATCGAGACGCTGGAGGAGATGATTCCGGTGGCGTAATACCGAAAGGCCCTTGTCCACGACCCTTTCGTGGGCATCGATGCGCCTTTGGCGCGCCCCACCCTCGGTCCCTCCCCGTAAAGAACGAGGAGGGAGGCGAAATCGACCAGGTCAGTACGGCAGAACTCCCTCCCCGCTTGCGGGGAGGGCTGGGGTGGGGCGCGCCCGAAGGGTGCGGGCGACGTCGGCCCCTAGCCAAGGCCATCGGTATAATTGCTCGCTGTCATGCCCTCGGAAGAGAGGATTTCCGCTGTCGTGGGAATGACAAGGGTTATGCGGAAAGCTGCGTTTCGATCAGCCGGATGGCTTCCTCCACCGCGCCGTCGATGGTCATGTCGGTGGTGTCGAGAAGGGCGGCATCCTCGGCCCGTCGCATGGGCGCATCGGTGCGGGCGGCATCGCGGGCATCCCGCTCCTCGATATCGTGCAGCACGTCGCGATAGGCGATGTCGCGGTCCTTCGAGAGTTCGCGCCAGCGGCGGGCGGCGCGCACGTCCGGCTCGGCGGTGACGAAGAGTTTCGCATCGGCCAGGGGCAGGACGACGGTGCCGATATCCCGACCGTCCAGGACCGCACCGGGGGGGCGGGTGGCGAAATCGCGCTGCCAGTCGAGCAGGGCCGCGCGCACGGGGGGATGGGCGGCGACGACCGAGGCCCCGCGTCCGGCGGCGGCGCTGCGCAGGCCGTCTCGTTCCAGATCGGCGGGATCGAGACGCGCGGCGCGCGCGCCGGTGGCGGCGGCATCGGCCAGCGGGATGGTCTCGGCGGCGCAGAGAACGGCCACGGCGCGATAGAGCAGGCCGGTATCGAGATGGCGCAGGGCGTATTTCCCGGCGATCTGCCGGGCGATGGTGCCCTTGCCGGAGGCGGCGGGGCCGTCGATGGCGATGGTGAGGGTCATGGGCGCGTCCTGTTGTCGTCGGCCCTTCTAGCTTGGCTCGTGCGTCCGGGCCAGTGCGTCGATTTCGGCGGCGAGGGCAGGGCCTTCACGCAGGCGGGCGGCCCAGAGAGGCGGCGGCGGATCGCCTGCGCCGAAGAGCGCGCCGAGAAAGATCGCGCGCCCGCAATTATCGCCGCCGACCCGGGCATTGATCTCGACGGCCTCGGTATAGCCTTGCGCGGTGGCGGCGATGTGGAAGGCGACGGGCAGGGTTTGCGGCAGGGGGCAGGCGCGGCCTGTCTCGCCTGCATGGGCGACCGGATCGTCGGTGCTGGCGAGGGCGGCGGCGAGGGGGTCGCGGGCAGCTCGTCCGGCGGCATCGAGGCCGCTTGCGAGGGCCTCGGCGATGCCGCGCCCCGCCATGGCCGCGCGCAGGGCTTCGGTCGCGGCGGGGGCATAGGCGGCGGTGGTATCGTGGTGGCTGATCTGGGCCACGGCCTGCGCGCAGGTTGCGGCGCTGGCCCCGGTGGCGATCAGGGCGGGCAGGCCGGAAAGGGCGGGTATCTGGTCGTCATGGGCTCCGGTCGGCGTCCGGCCGCTGGCGATATGGGCGAGGGTGCCCTTGGTCGCCTTGTCGATATAGCCGTGCCACCAGCCGCCGGGGCCGAAGGCCGCGACGACCTGTTCGTGGTAGGTGCTGGCCTCGAAGGGACCGTCGGCCATCGAGCGGATCATCGCCCGCATCTGCGCGCCGTATTGCGAGATATCGCCCGCGCGCTTGCCGTGATGGACGAAGATGCCCTCGGCCCCGTCGAAATCCGCCGGGTCCGGCTCGCGCCAGAGGGCCTGCCCAAGCCGCGCGATGCGCTGCGGGTCGTAGAGCCAGTGGACACCGAGGGTGGCCGCATCGGCGACATAGGCCCCCATCAGGGCATTGGCGGTGCGGGTCATGCGAAGGCCCTCTCCATGTCGCGGCGAAATCCTGCGGCTCCGGCGGGATCGATCTGTACGTCGGCCCAGCGCACGGGTCGACCGGCGGCGACGGGATGGACGAGCGGGACATCCTGAGCCAATCCGATGGGGAGCGCGCCGGTGGTCAGCGATGCCCGCGCAGGCATGAGCTTGCCCCAGACGGTGGCACCGCCTTCGCCGTCGAGCGTCTCGCCCGCATTCAGGTCGCGCTTGGCGACGGCCACCACGTCGCCGCGCCAGTCGCGGGTGGCTCCGGTGGGCTGGTTCAGGAGCGCAGCGGAGAGGACGGAGATGCCGAGTTCGAGGCCGATCAGATGGAACGGCTTGTACATCGCCGAATATCGCCCGCTGGCATCGGTGTTCATGCCGTATTGGCGAAAGCAGGCGGCGGCGTAGTCGGTGGGGGCCTCGATCACGACGTAGACTCCCCAGCGGAGATCCCCGGCCACCTCGCGCCCGTCCCGCTCCATGGAGGAGACGACCTCGACCATGCCGCCGTCGTCCAGAACCCCGCCTTCGGTGCGGGGGCGCAGGATATGGGCGAGATCGTCCATGCCGCAGGGCGGAAAGGCGAGGCCTGCTTCCGGGACGGCCAGATCGCAGGCATTGGCGACCGCCGCCATCTCCAGCGCCGATTTCGTGCCGTCGAGAAAGGAATTGAACATCTTCGGATTCATCCCGGCCTCGCGTGCCTGCTCGGCGGTCAGCCCGTAATGGTCCCAGACGGTATCCGGGGTGGAGGCGTGGTAATGGGGCATGTATTTCGTGCCCTTGCCTGCCGCCGTGACGGTAAAGCCGGTGCAGCGCGCCCAATCGACCATTTCGGCGATCAGGGCAGGCTGATCGCCATAGGCGAGGGAGTAGACGACTCCTGCGGCACGGGCGCGCCGGGCCAGAAGGGGACCGGCCAGCGCATCGGCCTCGACGTTGACCATGACGATGTGCCGCCCCGCCTCGATGGCCGCCGAGGCATGGGTGATTCCCGCCGCCGGATGGCCGGTCGCCTCGATCACCACGTCGATCTCACCCGTTGCGATGGCGGTGAGCGCATCGTCGGTGAAGGTCGTGGCGGCGACCCGCTCCTCGGTCCAGCCGACGGTACGGCAGGCGGCGCGGGCGGCGTCCGGGTGCAGGTCGGCGATGACGGCGACTTCCAGTCCGGGGGTCGTCGGTACCTGAGCGAGGAACATCGAGCCGAACTTGCCCGCCCCGATGAGGAGAACGCGGACCGGAGTATCCCGTCCGGTGAGGGCGTCATGCAGATACATGCCGATGATCCTTCGTTTTCAGGAGCGCGCGCTGGCGCGGTCCCCTACGATGGCAGTCCGAGCGGTTCCGATGCAAGCCGCGCTGTAACAGGAGGACATCACGTCGAACCCGGATCATGCGCGCCTCATGCCCCGCTATGGGGCGTGGCAGAACGGCAGCGTCGTCGAGACAGCCGACGGTCCGAACGACGCGGCGCGGCTCGCGGATCGGGGGACGTCCTTCGGGTCGACCGCCGGGACGTTCGACCATCCGCTCTGGGGCGACCGTCTCCGGATGAGCCGCTTTGCGGGAACCGATGCACCGAAAAAGGGGGCGAAACCGGGCGATACGGACATGCCGTCGATGCCCTGAATTTATCTTGACTAAAATACTCAGGTAATCGACTTTCTCCACGACGACGTTAGAGTCGCCGCCAGACCCGGAGCTTGCTACCATGCGTTTCCAGACGTTTCTGAGCGCCATCGCGCTGACTGCCCTGACCGCCACTGCCGCCTTCGCGGATGGCGAACTGAACCTCTATTCCTCGCGTCATTACGATACGGACGAGCGCCTCTACACGGATTTCGAGGCGCAGACGGGCATCACCGTCAATCGCATCGAGGCCAAGGCCGGGGCGCTGATGGAGCGGATGCGGGCCGAGGGGCGCAACAGCCCCGCCGACGTGCTGCTGACCGTCGATGCGGGCAACCTGTGGCGCGCGGCGGAGGCGGGATTGTTCCAGCCGGTGGAGTCCGACATCCTGAACGACCGCATCCCCGACAACCTGCGCTCGCCGGATGGCGCATGGGTCGCGTTCTCGCAGCGCGCGCGCATGATCTTCTACGCGAAGGACCGCGTCGAGAATCCGCCGCAGACCTACGAGGCGCTGGCCGATCCGCAATACGAGGGGATGATCTGCGCGCGGTCGTCGTCGAATATCTACATGCAGTCCCTGCTCGCCTCCATCGTCGCCCATGCGGGGGTCGAGGCGGCGACCGCGTGGGCGCAGGGGCTGCACGACAACCTCGCCCGCAAGCCCCAGGGCGGCGATACCGACCAGTTGCGCGGGCTGATCTCGGGCGAGTGCGATATCGCGGTGGCGAACAGCTATTACTTCGCCCGCGCCCTGCGCAAGCCGGTCAAGGGCCTGACCGAGGGCATCGACGCCATCGGCTGGATCTTTCCGAATCAGGACGATCGCGGGGCGCATGTGAACATCTCCGGCGGGGGCGTCGCGGCCCATGCGCCGAACCGGGCCAATGCGGTCCTGTTCCTCGAATACCTCGCGGGGAATGGCGCGCAGGCGTATTTCTCGGCGGGGAACGACGAGTTCCCGGTGGTCGAGGGCGCGGAACTGTCCGCCGAAACCGGGGCGCTGGGCGCGTTCGAAGCCGATGCGCTGAACGTGTCCGAACTGGGCGCGCACCAGAAAGAGGCGCAGATGATCTACGACAGGGTAGGCTATCCCTGATTGCGGGGGTAGGGTCGGGGGGATCGACACAGGAGACCCCCCATGATCCACCACCGCGCCGATGCCCGCCCCTCCGTCACCCCCTCCGCCGACTACTTCACCGGCGACGTGCTGATGGACCCGATCATCGAGGCCCCCGCCCCCGCCCGGATCAAGGCGATCCGCGTCACCTTCGCCCCCGGCGCGCGCACGGCGTGGCACACGCATCCGCTGGGCCAGACGCTGCATGTCCTGACGGGCGCGGGGTTTTTCCAGACCGAGGGCGAGGGGATCGTGCGGATCCTGCCCGGGGACACGATCTGGATCCCGCCGGGCGAGAAGCACTGGCACGGGGCCGCGCCCGATACCGGCATGGTGCATCTGGCGATGCAGGAAGCGCAGGACGGCGTGACGGCCGACTGGATGGAAAAGGTGACCGACGCGCAGTACGGCGCATGACGGTCGGGCCGG
>ENA-ORXU01002331-ORXU01002331.1-marine-metagenome-genome-assembly--contig:-NODE-2331-length-13178-cov-2.988322_pt1 | contig 13178 bp, 11 predicted proteins | sample MGYA00237869_ERZ511484 | MGnify/ENA metagenome assembly ERZ511484
CACGGGCAGACTCCGCCACCGCCGCAGGCCCGGCCGCCACCCGGTCGCGCCCACTGATCACAGTGTCACGATCCTCTGAACGGCCCGGGGCGGCACTGCCCCGCGCTGAACTGCCCGGCGCTGAACTGCCCGGCGCTGAACTGCCGGGCGCGGAACTGCCGGGCGCTGAGCTGTCCGGCGCTGAGCTGTCCGGAGCTGAGCTGTCTGGGGCGGCCGGGTGTTCGTTGCTCACGGATCGACCGTACCTGGCGCTTCCGGTCGGGGCTTCGCGATCGAGTGAGTGCTGAGCACGCACCACGACGGTTTTTCACTCACTCGATGGACGAACGGTCGGGCACGGGTTCTTCGAACGGGCCGCCATGGGCATGAATGCCGGGTCCTGACCACACTGGGAACATGTCGCGGGGAGCCCAGCCGTCGGAAGCCCAGCCACCGGAAACCCAGCCACCAGAAGCCCAGCCACCAGAAGCCCAGCCACCAGAAGCCCAGCCGCCGAAGGCCCAGCCGTCGGCAGGTCAGTCACCCGAACGACCGTCCGAGGATGCTCGGGCGCCGGGACCGCAGGCCGCTGCAGCGGACAGCCAGACGTTCACCTGGCGCCGCGTGGCCGGGCTGTTCGCTGCGCACCGAGCCCGGGTCGCCCTGATCGCCGTGGTCGCCCTCACCACCTCGATCGTCGGCATCCTCAATCCCCTCCTGATCCAGGCGATCTTCGACACCGCGCTCTTCGGCGAAGGCGGTGTCGACACCGACCGGGTGGTGCTGCTCGGCGGCGGGATGGTCCTCGTATCGGTGCTCAGCGGGTCGATGGCGCTCTATCAGAACCTGCTCACCAACCGGCTCGGCCAATCGGTGCTGTCCGAACTCAGGGTGGCGGTGTTCGAGCATCTCCACTCACTCTCGCTCTCGTTCTTCACCTCGGCTCGGACCGGCGAGATCCAGTCGCGCATCTCCAACGACGTCGGCGGCATCCAGGTGGCCATCACCTCGACGCTGTCCCAGACCCTCTCTCGGCTGGTGACGGTGCTCGCTGCAGCCGGAGCCATGTTGCTGTTGAGCTGGCAGCTCACCCTGCTCTCCATGGTGGCCATGCCCGCCTTCATCTGGGCGACCCGACGGGTCGGGCGCAGGCGTCGCGAACTGTCGACCCAGGTCCAGGAGATGACCGCCGAGATGAACATCATCACCTCCGAGACCCTCTCGATGTCGGGCTTCACCCTGTCTCGGCTGTTCGGACGGGCCGACCACGAGATCGAGCGCTTCACCGACACCAACGAGGAGTTGGCCGAACTGGCGGTCAGGCGCCAGATCGTGGGCCAGAGCTTCTTCACCGTGGTCGGCACCTTCATGGGCGCAACCCCGGTACTCGTCTACGTGGCGGCGGGGATCGCCCTCAGCTCCGGCGGCGACATCACCGCCGGCACCATCGTCGCCTTCACCACCCTCCAGGGACGGATGTTCCTTCCCCTCACGCGCCTGTTCGAGTCCTCGGTCCAGATCCAGAGCTCACGTGCCCTCTTCGAAAGGATCTTCGACTACCTGGACCTCGAACCCGACTTGGTCGAGGCCGAGAATCCGGTGGTGCTCAGTCGTGGTCATGCCCGGGGCCGGGTCGAGTTCGATGGTGTCCACTTCGCGTACCAGGGCGCCGAAGAGCTCGGCCCGGCCGTGCTCGAAGGGGTCAGCTTCACCGCCGAACGGGGCCAGATGATCGCCTTCGTCGGCGCCTCCGGTTCTGGCAAGACGACCGTGTCCAACTTGGTACCGAGGATGTACGACCCGACCCGAGGCAGCATCAGCATCGACGGCCACCCACTCCCCGACCTTTCGTTCGACACCCTCGCCGACCTCATCGGAATGGTCACCCAGGAGTCGTATCTCTTCGCCGGGACACTCGGCGAGAACATCGCCTATCCACGACCCGACGCCAGCCAACAGGAGATCCAACGGGCCGCTCGGGCAGCTGCGATCCACAAACGGATCCTCGAGTTCCCCGATGGCTACGACACCCTCGTGGGCGAACGAGGCGTGCGCCTGTCGGGAGGCGAACGCCAGCGGATCGCCATGGCCCGAGTCCTGCTCCACGACCCACCCATCCTCGTGCTCGACGAGGCGACCTCCGCCCTCGACTCGGCATCGGAACGCAAGATCCAAGATGCCCTGGCCGGCCTGGTCGAAGGGCGGACCACGATCGCCATCGCCCACCGGCTCTCGACCATCGCAGGCGCCGACACGATCTGCGTGATGGACCAAGGCCGGATCGTGGAGCGCGGCACCCACGCCGAACTGCTCGCAGCCGACGGCGAGTATCGGAAGCTCTACGACCACCAGTTCCACGAGGAGCTCGTGCTCGACGACGCAGCGCCCGAAACTGCTGCGGCACCTGCTCCTGTTCCTCCAGCTGCGGCCGAACGCCGGTCGACGGTGTCGCAGACCGGCTGAGGCCAGTCGAGCGTCAGGCGTCGAGCGGTGCGGCACCGAAGGCCACACCGAAACGAACACACCACACCACGACGGTCGAGTACTCGCTCACGTCGAGGTCGGGGTCGATCTCGTAGTTCTGCGATCCGATGTTGCCCTTCAGGTCGCCCAGGTCGAGGGGGTCCTCGCCGAAGGCATCGTCGTCGGCATCGATCGGTGCTCGCGACAGGTACACGTTGAGATCGGGACCGTTGTCGGTGGCGAAGTCGTCTTCGAATCTGAGGAAGGTCTGCGTTCCGTCGCTGAGGATCCGAGCACTGCCCTCCGCCGGGTGGTCGCGACCTTCGAACATGCCGCTGGCGAGCACAGCGACCTCGTCCATCTCGGGCTCGGTCTCCTCCACGTTCACCTCGGGCAGGTCGGCCATCGCTGCCTCCATCTCCGCCTCGCTGTCTGCCTCTGATGCCGCAGGCTCGCGAGTGCTTCCGGTGGTCTCGGTTTCTGCGTCCGACCCAGCTTCTGGGTTCGAGCCGGTGCCGTCCTCAGACCCTGCGTCGCCGTCGGACTCTGCCCCCTCGACCGAGGCTGCGTTGTCGAACGGGTTCGCCTCCGACACTTCCTCGTCGGTGAACAGGGTGTGGATGCCGAAGACGCCGAAGGCGAGATAGGCGAGCACTCCCAGCCCGAGCAAGCCGCCCACACCTGCCACGAGTGCGTTGTTCTTCAACCAAGCCATGGGGAGTCTCCGATCGTCGTGACCACGGGTGGGTGCGAACCCCGAGTCTTGCCCACCAGGCTCGCCCGGGCAGATCCGGCCGGCTTCGGCCACCTGCGGACGCGACACCGCCCCGGTCCCTCGAGGGGTCCGGGGCGGTGTCGGTCGGATCGGTTACCGGGAGTGTCGAGATCAGCCCGACGCACGCCTGGCGGCCATCAGAAGTTGAGGACCTCGAGGATGTCGGGATCGTTCACGGGTACCTCGAAGACCGGCAGCGGCCCATCGGGATCGCTGATCACGGTGCCGTCCGATGCGAGGAATTCGGTGAACTGTTGCTGAGCCTGTTGTCGACCCGAGATCCTCGGATCGAGCAGGACTCCATGGGGATCCTGGCCGGCGGTCGGCGTGAGATCATTGCGGTACACCGTGGTCACGTCCTGGAACTCGCCCGCTCGCATGAGGGTCGCGCTCGTCGGGTTGGTGACGGTCTGGTCGCCGAAGGCGAACTGGTAGAGCACCTTCTTCGGGGTCTGGCCGGGGAAGGGGCGTTTGCGCAGCATGGGTGCGTAGGCGTCCGGGCTGCCCGAGCGTGAGAGCCAGTTGAAGCGACCCAGCACGTCCTGGATCTCGGCTGCGCCGTCGGTCAGGTTGGTGACCGGCGGATCGAGGAAGAGGGGCACGTCTTCGGTGAACCCGTCCACTCCCCCGTTGAGGAGGTCGGGATCGCGGTTGCCGAGTTCCTCGGCGACGACGGGACGGAAGGCGGGAGCCAAACGAGCGATCTCGGGCACCGTGCCGCCCGGGACGGTGAATGCCGCGCTGTCGATGCGGTTCTCCACGGCGGCGAACATGGTGCCGTAGATGCCACCGAGGCTCTGGCCGTAGTAGCGGAACTCGGTGGACGACAGGTCGTCGGAGCCGTCGCCGTCCACGTCGGAGCCGGCCGCGATTGCCCTCACGAGCGACATCTGATCGGCCACGGTCTGACGTAGTCCGTCCCTCAGCAGGATCGCCGCCTCGGGCGCAGGATGACCGTCCACCTGGAGACCTTCGCGATTGGTGATGGTGCCGTCGCCGTTCGCATCGACACCGCGTCCGAAGCCACTGAAGCGCTCGATGCCGAAGCTCGGCGGGAGCGAAGCATCAGCGACGATGACCGCAAGGTCGCTGTCGGGCCCGAATGCATGGCCGTAGGGGTCGATGGCGATCGTCGCCATGCCGTTCTCGGCGTTCATGTCGGCTGCGAGGAAGACGTCGTACTTGGAGCGAGTGACACCAGGCCCGAAGATGGCGACGGGCCAGCCGCCCGCAGGTGGAGTCCCGGGCGGGACGATCAAGGCGAAGCCGACCGTCTCGGAACCGAACACATCAGGAGCACCGTTGAGCGAGGGGGTCCGAGGGATGAAGCGGTCGGCATTCATCCAGGACGGCGCCTGGAAGGAACCGAACGCGTAGAGGCCACCGACACCCGCGACGTTGGTGACGTTGGAGGGATCGAGCACGCTCGGAAGGTCTGGCGTGAAGGTCACGTCTGCGTCGAAGACCGGCTCGATGCCTTCTTGGCCAGAGCCCAAGTCGTTGTAGCGGAACATGTTGGCAACGCCCTCAGCAGGAAAAACGGTGCGCTCGTTGTTGCTGCCGATGAAGTTGAGACCGCGCTGGTTGGCCGGGATGCCGGCGTCGCTGTAGGCCGATCCCGAGTCGAGCTGGGCGCGCATGCTCAGGAGTTCGTGTCCCACGCTCATGGTGGTGAAGGTGGTTTCGCGTGCCCGGCCAGCGAAAGCGGCCGAGGCGTGGATCCTGTACTCGGTGGCGGGTTCGAGCACGGTCTCGGGATGGCCGAACACGGTCCGTCGGGGGGCATCCATGATGAGACGGTTCAGAGCGATCCTCGGTCCGCCGGCGGTGGCCTGCACGTACAGGTCTGCGGTGGTCACCGTGGTGAGATCGGGTGTCCCGGCGACCCTGATCCCGATGCGAGGGTCGAGATCGAAGCCGTCGAGTTCGTTGAGGAGTGCGACATCAGCACAATCGGACGCGGCGACCGCGCAGGTCGGAGGCTCGATGTTGACCCGGCGTCCCGTCACCTGGGTGGAATCGGGAACGGTGAAGTCATCGGTGGGGAAGATCCCCTCGCTGTCGGTTGCGGCTCCGTAGACGGGGCCGAGTAGTCGACATGAGGAGGCCACCATGACCAGCGCCATGAGCAGTAAGGGAAACCTGAATCGGGACATGTTGGACGAGGTTACATCTCGTCACACATCGCCGGTGTCGCCCGGCACATCCTGATCCGTACGGTCCCGCTCCGCTGTGCCACAGAGCGGCGAGCGACCACCCCTTTGTTGGCCTGACCACCCGAACACTCCTCGCGGCTGAGCGGTGAGCGCCTCACTCTCAGTGCACTGCCAACACCCGTCGACCGTCCCCCGGCATCGGTCCGGACGTGGTTGGCGCATCGCCCGAGGGCGACCGCGACTTGCGCCGTGTGGCTCGGCGGCCCCACTCTCGCTGGCGCAGCAGACGTGGCTGTCGAGCGGGTGAGGTGGAAGCAGACATGTCGTCGACCGAGAACTCGGGTTGGGGTCTGGGAATGACCCACGAGCAGGTGCTCGAACACGTCGAGGCCAAAAGTCGCCAGCGTTGGGACCGCGACCCGATCGAGCCGCGGCCCACCAGAGCCCTCGTGACCATCGTGCACAACGAGCCCTTCTTCCTACCGATCTGGCTCGACTACTACTCCCGCTTCTTCGCAAGCGACGACATCTACGTGCTCGACCACGACAGCAACGACGGCTCGACCGACATCGGCGGCTTCCACCGGATCCCGGTCTCCCATGAAGGCGTCGACCACAAGTGGATGCTCGACACCGTCACCAACCTCCAACACGAACTCCAACACCGCTACGACACGGTGTTGGTGTGCGATGTCGACGAGATCATGGCTCCGGACCCTCGACTGGGTGACCTCGGCGCCTACCTCGATCGCTTCGACGACCCCTTCATTGCCTCGGTCGGCTTCGAAGTCCTCCACGATCCGACCACCGAACCGGCATTCGATCCCGACCGAGGGGTCATGGAGCAACGCGGCACCTGGTTCGCGAGTTCGGCCTACAACAAGCCCGTCCTCGGCACCGAACCGCTCGAGTGGATCTCGGGCTTCCACGGTCTCGCCGACGCCCGGTTCAACATGGATCCCAACCTCTACCTCATCCATCTGCACCGCCTCGACTACGCCCAGTGCAAGCGTCGCCACCATCTCCGACGCAACCTGACCTGGGCCGAAGACGACCTCGCACGCAACTACGCAGTGCACAACCTCGTCCACGAAGGTGACGAGTTCGACCGATGGTTCGCCACCGAGAAAAATGGCCTCGACGACACCCCGATGACCACCGAACCCATCCCCGACTTCTGGCGAGACGCCTTCTAGGCAGGGCTCTCTCAACGCCCCCCGACTGGTAGCCTCGGAGGGCATGTCCAGCAGTCTCGCCCAGTCCGAGTCGCCGGCAGGTTCCGAACTTCCGAGCGTGCGCGAGGCGCTGGCTCAGGCGGATGAACTCGAGGCGGCACACCAACATCTGGCGGCGATCGAGCTGCTCACACGCGTCAATCGAGCGACGCCCAAGATCGGTCTCGAGCGTCGCCTCGTGACGCTACGCCAACATGCGTTCTCTGCCGCCGACTCCTCCGGCCTGCCCGAATGGCCACCGCTCGCGGGCGAGCCGTTGGGCCCGGTCGGGTCACTCCCCGAGATCGAACCGGGCGAGTTGTCCGCCGAGGTCATGCGGCGCGGCATCATCGGCAACGGCGCCTTCGTCATCCGCGATCTCCTCGATCGAGACACCGTCAGGCGTCTCACCGACGGGATCGACCTGGCCCTCGACGCCTTCCAGGCGTGGCAGCCCAAGGTGAAGGGCACCGCCGAGCAGGAGCGCTACTTCAAACCGGCCCGCCAGGTCGTCGATGCGGGGGATGGAGCGGGTCACCACCTCATCAAGGAACGTCACTTCGTTCGCCAGACCAACAGCGTCTGGACCGCCGACTCGCCCAAGATGCTCTTCGATGTGCTCGGCACCTTCGAGCAGGTGGGAGTCCTCGATGCGGTCGAGGACTATCTGGGAGAACGACCTGCGGCCTCGATCAAGAAGCTGACCCTGAGAGTGGTCCCACCGGACAGCCCCGCCCAGTGGCACCAAGACGGAGCCTTCCTCGGTGAGAAGATCCGGAGCGCCAATCTCTGGGTGGCGTTGTCGGACTGCGGCATCGACGCTCCCGGCTTGGACCTGATCCCGAGGCGCCTCGACGACATCGTCCAGACCGGTACCCACGGCGCCCTGTTCGATTGGACCGTCGGCCCCGATCTCATCGACGAGGTCGCGGGCGACACCGGCGTGATCCGACCGGTGTTCTCCGCCGGGGACGCCATCATGTTCGACGAGCGGTTCCTGCACCGCACGGCCGCGGACTCCACCATGACCAAGCCTCGCTATGCGATCGAGTCCTGGTTCTTCGCCCCTTCGGCCTACGCCGAGGAAGGCCTCGCACTGCTCGTCTGACCCGGGCCACCTGGGTCACCGCTTGCTCGCCGGTCTGCGTTCGCTCGCTCGGCGACCAGTTGCTCGGCGAACTCGTAGAAGGCGATGTCGTAGGCGTTGTCGGCCACGATGCGTTCCCTCAACTCATCCGACACGTCCGGGGCGTCGGCGGGCGCGGCTTGGACCCGCTTCATCGTCCTGATCGGGAGACCGAGGCGGCCTGCCAGGTCGGTGAGCCAGGCGTCGTAGTTCCTGGTCAGGCCCACCTCGTCGACCTTCGCGAGGTTGGCCATCGCGAGCTCCAGGCGACCCTGGTCCAGGTCGAACAGGTCCACGTAGGACTCCGGTTCGTCGCCGACGTTCATGGAGAGCTGGCGAACCTGGTGGTTGTCGAAGAAGCGAGGGAACAGGAAGCTGTCGTCGTAGAGCTGATCGAGTGTGGGGTCCTCCACGTCGGCCAGGTCCGGAGCGTGTTGCACCCACCCGAATCGATGCCGCTGAACCTGGCGTAGATGGCTCACGACCCGGTCGACGGGGTCACGGATGATGGTGAGCGTGTGGCACGGTTCGCCGAACATCTCGACCGCCACGAAGGGAAAGTGGCCCGAGTAGAACTTGGTTTCGGCCCGGCGCTCGGGTGAGAGGTCGGTGAGGTAGGAGATCACGGTGTTCGCGAACACGAAGTCATCGCCGGTGCGGGGGTAACACGCCTCGTCGCCGAACCAATTGAGGCAACGGACCTTGAGGTCGCTCCCGGCGGTCTTCATGATGTGCACGAAGAAGAGAGGACGCTCGAGTTCGATCATGGACAGCTCCGGTCTCCTTCGGCCACTACTGGCAACTCCCACGCCGGCCCGCCGGCCTCGCCGCGTCGCAGGGTACAGCTGCCGGACCCACCCCAACGAGACGGCCGAGCCAGCCGACGCCTGTACGCTGCGGCGATGGCGAGTGTGAGGCGCGGAACCCAGAAGGCCGGGGCGATACGACGCAGAGCTGAGTCGGTCGGCGCCCGGGTGGGCGACGCAGTCGAACGGCTCGTGTTCCCCGAAGCGGGCGGCTCGGAGGATCAGTACCAGCGAGTGGTCATGGACCGCGCCGTGGCCGAGCACCTCGAGGCGCTCAACCCGGCGAAGCGCTCGGCGGTGGAAATCAGCGGGCAGACCCACGCCGATCGCGGTTGGGGTCGCTACGACAGCCTCAACTACCCCGAGTTCGACCTGTGCGCACCGGTCGACCAAGACCGCAAGTGGAACGTGGTGATCTGCGAGCAGGTGCTCGAGCACGTCATCGACCCCTTCGGCGCAGTGCGCAACCTCCGAGAACTGTGCAGCCCTGGCGGCCACCTCGTCATCACCAGCCCCTTCCTGATCAAGCAGCACGAGCTGCCGATGTACGGGATGATGGACTATTGGCGCTTCACTCCCCGCGGTCTGACGGTGATGCTCGAAGACGCAGGCTTCGTGGTCAAGCAGGTGGAGACCTGGGGCAACCGCCAAGGTGTGCTCGGCAACTTGGGGCCTTGGGCATCGTTTCGCCCCTGGCACTCTCTGCACAACAACCCCGAGGTGGCCGTCCAGATCTGGGCGTTCGCCCGCAACCCCAAGACAGCAACTCCGGCCGATGCAGCGCCCGAATCGGCGCCCGGTGGCAACTCCGACTGAGGTTCAGGAGCTCCGGTCGAGGAGGTCGTCGCCCACCACGACGAAGTCCAGGCCGATCGTCTCGGCCGACCGGACCGCCTCGTCGGCGTTGCACACCACGGGTTCGCCGCGTGTGTTGAACGAGGTGTTGATCAGCACCGGCGGCAAGCCCCGGCTCTCGAGTTCACTGAGCACCGCAGCGGTGATCTCGGTGTCGCTCACCACCTGGCCCGTGCGGTGCGGTCCACATGGACCGCTGCGGGGATGTCGGCCAGGCCCTGCTCGGTGACCTCGGCTGCGCCCAACATGTAGCGCTGGAGTCGCGAACTGCCCGTCCACTGCCTCCCGTTGGCCCCTTCGAGACCGATCGGGGCCAGCGGACGCCACAACTCGCGGCCCTTCATCGTGTTGACCCGATCACGAACGGCCTCGCTGGAGGGAATCGCGATGATCGAACGATGACCGAGTGCTCGCGGCCCGACCTCCATGCGTCCGGCGGCAACCGCGCCGACCTGGCCTTCCACGAGCCGGTCGGCCACCGCCTGCGGCGTCAGCTCGGCCTTGGTCCAACCGGCGACGTCACCGGTCGGACTCCCGACCACAGGGCCCTGATAAGGGTCCATCTCGACCGCCACACGAGGCGGGCACACCGCCCAGGCCGCACCGATCGACACGCCCGCGTCGTGGGGTACCGGGGGTACGTACACCGGACCTTCGAGCTGACCGTTCGTGGAGCAGTTCAGTGCCACGCCGCCTGCGAGGCACACCTCTTCCAAGCCGGTGAGGCGACGGGCCTCCTCCACCAGGGCGGGCACCATCCGTTCCACCGTCGCCTGGGCGCTCCATGCGATCTGCACCGCGATCTCGTCGTTCGCGAGCTCTCTGCTCGCGGTCGTGCGCGGGGTCTGGCCGAACTCGGCGAACACCTTGGCCCATTGGCTGGTCACGTCGCCCCAGGCAGCCCTGTAGTCCAGCTGGAAAGGAGGTCGGAAGTCCACGCCTTCGGTCTCGAACAGCTGGCGGGCTTCGGTTCCTCGGGCTCGGCCGAACGAGGCGAGACCCATGGTCTTGCCTGCTTGGAGGAAGTCGAGGCCGATCGCGTCACAGGCGCTTTCGTAGAGGTAGCCGATCGAGTGCGAACGGGGCCAGACATGCCGGCGCACCATGGGCTCGCCTCGTCGGGCCTCCCAGATGCTGATCGACTCGTCTTCGCCGTTGCCGTCGTTGACCAGTACCGCCGCTGCCTCGAACCCGGACCCGTGGAAGGCCGAGGCTGCATGCGCCTGATGATGGTTCACGCAGACCAACTCGGGTTGGCTGCCGGAGAACTCCCACCCGAAACGCCGCTTGAGGAAACTGCGTTCCGCCCCGAAATCCCACTCGCCCCCGAAGCGGGGCAGCATCCGACCGAGATCCCAGCCGATCGCCACGACATCGAGGTCTGACGGGGTGAGGCCGGCGAACTCGAGGCACCAGTTGGCGGCGTGGACCGCGTCGGCCTTCGGGGAGTGCTTCACACGGGTGAAGCGCTCCTCCTCGGCCATCGCCACGATGCGACCCTCACCGTCGATGAGACACGCAGCGGCGTCGTGCCACCCGATCGGACCGCCGTTCAGACCAAGAATCCACACCTGGCCAGTGTGGCCGATCTTCGGACGACTGGGTGACCCGGTGGCGAGGACACTCTCTCACCGGTCTCCGCTCGCCGCTTGCGACCCGTCGAGGCGGGCGAGGACGATGCGGCAGTTTGCTATTCTCGACAATCATGTTGAACAGCCCTGGCACGGCGGGTGCTACGGATGTCCCTCACTTCTCGAGCCTCGCCGAAGCACGCCGAGCAGCGGTCGATCTCGAGACCGAAGGACGCCACCTCGAAGCCATCAGAGTCCTCACCGAAGCCAACCGGTCCGACCCACGTCTCGGGGTCGAACGCGAGCTGGTGAAGCTCCGCCAGCGCGCGATGGTCGCGAACAACAGCTCGGGGTTCGCAGAGTGGCCGCCCCGTATCGACGGCCCGTTGGCTCCATCGGGGACCCTTCCCGAGGTCGACGCCGCCGAGCTGTCCGCCGACGTGGTTCGACGCGGCATCATCGGCAACGGTGCGGTCATGGTTCGCAACCTCCTCGACTCCGCCAAGATCGGCGAGCTGAACGCTGGCATCGACCGAGCGCTCGCCGCGTTCCAGTCCTGGCAACCCAAGACGAAAGGCACCGCCGAACAAGAGCGCTACTTCAAACCCGTCCGTCCGGTGGACCCCGACGACTGGGAAGCCAAGCACCTCCGCAAGGACCGCCAGTTCCTGCGGGAGACCAAGAGCGTCTGGACCGCCGACTCCCCCAAGATGCTGTTCGAGGTGCTCGACACCTTCGAGCAGACCGGCGTGCTCAGCGTGATCGAGCAGTACCTCGGCGAACGGCCCGCCGCCTCCATCAAGAAGTTGACCCTCAGGATCGTCGACCCCGACCAGATCGCCGACTGGCATCAGGACGGCGCCTTCCTCGGTGAGGGCATCCGCAGCGTCAACCTCTGGGTCGCCCTGACCGACTGTGGTGTGGACGCACCCGGCATGGATCTGATCCCGCGCCGTCTCGACGACATCGTCGAGACCGGGAGCGGTGGGGCGATCTTCGACTGGACCGTGGGCCCCGAACTCATCGACGAGGTGGCCGGCGACGCCAGCGTGATCCGACCCGTGTTCCGAGCCGGCGATGCAATCATGTTCGACGAGCGCTTCCTGCACCGCACTGCGGCAGATGCCGACATGACCACGCCCCGTTACGCGATCGAATCCTGGTTCTTCGCCCCGTCGGCCTACCGCGAGAACGACATCGCGATTCTCGTCTGAGGTCGGGCCTACCACCGCTCCGGAGACACTAGATTCGGCACCCATGACCCAGCTCAGCAGCCCCGCCTCGGGCCTCGGTGTCGGCACGATCTCCACCAGCGGAGATCTCCTCGACGTCACCTTCAGCCACGTGGCGCTCGACGACTCCGCGGCTTCGGCTCAGCTGGACGAGGTCCAGCGCTCGGGCCTCGGGGATCGGCCCGACACCATGACCACCAGCGTCGAAATGAGAGTCTCGATCTCCTCGCTGGCCGAAGCCCCTGCGGACTGCGCAGATGCCTGGCTCCGCCTCCACCTGCTTTCGCTGCGCCTGGCCCAGCCACGCACGATCAACCTGGACGGCGTCTTCGGCCTGCTCACCAACGTGGCCTGGACCACAGCAGGCCCTGTCGCCATCGGCGATCTGGATCGTGTGAGAGCCCTGCAGCGGGCTCGAGGCCGTCACCTCAGCGTCACCTCGGTCGACAAGTTCCCGCGGATGACCGACTACGTGGTCCCGAGCGGAGTCCGAATCGCCGACGCCGATCGGGTCCGCTTGGGCGCCCACCTGGCCGACGGCACCACCGTGATGCACGAGGGCTTCTGCAACTTCAACGCCGGCACGCTCGGCACCGCCATGGTCGAAGGCCGCATCTCGAGTGGCGTGGTGGTCGGCGACGGCACCGACCTCGGCGGCGGCTGCTCGATCCAGGGCACCCTTTCGGGCGGCGGGCGCGAAGTGATCAGCGTGGGCGAATCCTGTCTCCTCGGCGCCAACTCGGGCCTCGGTATTTCGCTCGGCGACAGTTGCGTGGTGGAAGCCGGTCTGTATGTCACCGCCGGGACCCGCGTCACCCAACCCGACGGCGAGGTGGTGAAGGCCGCCGCACTGAGCGGTCGGAGCAACCTCCAGTTCTGGCGCAACTCGACCACTGGAGCCGTCGAGGTCCATCCCCGCTCCGGGTCGTGGGGTGAGCTCAACGAGAGCCTCCACGCCTCCAACTGAGTCGATCTCGATTCCGCCCCCTCTCCCCCTCCAC
>ENA-ORXU01002333-ORXU01002333.1-marine-metagenome-genome-assembly--contig:-NODE-2333-length-13164-cov-3.270956_pt1 | contig 13164 bp, 14 predicted proteins | sample MGYA00237869_ERZ511484 | MGnify/ENA metagenome assembly ERZ511484
GTGCAGCCCACCCGCCTGGGTCGGGAGAGAACAACCCGGGGCGTCGCCGAGCCGGGCTGGGGGTCTCAGGTGGGGCTGTCGGCCGGCAGGAACAGGTGGGTTCGGTAGTAGGCGAGTTCGTCGAGACTCTCTCGGATGTCGTCGAGGGCCCGGTGACCGTTCTGCTTGGACGGCGCCGCTGCGAGACGTTCCGGAAACCAACGCCGGGCGAGTTCCTTGATCGAGGACACATCCACAGATCGGTAGTGGAGGTGGTCTTCCAGCTCGGGGAGGTGTTTGGCGAGGAATCGGCGATCGGTGCCGATCGAGTTGCCGCACAGCGGCACGGTCCTGGCCAGGGGCACGTGGCTCGTGAGGAACTCCATCGTCTGGGCACCAGCGGTCGGGAGATCCACGCTCGATGCCGTGATCTGATCCAGCAGACCCGACTTGGTGTGCATGTCGAGCACGAAGGGGTCCATCGCGGCGAGCTCGGCCTCGCTTGCGTGGACGACGATGTCGGGGCCCTCCTCGATGACGTTCAGTTCGTCGTCGGTGATGAGCATGGCGATCTCGACGATGGTGTGGACGTCGGGGTCGAGGCCGGTCATTTCAAGGTCGAGCCAAGCGAGCATTTCGCCAGGGTAGAGGTGCGCCCACCACGCCCCACATCCGACGGGTATCGTCCCGCGGTGCCCACCTTGAAGGTTCGCCGTCTCGACCCCGACCTGGCGCTTCCCGCCTATGCCCACGAGGGCGATGCGGGGCTCGACCTGGTCGCGGCCGAATCGGTCACGCTCGCCCCCGGTGGGGGGCGTGCCCTCGTTCCCACAGGAATCGCGATCGGACTGCCGGAGGGGACCGCTGGCCTGGTCATGCCGAGGAGCGGGATGGCGGCACGTCACGGCATCAGCATCGTGAACTCCCCCGGACTCGTCGACTCCGGTTACACGGGTGAACTGAAGGTGAACCTCATCAACACCGATCCCGTCGAGGCCTACGAGGTCGAGCGTGGAGCACGCATTGCCCAGCTGGTGGTGCAGAGGGTCGAGCGCATGGACCTCGTCGAGGTCGACGAACTGTCCGAAAGTGATCGTGGTGCGGCCGGGTTCGGATCGAGCGGTGCCTGACTCCCACTCCTGATCGGGGGCGGCTCAGTCGCTGGTCGACCTCAGTTTGGTCATCTTGATGGTCGTGTCGTCGCGCTCGATCTCGTGCTCGTCGAGCAGCTCGTCTGCGAAGAGCAGGAATCGGGCCTTGGCGTCGGCGTCGAGTGCTTCGCCCTCGTCGAGTACCAGGCGTCGAGCCCGGATGACGATCGCATCGTCGTCCACTCGGTAGGTCAGCTCGATCTGGTGGTCTTCCGAGGATGACGCAAGCAGGGCGATCAGGGCCTCGTCGACGGCGAGCCGGAGATCCTCCACCGAGCGGTAGTCGAACCTGGTCCGCATGGCCAGGCCGGCCGCGGTGACGCGTGCGATGCGTCCGTACTCGGCGATGGCCGGCAGCAGGAGCCGCACCTCATCGTCGGATCTTGGTTCAGGGGGCGACACCGCGCCCATTGTCTCACGTGGGAGCCGCGAGTCGGGGCCCTGGCGCAAAACGACGCCGGGTCCAGCCCCTCGGTGGAGGGACTGGACCCGGCGTGGCGCCCGAAGTCGGGATGCTGGCCTCAGCCAGCACTGCTGTTCAGGGTGAACTGATCAGCGGGGTGCGTTGGGGTTCTGGGTGTTGTTTCCGTCGAAGAAGTCGTACGCCTTCGGCCAGAAGCGGTCACGTGCGGAGTTGATGCCGCCAACGCCGTACTTGATCACCAGGATGCCGACGAGCGAAGCGCTGATGGCGGTGAAGAGGGTGTCGACGATGTCGGTGGCGATGCCGAGCTGGTTGATGGCAGCGAAGCCACCGATCAGCCAGACCGCTGCGGCGGCCGCAGAGCCCATCTGGGGAGCTGCACCCGGGTTGGATGCAGCCATGCCCGAGGACACCGCGTCACGCACGAAGTTCGCAGCAGCGCCGGTGATCACGATGATGATCAGGGCCACGAAGAGCTTCGGAATGAAGGCGAGGATGTCGTCGATCACGTTGTTGATGGCGGTGATGTCGAGCGTGTCGGCAGCCACCTGGATGACCATCAGCATGATGAAGTAGTAGGCCAGCTTTGCGAGCAGCTTGCCGCTGTCGGGGTAGCCGGCACGCTCCATGTGGATGCCGAGGCCTGCCTTGTCCATCACGTTGTCGAAGCCGATCTTCGACAGGACCGTCTCGGCGATCTTGCGGAAGATCCCTGCAATGAACTTTCCGATCACCAGGATCAGGATTGCGAGGAGCAGCTTCGGGATGAAGGTGGCGATCGAGGACCATGTGTCCTCGATGCCGGATGACCATTCGATGGCGAGCATCGGGTTCCTTTCGTTTCTCAACTTCTGGGCGCTGTTCGGACGAACGCTTCACCACGGAAGTCGCGGGTGATCACGGCGGCGCACCGTAGCCGGGGCGGTTGATCGCTCTGGGCACTCTTGCTCATCGCGACTTCTCGACCCCTTCTGCGTCCGTACGCACAGGTCGTGATCAGAGGCAGTTCGACAGTCGGACACTAGGCCTCGGCGAAAGGATGTGGTGGGATCGTCTCCCATCAGGCTCCGGAGCCGTCGTCGAGGTCCTCGGTGACCCCGAGTGTGAAAGGAGTGAAGATGACCTTGCAGGGAGAGACAGTCCCGCCCGGGTCGACCGATGTGACGGCTGAGCCGGTTCGTCAGCGGGCCACGAGCGCTGAGCTCACCGAGCTGGTCGAAGCGCACAGCGCTGCGGTCTATCGGGTGGCGATCTCCATCGTCCGAGATCCGGCCTTGGCCGAGGATGTGGTGCAGGACACCATGATCCGAGTGTGGGAGGCACTTCCCACCTTTCGGGGTGACGCTCCGATCAAGACATGGATCCTCCGGATTGCACACAACAGCGCTGTGTCGTTGTTGCGCAAGATCAAGGACGAGGCCTGGGACCCGGGGCTCATGCCGGACTCGGTCGACCAGGCGAACGTGTCTCGCACCGTCGAGGCCCGGTCGGATCTGGTGACACTCGGCGACGCCCTGAAGGACCTGGATGAACTCAGCCGCAGCGTGGTGGTACTCAGGGAGGTGGAGGGTCTCACCTATGACGAGATCGCTCAAGCCCTCGACATCACGCTGCCGATGGTCAAGACGCGCTTGCTGAGGGCGCGACGTTCACTGCAAGCGAGTTTGAAGCTAGGAGGTGTGAGCAATGGCACTCGATGATGGAATGGTTCACGAGATCGATCTGGATCCCTTCCTCGGGTTGAGCGAGGAACAGTTCGACCTGGAGTTGGAACGCGACGACCCGGCGCTGCGGACATTGCTCCAGGCCGCGACCGAGCCTCCCGCCGATCTGGCCGACCGGATGAATTCTCGGACCCAGGAGGCGCTGCTGAAGCGCAAGATCGGGGGCGCCCTGTTCGGACTCGCGACCTTGGGCCTGCCAACCGCCAAGCACCTGCTGATGGACGCCCCCGACGAGCGGCAAGACTGAGACATCCCCCGGTCTCGTCCAGGCTGCGCTTCACCAGCGTGACCGTGGCCGAACACCCGCGCTCCTCGGGTCGAGAGGGGCGGGTGCGCGCCGACTCTGGCTAGGGTCCCCACGATCCGCGCGATTGAGGGGTGACTCATGGAGAAGTGGATTGCCGCAGGAGCTGCGGTACTGATCGGCCTGTTCGTCGGAGCAGTCGCGAGCAGGGTCACGTCGGGATACCTCGGCAAACCACAACGCCCCGAGCCCCTCCGCGCCACCGCCGCAGTCGTGGGTCAGTTCGTGTTCTCGGTGTGTATGGCCGCTGGGCTCATCACGGCGCTCGGCATCGTGAGCCCCTCCAACCTCGAACCGATCCCGGGTCAGTTGGTGAACTACCTGCCCAAGGTCATGGTCGCAGCGATCTTCCTGATCGTCGGCCGCATCGCCGGGGCATTCGTCGCCTTGACCCTCGGTGAGGCCGTCAAGAGGGTCTCGGGTCGTCCTCAGCCCAACGTCGAGGCTGTCGCCCGTGGAGCGGTCACCGGTGGTTTCGCCATCCTGGCGCTCGCCCAGCTCGGCATCGACAACACCATCATCTACATCCTGGTCGGCGGCATCGTGCTCTCGCTCGCCTTCTCCTTTGCCCTGCTGGCAGGCCTCGGAGGCCAAGAGGTGGCCCGCAACATCGCTGCCGGCCGCTCGCTTCGCCACCAGCTGGTTCCCGGCTCGATCGTCGGCGTGGGCCAGGTGTCGGGCACGGTGGTCGAGCTCCACCCGGCAACCGTCGAACTCGAGCGAGCCGACGGCGTCCATCTGCACATGCCCTACAGCACCATGATCCGCGGCACCCTCGAGATCCACACCGACGACTGATCAGTCGCTGCAGCAGGGGCCGCTCCGGGTGACGAGAACGCGTTCCACCTCCTAGCCTTCGGTCAGACGTGGCGATCGACGTCACGATCAGCGGAGGGTTTCCATGGGTCGCAAGGTGTTCGTCGTCGGTGTGGGGATGACCAAGTTCGAAAAGCCCGGTTCCAAGGACTGGGACTACCCCGACATGGGAGCCGAGGCCGGGCGCAACGCCCTGGAGGATGCCGGAATCCCCTACGACACGATCGAGTTCGGTGCCGTCGGCTACTGCTACGGCGACTCCACCGCTGGCCAGGCAGCGATCTACAAGCTCGGCCTGAGTGGGATCCCGGTGGTGAACGTCAACAACAACTGTTCCACCGGCTCCAGCGCTCTCTTCCTCGCCAAGCAGTACGTCGAAGGTGGTCTGGTCGACTGCGCCATGGCGATGGGCTTCGAGAAGATGGAGAAGGGGTCGCTCGGCATGAAGTTCGACGACCGCATCCACCCGATGACCCGCCACACCATGGACATGATCGACCGGCGGGGTTTCGCCGAAGCGCCCGCCGCTCCCCAGATGTTCGGCAACGCCGGACTCGAGCACATGGAGAAGTACGGAACTCCGGCCGAGGCCTTCGCCCGCATCGGTGAGAAGAACCACCGCCACTCGGTGAACAACCCCTACTCCCAGTTCCGCGACGAATACTCCCTCCAGGACATCCTCGACTCGCCCCAGGTCTACGGTCCGCTCACCAAGCTCCAGTGCTGCCCCACCTCCGACGGTGGCGGCGCAGCGATCGTCTGCTCGGAAGACTTCGTCAAGACCCATGGGCTCGAAGCCAAGGCGGTCGAGATCTTGGGCATGGCGATGGTGACCGACATGCCCAGCACCTTCGAGGGCTCCGACATCAAGCTCGTGGGAGCCGACATGTCGGCCGGTGCGGCCCAGCAGGTCTACGAGCAGTCCGGCAAGGGTCCCGAGGACATCGACGTGATCGAGCTCCACGACTGCTTCAGCGCCAATGAACTCATCACCTACGAGGCGCTCGGCCTCTGTGGTGAGGGCAAGGGGGGCGAGCTCGCCATGGAAGGCGCGACCACCTACGGCGGCCAGGTGGTGGTCAACCCCTCCGGCGGATTGATCTCCAAGGGGCACCCGCTGGGTGCCACCGGTCTGGCCCAGTGCGCCGAGCTCAACTGGCAGCTCAGGGGCGAGGCCGACAAGCGCCAGGTCGAAGGGGCCGAACTGTGCCTCCAGCACAACATCGGCCTCGGAGGCGCTGCGGTCGTGGCCATGTACGCCAAAGCGAACCTCTGAGGACTGACGAGGGGTGTCCTTGACCGAGCAAGGGCGCTTCTCGTGGGCCTCGTCCGTCGACGACACTGCGGACCCTCTCGATCCGAAACTGATCCTGATGGTGCTCGCAGGGACCTTCCTGCTGTTCGTCGTTCCCAGCGCGGCCGAGGTCATCAACCCCTTCCGTTGGTTCACCACGCTCTTCCATGAACTCGGGCACGCCTTGGCGGTGGTGCTCATGGGAGGCGAGGTGGTGGACCTGACGATCAACCGGCGCGGTGGGGGACTCACCCAGGCGCGGGTGCCCAACTCTCTCGGCGTCCAGATCGTGGTGAGCTCGGCCGGCTATCTCAGCTCGATCTTCGTGGGGGTCGGCCTGCTCGCAGCCACGAAGTACCTCCGGTCGGGCCGGGTCGTGCTCGGCGTCCTGGCCGTGATCCCCCTCTTGGTGGCGGTGGCCTGGGTGCCCTGGTCGGCTGACTTCCTCGCCAGCGACGCTGCGGTTGCCGCCAGCGGGAGTCGGGCTGGAGACGGTCGTTTCACCTGGCTGTTCGCCGTGGTCACCAGCGGGGTGCTCGCCGCCATCGCGCTCGCCACGCCGGTACGGGTCCGCCAGCTGATCGTCGTTGCGCTCGCTGCCCTCCTGTGTTGGTCCGCCTTCGGCGATCTGTTCACCCTCGTCGGCTTCACTCTGGGCGCGAGGGGCCACTCCGATGCCGAAGCGCTGGCGCAACGGACCTTCATCCCGGCGGCGGTATGGGCCTTCGCCTGGTGTCTGATGGCCGTCGCCGCCCTCTGGTGGGCGCTCCGTTCGCTCCTGCGCACGCAGATCTGAGGCGCCGACCCGGTGCCCGCCTCGTGGCGAGGAGCAACTGGCCCTGGGTGAGCCTCGACGTCCTGCTGGGTCCGGAGGGCCAGGAAGTACGCTCCGGCCCATGCGTATGTCCCAACTCATGCTGAAGACCCATCGCGAGGCTCCCGGCGACGCCGAGGCGATCAGTCATCAGCTCCTCGTGCGCGGTGGCTACATCCGCCGTCTGGCTTCAGGGGTGTACGGCTTCATGCCGCTCGGGCTTCGCATGCTCCAGAAGGTCGAATCGGTGGTTCGGTCCGAGATGGACGGCGCCGGGGCCCAAGAGCTGCTCCTGCCGGTGCTGCACCCGAGAGAGCTATGGCAGCAGAGCGGTCGCGACGAACTCATGGACCCCATCCTGATGAGGGTCGAGGCCAAGGGCGGAGCGTTCGTACTGGGCCCCACTCACGAAGAGGTGGTGACGAGCTTCGTCGCAGCGACCGCCGAGTCCTACCGGGATCTGCCGCTCAACGTGTACCAGATCCAGACCAAGTTCAGAGACGAGGAACGTCCTCGGTTCGGCCTGATGCGCACCCGTGAGTTCCTGATGAAGGACGCCTACTCCTTCGATCGTGACGCCGATGCGATGGCGGCGAGCTACCGCAACATGTTCGACGCCTACTGCCGGATCTTCGACCGTCTCGAGCTCGACTACACCCCGGTCGAAGCCGACTCGGGAGCGATCGGCGGCGATGTCAACAACGAGTTCATGGTTCCGTCCGACATCGGCGAGGACTTCTTCGCCCGCTGCTCGGCGTGTGGCTGGGCCGCAAACATCGAGACCGCTGTCGCAGGAACTGGGCCGGAGGTCGGTGGCGAGGCCACCCCCGACGCCGGTGTCGAGCTCGAACGGCACCACACGCCTGGTGCGACCACGATCGAGGCAGCTGTCGAGGTCATGGGGATCGAGAGCGCCCAGATGCTGAAGTGCTTCACCCTCAAGGGCCCCGACGGCCAGCTCGTCATGGCCTTGGTGCCGGGCGACCGCGAAGTGCTGGTGGCCAAGCTCGGGGCCGACTTGGAGGCCCTGGACGGCGCAGACTTCGCGGCTCGGCCCGAACTCGCCAAGGGTTTCATCTCTCCGATGAGGGCCCAGGAGTTCGGCTTCGAGGTGGTGGCCGACCCGTCGATCCGCGCGTCGGGGAACTGGGCCACAGGTGCCGACGAGCACGACTGGCACGTGACCGGCTGCACCCTCGACCGGGACTTCTCGGTGGATCGGTGGGCGTCGATCGCGAGCATTGCAGAGGGCGACCCTTGTCCCACCTGCGGCGAGTCACAGATGGAGCTCGTCCGCTCGGTCGAGGCGGGGCACACCTTCCAGCTCGGCTTGACCTACTCCAACAAGATCCCAGGTGCCAGCTTCCTGTCGGAGTCGGGCGAGCAGCAGCCCTACTGGATGGGTTGCTACGGGATCGGCGTGACTCGCCTCGCCGCAGTGGTGGCCGAGGAGCACCACGACGAGAACGGGCTCATGTGGCCCGACGAAGTGGCCCCGTTCCAGATCCACCTGCTGTCCCTCGGAGCAGGACGCGCGCCGGAAGTGGCGAACGCAGCCGACGCACTGCACGACGACCTCGTGGCCGCCGGCTTCGATGTGCTCTACGACGACCGGGACGTGTCGCCGGGTGTGAAATTCAACGACGCCGACCTGCTCGGCATGCCGGTGCAGCTGGCTCTGGGTCGCAAGGGGCTCGAGGCGGGCATCGTGGAACGCAAGCATCGACGTACCGGTGAACGCGACGAGATCCCCTTGGATGGGGTGACGGCCGCTCTGTCGGCCTGACCCGCTCGCCTGTGGGGAGTCTCGTCCCGTGCTCGCCCGTGTTCTGGTGGTCCGACCTGGTGGGTCCGACCTGGCGGGTCTGACTTGGTGGTGCTCCCGGTGGGATTCGAACCCACGATCATCGGATTAAAAGTCCACTGCCTTAACCAGACTTGGCCACAGGAGCCCGGTCATTCTGGAGGCTGATGGTCCCCCGCGTCGACTGCACTTCGTCGGGTGGGGCCTGGCAGCGATGGGGTTGGCCCGTCAGCGACGCCCGCTACGGCGTACCAAGGTGAGGCCCCCGACCGTCACCACAGTGGCCGGTATCCCCTGGCGTTGGCGGGACTCCATCAGCAGTTGCGCCCCGACCCCGGCGAGCAGGATGCCGAAGCTGATGATCGCAGCCGTCACCGCGGCCGACCCTGTGTAGGGCAGCTCATCGAAGGGTTCGCCGAACTCGCTGACCACGTCGGCCGGCGCCAGGACCACCGTCGGTACCGAACCGAGATCGAGGAGTGCGGTGGGCTCGTTGGGGGTACCCGATCCGACCAGGGCGAGGGTGGAGCAGTCGGTGCCGGAGATGTCGTAGTCGGCGAGGTTCGCGAGGGGCTCGTTTGCGCCGGGTTCCACGACGACGACCTCGCTCGGTCCGGCGGGGACCTCGATTGCGTCGCTGCTGTTGCCCGAACCGATGTCGTCGTCCATCGACGCACCGTCGACGAGGAGCTCGACGGTCTCGTACTCCGAGGTGTTGCGGACCACGATGCAGCCGTCCTCGGGGACTTCGTCGTCGTCCACCTCGAGCCAGCTGGAGATCTGGAGATCACCCGAGTCGTCTCGGTGGACGACGACCTGTTCGTCGCCGACCCACTCGCCGTCGAGGATGTTGGCGGTCTCGCGAGTGATCGTGGAACGTACCGAGAGGCGTGAACCCGCCCCGATCGACAGACGGTTGCTCGACGCGCGAGCTGCGAGTTCGCCCACCTCGACGTCACCCAGCCACACCTGGATGGGCTCGTCCAGACCGTTGATCACGCTCAGGGGCGTGACCTTGGCGATGCGAACGGACATGCGGGTCAGGTCGTTGGTGCCGGCAGATGCGTTCTCGGCCACTCCGGCGTCGGCCAGGTTGGCGAGGTCGGCGGCGTCTGCGGTGGCCGCTACCGGAGGGGTGCTGTCGCCGATACGCATCGAGACCCCCACGTCCCCGTCGGAGTCCGTGGTGAGATAGGCAATGGTGCAGCGATCTTCCGGAACCATGATGGAGATGTCGCTGAGCACAGCGTCCTGGCTGGCGACCTCTCTGACATTCATCTTGATCGGGCCGGGATCGGGTTCGACGACGAAGGCCCGACCGTTGCTGACCTGGCGCATGTCGGAATCGTCGAAGTCGACTTGGAGGCCGCTCGCCTCGCCCACGTGGCGCACCTGGAGGCAGCCCGAGTCGCCGTCAGGAACCTCGGGGTTCGCGAACGCCGTGGCGGTGAGCTCGCCCATCGGGTCGGGGTGGATCGTGACCGTCTGGGCCCCTTCGTCGATGTCGACGGGCACATCCTCCCCATCGAGGCCGATCAGATGCCTGCCGGCGTCGAGGGAGATCGTGATCGACGCGCCCGCATCGAGGTCCTCGTCGAATGATTCACCGTCGATGCTGAGTTCGACCATGTCGGACTCGCTGAGGTTGGCGAATGTGACCGATGATCGGGTGTCGCTCTGGGCCCAGACCGGAGTGTGTGACCCGAGCAGGCCGACCGGAGCCGGACCGACGACCCCGAGCATCATCATGGCGAGACCGAGCAGGCTGAAGCAGTGGCCGAGAGGTCGGCGACGGCTCCGCGTGGCGGTGACTTCTGGAGAGTGGGTCTGCACGTCAGCCCGTCCGAATCGGAGAGTTGGATCGGTGGCGTCCTCGTTCGCACCCACCGTGAGATACCGAGCCTAGAACGTCACGACCAGTGTCTGCCCATTCGGTGTGGGACGAGGGGGGTAGCGTGACGCCGATGAGCCCCCTCGAGCCCCCCCGAGAGCCCTCTGATTCCGCCGAACTGACCCCGATCGCGGAGGGATCTGATACGTCGAACGGTTCGACCTTCACCCGTGCGAGCGGCAACGCTTCGTCAGAAGATGTGCGGGCAGACAGCGCCCCGAGCGTCGGTACGTCGCCGGTTCCCACGTCGGCCGACAGCGTGGGGATCGACAACGCTCGGATCCGGCGTGTGGAGTCCGAGCTCGATCAGATCTCGCTCGCCCTCCGCCTCCTCGACGAGGAAGGCCCGGAGGCCGTGGAGCGCATGGAGTTGTTCGGTGCGTCGGGCGGGTCCGAGTGAACCGACCGGACGCACGCGCCGGGACGGCTGCGGCCGCCGGTGCCGCAGCCGCAGCAACAGGCTTGGCCGCCACAGCGATCAAACGCGGGCGAGAGGTCGTGGCGGACCCCGAACGCCGAGCTGCGGTGGAACGCTCGGCCCGTGTCTGGCGTCTCAGCGCCCGCCGGTCGGCGGACGCCGTGGTGACACGGGTCCGCGGAGTGGGCCTGGACGACCGGCGACGCAATGACCTCGAGGAGGGCCTCGCCATCCGGTCGGTACAGGACGTGGCCGAGCAGATGGGAGAGATGAAAGGGGCGATCATGAAGGTCGGCCAGTTCCTCTCGATCCTGGCCGACGGCCTACCGGAAGAAGCCCAGGCGGCCCTGACCGTCCTCCAAGCCGATGCCCCGCCCATGGCGCCGAGCCTGGCCGAGCAGGTGGTGGCCGAAGAACTCGGCGACCACCCCAAGAAGATCTTTCTCTCCTGGGACCCGGTCCCGGTTGCCGCTGCCTCGATCGGTCAGGTGCACCGAGCCGTGCTCGAGGACGGCCGGGAGGTGGCGGTCAAGGTCCAGTACCCGGGGATCGGCGACACGATCGGCCACGACCTCGCCAACGCCGAGGGCCTCTATCGACTCTTCTCCATGATCGCTCTCCACAGCCTCGACGTGGAAGCGATCGTCGACGAACTCAAGGACCGGCTGATCGAAGAACTCGACTACGGCCTCGAAGCGCGACGTCAGGCGGACTTCGCCCACCTCTACGCGGGTCACCCCTTCATCACGGTGCCTGCGACCGTGCCGGAGCTCTGCACCGAACGCCTCATGACCAGCGAATGGGTCGATGGCCTGAGTTTCGACGACTTCTACGCCCAATCCACCCAGGCCGAGCGCAACCGCGCAGGCGAGACCATTTTCCGTTTCGCCCAGCAATCGGTCCACCTACACCGCATGTGCAATGGCGACCCCCACCCCGGCAACTACCGATTCGCTCCCGATGGGAGCGTGGCCTTCCTGGACTTCGGTCTCGTCAAGAAGTTCGCGGCCAGCGACTGGGAGGGTCTGGTCCCCGTACTCGACGCCGTGGTCGACCAGAACGACGCCCGCATCGTGTCGGCGATGGTGAGCGCCGGCTTCCTGAGCGTCGATCACGGGCTCGACCCGTCCCGGATCGTCGAATTCGTCGGCCGCCCCTACGAACCCTTCTGGACCGACGACTTCACCTACGAACGCTCGTGGGTGAGCTCCACCCTTGCGAGCCTGCTCGAGGTGGGAGGACCCCATGCCGACGTCATGGCCACCCTCGACATGCCTCCGAGCTTCGTGATTCTCGACCGAGTGGTCTGGGGCGTGAGCGCCGTGCTCGGACGGCTCCATGCACGCAACGACTTCAAGGGGATTCTCCTCGAGTACCTCAGGGGCGAACCGCCGGTCACCGAACTGGGTCGAGCCGAAGCCGAGTGGAGAGCCGCCAAGGCCTGAACCGGCAATGGCCCCACCGGCACTGGCACGACTGGCACTGGCCCCGCCGGGGGAGTGTCCACCCCTGGGAGCGCCCGCTCCACCGAGGCGGCTGGTCGCGTGATCCTTCGCACTCGGGACTCCCGGGTTCACCGACTCCCGGGTTCACCGACTCCCGGGTTCACCGACTCCCGGGTCGGGGGGCTCTCGGCGCTCGGGGTGTCCGATGAGGCCGCGGGCGTCGAGGTCGGAGATCGCCTGGAGGTAGCCCCGGGCTCGTTCGGCCCTCGGGAGACGCTGCACCAGCAGATCGAAATCGGCCCCGTGCCCGGCCTCGATCAGGTGGGCCAACTCGTGCACGATCACGTAGTCCACGACCCATTCGGGCAGTTGACTCAGGCGGCTGGAGATCCTCACATGGCCGGTGTGGATCGAACAGCTGCCCCAACGTTGCTCCATCCGGTCGGACCACTCGATACGGCTGGGCTGGGGCAGGTCGAACTGGTCGGCCAGGGCGTTGGCTCTGCCGGTGAGGTCGATCTCGGTCGCTGCGAGCTGGCGGCGGACCCGGTCTGCCAACTCGGCCACTTGGCGCTTCTCCTCGGCTGGGTCGAGATCGGCTGGGACCCTCACCTCGATCCGGCCGTGGCGGAGGCGGGCCTGGAGAGTGCGTCGTCGCCGTGGTGAGCGGATGACCTTCACCTGGAGCTCGCCTGGATCGAGGCCGAGCGAGTTGGCCTCATCGCTGTGCCAACCGTCGCTCACAAGATCGAGGGCGTGGTCAGCTCGACCTGGTCGGCGTCGATGAGCTGCACCCGATCTCCCAGCTTCCAGCCTCGATCTCCTGTACTGCTGAGCCAACGCCCCTCCACGTTGGAGAGGCGCAACCAGGGCTCGTTCTGCTCCTGTTCGAGTGCGTAGACCACACCCCCGTGGGTGAGGACGAGCACATGCTCGGCGCCGTCGAACTCCTCGCGGATCCGACCCAGCGCTCGGTGGACGCGCACCAGCAACTCGGGGTCGAGCTCGTAGCCATCTGGACGTTGGTCGTGGTCGAGGTAACCCGGCCATTGCTCCTTGATCTCGTTCTTGGTGAGACCTTGCCATGGTCCGGCGCAACG
>ENA-ORXU01002335-ORXU01002335.1-marine-metagenome-genome-assembly--contig:-NODE-2335-length-13153-cov-2.032196_pt1 | contig 13153 bp, 10 predicted proteins | sample MGYA00237869_ERZ511484 | MGnify/ENA metagenome assembly ERZ511484
TTTTCTGACGAACCTTGTGCGCGCGACACCTGACTTGATGCAAAGCTTCCACGTCAGTCCAGTCGAGCAGGCCGATCTGTGGCCCATGATCACGCGTGATCGCAATGCCCGCATTTTTTCGATCAGAGGCGCGTTTTTCCGCCCCATGGCCGCGCGAAGCGGTCCTGCCAGCCGAGAGGGCGCGGCACGGCTTCAGGCGCGCGAGGAGATGGCGATTTCACTGGTCGCATCGCCGGAGTGCCGCGCCGTGACATCGTCGTTCAATTTGTCCGATGTCATGCGTGACCCTGCCGCACCATTGAGACAGGTCCTTCAAGGACTTGGCGCCGACAGCCCCTCTGTCATCGAGATGCCAAGGCTGAAACCGATGGATCAGATCGCAGAGTTCCTGACCGAACTGGCGAATTCAGGTGTGACGCCACGCGTGGCCGGTGACATCCATGGTCTGAACGGATCGACACGCAGCATCTCGCGGAATACGGATTATGGCTGACGGCCCGTTTGACTATGCCGTGATCATTGCCGACATGCGCACCGGGTCGAACTTGCTTGAGGAAAGTCTTGCGTCCTTCCCGTCGGTCACAACCTATGGAGAGCTTTTCAACCCGCATTTCTTCGGCAAACCAAATGTCACGAAGCAGTTTGGTTTCGACATAAGCGCAAGAGATGCGGACCCGATCCGTATCCTTGACGCCATGAAAGATGACCAATCCGGTTTCCCGGTCTTTCGTTTATTTCAGGACCATGATCCGCGCGTGCTGGACCATGTGCTGAATGCGCCTCGGGTCGCCAAGATTATGCTGACACGAGACCCTTTGGCGTCCTGGGTTTCGCTCAAGATCGCGCAGAAGACGGGACAATGGTGGCTTGGTCGCGCCGGAACACCGAAGACAGCAAAGGTTCGCTTCGACGAGGACGAGTTCATTGATTTCCGCGCTTCCCGTCACGCCTTTCAGGCCGGCGTGATCCGGGACCTTCAGCATCAGGGGCAAACGCCCTTCCGTCTTGACTATGATGATCTGTTTGATGGTCATGTGATCGCCGGGCTGGGCGCGTTTCTTGGACTGTCCGGCGCACCCGATACGTCAAAGATACGCGCCCGAGTCCAGAACCCCGCGCCGATTTCTGAACGCCTTTCCAACCCCGAGGTGGCGGAAAAGGCGCTGGCCCGAATTGGTGCCGTCGATCTTTTCGCCATGCGCGACTATGAACCGACCCGCGGGCCCGGACTGCGTGGCTTCACTGCCTGTGACACAGTGCCGATCCTTTACATGCCGATCCGGGGAGCGGGGCTGGACCCGGTGCCAGACTGGCTGGACGGTCTTGATCCAGACACGCCACTTATCCGCGACATGACGCAGAAGGATTTGCGGAAATGGTGGCGCAGCCATGCCGGCCACCGATCCTTTACCATCCTGCGCCATCCGTTGACCCGTGCCTTTGACGCCTTCGCGCGCCATATCATGCCAGTCGATGGTTTTGCCGATATTCGCACTGCCCTGGTCGAGCATCACGGGCTGGTCGTGCCAGACGGCGAGGCGTGGAGCCTTGATGAAGCGCGGTCCGGTTTCGCGGCGTTCCTGACGTTTCTTGAGGCGAATATGCGTGGTCAGACCTCGATCCGCGTGGATGCCTGCTGGACGTCGCAGGGCACGCATCTTTCCGCCCTGACGGGTTTCGCCACACCGGATTTCATTATTCGCGAAGACGAGATGTCAGAGGCCCTGCCAAGCCTTGCGGATCGCTTCGGTGTCAGCGCTTCCGCACCGTCAGGTTTCGGGACAACAAGGGACCTCGCACTAAGCGATATCGTAACGGACGAGATACACGACCTGTGCAGGCGCGCCTATCGACGCGACATGCTGAATTTCGGGTTTACAGACTGGCGGCCCGCTCAGGCGGCCTGAACGCGGGGTGCTTCGGTCAGAAGTGTGTAAAGCGTTGCAGGTTCGGTGTTGGCGCGAAGCTTGGCGCAAAGTGCGCCGTCCCGCATGGTTCGAGACACCAGTGCCAGCGCCTTCAGATGATCGACGCCGGATTCCAAGGGTGCAAGCAGCGTGAAGGCGAGATCGACCGGCTGGCGATCAACGGCGGAAAAATCTAGCGGTTTATCAAGCCGCAGAAAAATCCCAAGAACGCTTGAAACACCGTCCAGACGAGCATGCGGCAAGGCAATGCCATGACCAACACCGGTCGGCCCAAGCGTTTCGCGTTCCTGCAGCGCCTGAACGACATCGCCAGCCGCCACACCATAGGAGCCAAAGGCAATGTCGCCGATTTCCTGAAATAACCGCTTCTTGCTTGTGACCGAGCCGATAGACCGGACGGCACTGCTTTCGATCAGATCGTTAAGCGTCATCTGCTGCCTTTCGCACGCCACGTGTCGGGCGCGTTTGCCTTCGGTTCAACCGTTCGGATCAATCCATCCGATATTTCCGTCATCCCGGCGATAAACGATGTTCACACCGGCATCCTGTTTCTCGTTGCGGAAGATCAGAACCGGGGCGCCCGCAAGCTCCATCTGCATCACGGCCTCTCCGACAGAAAGCGAAGGAATCTTCGTTTCCATCTCGGCGATGATCATGGGCTGAAGGGTTTCGGGTTCCTGTTCGTCCGCGTCACTCTGAGCGGCGAGGATATAGGACGACGCGCCGCTAAGTTCAACAGGTTGCGCGCGTTCGCGATGATGATCCTTCAGACGGCGCTTGTAGCGGCGCAACTGCTTGTCGATCTTCTCGCAGCATTGATCAAAAGCGGCATAGATTTCATGGGCATGCGCCTTTGCCTGCACCGTCAGACCCGTCGACAGATTCACCGAGGTTTCGCAGTTGAACTCATGTCCGCTTTTGGAAAAAACGGTTTCGGCATCGGTCGGACGGCCGGGATACTTGCCCAGAACGTCTGTCAGGCTTTCCGAGACGTGGCCGCGAAGGGCGTCGCCGATGTCGATCTGCTTGCCGGTGATCTGGGTCTGCATCCAAGACTCCTTATAGTTGTGCAGTGAAAGAGCAATACAGCCCATGGGCCGCGACTTGAAGTGGAATTTCAGGAATTCTCGCCAATTTCCGGTCTCGGCTGACACCGGTGAAATCCCTTGTTTCAGGGGAAATCCGACAGGCGTGAAGTCGGTTGCTCATGTCCCCATTGGGACCCGTCACAGGCGCAGAGTCAATGGCTGGTCACGATATCCGGAAGCTGTCGCCAAGGTAAACGCGGCGCACGCGCTCGTCCTCCACGACTTCATCCGCTGTGCCGCTCATCAAGACGCCGCCATCATGCAGGATGTAGGCGCGATCAACGATTTCAAGGGTTTCGCGGACATTATGGTCGGTGATCAGCACGCCGATATTGCGGGACTTCAGGTCGATCACCAGATCACGGATGTCGCCCACGGCAATCGGGTCAACGCCGGGGAAGGGTTCGTCCAACAGCAGATATTTCGGGTTTGCCGCAAGGCTGCGGGCGATTTCACAGCGACGACGCTCGCCACCGGACAGGGCCACGGAGGGTGTGCGGCGCAAGTGACCGATGGAAAATTCCGACAGCAGTTCTTCCAGCCGTTCACGGCGCGAAGAGCGGTCGGATTCGGAAATCTCCAGGATAGCCAGAATGTTCTCTTCGACGTTCAGACCCTGAAAGATCGAGCGCTCCTGCGGCAGATAGCCGATCCCCAGTTTCGCGCGCCGGTACATCGGAAGCGTCGTGACGTCCTGCCCGTCGATTGTGACCTGACCGCCGTCGGGCATCACGAGACCGGCGATGGAATAAAAACATGTCGTCTTGCCCGATCCGTTCGGTCCCAAAAGCGCGACAACCTCACCACGGCTCAGCTCAAGCGAGACATCATGGATCACGGGCCGCTTGCGATAGCTTTTGCGCAGATTGCGCACCTTCAGACCCTGGCCGCCCTCGGTGAGTTTCAGGTCGGGCCTGGTCAATTGGCACCGCCAAGGGTGGTGCGAACGCTGCCTTCCATCCGTCCCGTGCCGCTGTCGAGATCAAAAACCAATCGATCGCCTGAAATCGTCGCCTGCCCTTGCTTCAGGGTCACATTACCGGTCAGCACCGCGTCACCATCGGCCACAACATAGGTGGCCGCGTCCGCCTCGGCAGCTTCGGTCGGGGTGACGAAGGTGACACCGCCGGTTGCCTTCAGAAGACTGACGCCGGCATCGCCATATTCAACTTCGATCCGCGAGGCTGCCATGCGCACGTCACCCTGAACCACCAGCACGTTGCCATCAAAAGTCGCTGTGCCGCTCGCCTGATCAAGTGAAAGGCTGTCGGACGTGACATCAACCGGCGCATTGGCATCAAAAGCACCACCCCCAAGGGTGATACCGGCGGCCTGCGCGAAGACGGCGGCAGGGCTGACGCAAAGAATAACGGCGAAAACTCGTATCACTTGGCTCGTTCCTCAATCTGGCTTCAGGGGACTATATAGCAGACGAACCCCGCCATCGAAAACGAGGAACTGACCGCCTGCCCGCTGTGTCATTTGCATCGCGCCTGCTTCCAGCGTGCCAACCGGGCCGGTCGCCCTGATCGGTCCGGACTGCATCGCGCCGGTGGCCCAGTTCATCTCTATCACGTCGGTTTTCACGACATATCCGCCAGTTTCCGTCAGCGTCACACCTCCCGACAGTCGCGCTGTAGTCGCCTTGGTATCAACAGCACCCACAGGAGACTGGATATTGATCCGCCCGCCGCCCGCAAGTTCCATCGCAGCAGAGACGATGCGCGCGGACATCGCGTTGTCGCCTTCTGTGTCCGGTCTCAGGCTTTCGGCGGTCAGCGACACGACGTCACCGGTTTCGGTGACACCTCCGAAACTGGGGCTGGTCATGCCCTGTTCGCGCAGGATTTTTTCGACATCAACCTCGGCATAGGGAATCGCGGCTTCAGGATCGAGTTGTTCGGCGACGATGAACAGCACCGACAGGATCGCAAGTGCAGCCAACGGCAACAAGATCTTGGCGATGCGCACGAAGCGTGAATATGAAAAGGTCTCGGCCATGACCACTATATAGGGGCGCGATGTCAGTGCGCGAAGATGTCCGTGTCCGGCCACCCCATCAGGTCAAGTCGGGCGCGGCTGGGAAGAAAGTCGAATGCCGCCTGCGCAACATTTGTGCGGCCCTCCCGTTCCAGACGGCTGTCCAGAATTTCCTTCAGGCGGTGAAGGTAAAGGACGTCTGACGCGGCATATGCCAGTTGCGCATCCGTCAGCGTCGCAGCCCCCCAGTCCGAGGTCTGTTGCAGCTTCGAAATATCGATGCCCAGAAGCTCATCCAGAAGGTTCTTCAGCCCGTGACGATCAGTATAGGTGCGCACCAGTTTCGAGGCGATCTTGGTGCAATAAACCGGCGAGGCAAGCGCGCCAAAGGCGTGAAACAGCGCCGCGATGTCGAATCGTCCGAAGTGGAACAGTTTCTGGCGGTTGGCATCGGTGATCAGTCGCTCAAGGTTCGGCGCGCTGGTCTGGCCCTTGGCGATCTGCACCAGATGGGCTGTGCCATCCCCGTTGGACAACTGCACCAGACACAAGCGGTCGCGGTGAGAATTGAGACCCATTGTCTCGCAGTCGATGGCGATGCTGCCCTGAAGATCAAGGCTATCGGGCAGGTCGTTCTGATACAGCGTGTAGGTCATATCTGCTTTCGCGTTCACATTTTGGTAAGATTCCGCCGACCATCGGGAAATCGATGATTTTCAGGAAGATACTGCCCAACTCTTGACATATTACCCTGACTACTTCGCGACATGGAGGTAGAGCAATGATCCCGATGACCCAAGAAGAAATCGCCGAGGCGCTGATATTCAGCGGTATCTATGGGATTTCGCCCCTTGATGGACCTGGCACCCAGATCATCAGCTATGACTTTTCGAACACGATGGTCGAAAGCGGCATCACGTTCACGAACTGGACGGCGAGCTATAAGGCTCTGTCGCGCGAGATCATGGCGGAATACGAGCGGGTCCTTGATGTGGATTTCTCCGAAGCCAGTCACAACAGCACGAACCGGCATCTGGAACTTGGACTGGCCTCGGATATTCCCGGCAATACGGTTGGGACCGGGGGATACAGCTATGGGTTTTCCGGCGGAAATATTGACTATGACGGGTTTCAATACACCGAAAACCTAGACGCTCAGTCCTATCGGGAAGTCTTCGCCCATGAGCTTGGGCACGCACTTGGTTTGAAGCACACGTTCAGCGGCTCTCCGGTCATACCGGATGCCTATGACCACGAAGGTTATTCGGTGATGTCCTACACCGGCGACCCCGGACCTTCAGTCAAAACCGGCTATAACGGTTTCTGGAATATCCTTCAGGAGCATGATCTTGCCATCCTTGACGTCGTAGGTTTGCAGCATGTCTGGGGAGAGCGGCTTGATCACAACACATCCGATACGACCTATGGAACGGTCACTGAAATGCACCGCACCCTTGTTGACGGCGGTGGCAACGACACAATCGATCTGGGCGGTTGGCAGACCGACAAGATGGAAATGTATATCGATCTCGGTCGCGGAGGTCTGAGCGAGGTTGGAAGAGATACCGGCGGAGTTCCGGAGTTTCTGCGCTTCGCCATCGATTATCATTCCGACATCGAAAATGTCGTTGCACCAAACACCGAAAGAATCGACGTCAAAGGGAATGATCTGGCCAATGTCATTGCGGCTTCCGAAGTCTTCGGGGCGGGTGGTTTTGAGACCGCCGACCATTTCGAGGGTCTGGGCGGCAACGACACCATGACAGGGTTCACAGGCGACGACACGCTTCTGGGCGGGTCCGGTAACGATGACATGTCTGGCGGAGATGACGACGATCTTGTGCTTGGCGGCACGGGCGCGGATTTGATTTCGGGCGATGGCGGGCATGATTTGCTTGGCGGTGATGCTATGAGCGAGGCAGAACTTATCGCCGAATTCGCAGCCGCCGGTTTCGATATCGCCTGATCGAGTGACGTCACGTTCCAGCCATCAATGCGGCCAAATCCTCTCAAATTGTGCGGATATGCACAGGCGTGACGCCTTTTGAGCTGGAGATACCATGACCGCTGGATACACGCCCCTTGGCGCATATGTGGAAGTTGCCGCGGATAACTTCAGTCAGCGCGACCCGATCATCGAAACCCTGTCTGATGGCAAATTCGTCGTTGCCTGGGAGTCTGACGGACAAGACGGTGATGAAAAGGGTATATTCGCGCGTGTATTCAACGCAGATGGCTCACCCCTTACAGACGCGTTTCAGGTCAACACCCGCTGGATAAACGAACAGACCCGCCCCGCCATCCTGGCAGATGATGCCGGGGGCTTCAGGATCGTCTATCACTCTGAATGGGATGAGGATTTCGACGGGGCCGGACTTTACGCCCAAGGCTACGACAATCTGGGGCAAGCTGACGGTGACGAGACTTTCCTGGGGATCTCGCAATACGTCTCGTCCCTGCTATCGTCCGATCTGCCGGGCGGCGGCCACATCATGGTCTACAGCGTCCCCTATTATGACCAAAGCGCAAACGATATCGGCGTAAACCTCTACATGCGGCGGCTGAATGATGATCTTCAGTCCATCGGCAATGCGATACAGGTGAACACTTCAGCGCCCGGCGATGGTCTTATGGCGGCGGATATCGCGACGCTGAACAATGGCAACGTCCTGATCGTCTGGTCCGACGACGGCATCCATGGCACGGGCACGGGCATATTCGGTCAGATCATGACGCCTGCGGGCGCAAAGATCGGCGGCGAATTCGTCGTTAACACGATCATCGAAGGTCGTCAGCTTGAGCCCAAGATTGCGGTTCTGGAAGGCGGCAATGTCGTTGTCACCTACAAATCCGGCTACAATCAGGATGGATCGGACTGGGGCGTTTTTGCCCAGATGTTCGAACAAGACGGAACCCCGCTTGGAGATGAGTTCGTCGTGAACTCGACCACGCAGGGGTATCAATATTACGGCGATCCGATTGCGATGCCCGATGGCGGCTTTCTGGTTGTGTTCGAGACTTCGGGCGATCCCGGAGGCATCTTTGCGCAGCGCTATACCTCGGATGGCACGAAGATCGGATCAGAAGGGCAGATTGCCGTCGAAGGGTCTTCCAGCCAGCATTTCGGCAATCCTGCAATTGCCGTTCTCGAAGACGGCTCTTTCGCTGTCACCTGGATGGGATGGGATTCCAGCCTCTCCAACATCTATGCCAATGTTTTCGAGGCCTGGACCTTCGGAACGACGGGTCAGGACGACCTGACCGGTGATGCATTCGCCAACAACATCGGCGCGCTTGGCGGTCACGACGAGATTTCGGGGATGGGCGGCGACGACGAGTTGAATGGTGGCGAGGGCAACGACACGGTCAACGGCGATGGCGGCGATGATACGCTGGAAGGTGAGGCCGGTGATGACTTGCTGAACGGGGGGAACCAGAATGACACCCTGAACGGCGGTGATGGCGCGGATACCCTGCTTGGAAGCTTCGGCAATGATCTTCTGAATGGCGAAGGTCAATCCGACACTCTGGATGGGGGCAGCGGTGTCGACACGTTGATCGGCGGTGGCGGCGATGATTATCTTTATGGCGGGGCCAGTCAGGACGAACTTTACGGCTCTGGCGGCAGCGACACACTGGATGGCGGAGAAGGCTCTGACCTGCATGTCGTCGATGCCGGTGATATCGTCGCGGATACCGGCACTTCGGGTTACGACAAGGCCAAGATCAATGATGCAAGTGGCGTATCGCTTGATCTGACAGGCTGGTCGGGTGTCGAGCGGATAAACGGGTTCACCGGGGATGATACGCTGGATGGATCGTCGCAAACCGAAAGTCTTGTACTGATCGGGGGTGACGGCGCCGACAGTCTGATTGGCGGAAGCTCTGCCGACATCCTTATCGGGGGTAATGGGCAAGACACGCTGGTCGGTGGTGAAGGCGCCGACAAACTGATTGGCGGAGAAGACACCGATACCTTCCGTGGCGGTGGTGGGAACGACAAGATTTTCATCTCGATCTTCCTGGAGAATATCGACGGCGGAGAAGGCTACGACAAGGTTCTGATCGCCGATGCCGGTGGTATGAGCGTGACGGTTTCGAGATGGGACAGCATCGAACGCGTCAACGGATATACCGGCGCGGATGCAATCAACGCCTTCGATGTCGGGCATGGGATGGGTATCAATGGAGGCGCGGGTGACGATACACTGACCGGCAGTGATTTCGTCGACAATATCTCGGGCGGCGCGGATGCGGACATCATCGAGGGTCGTGCGGGAAATGATATGTTGACCGGTGGATCGGGCGCGGATGTCTTCGTCTTCGATAATGTGTTCGGGGGCGGCTTTGACGATGACACCGTGACCGATTTCACGGATGGCGAAGACCTTCTGGATTACTCCGGCATTGGCGGCGTGTCCCGAATGCAGGACCTTCGGATCAACCAGGACGGCAATGATGTGGTGATCTCTGAAAAGGGTGCAGGCGGAAACGGCACGGTCACGCTGCTGAACACGTTGGCCGGTGAGATCGACGCGAGTGACTTTATTTTCTGACGTTCGCGCCCATACGCTGACGCGCGCTTGATCCGGGCAGGTCATCCAGGATCGGTGCCAACCGGCGCAGACGCAGGGCGTTTGCCAGAACGGAAACAGACGATAATGCCATGGCGGCCGCGGCGAAGATCGGGGACAACAGTATTCCCAAGGCCGGATAAAGCACGCCTGCGGCAATCGGTATCAAGGCGATGTTGTAGCCAAAAGCCCAGGTCAGGTTTTGCCGGATGTTCGCCATTGTGCGGCGCGATACCTCTATCGCATTCACGACACCGCGCAGGTCGCCAGACATCAAGACGACATCTGCGGCCTCTATCGCGATGTCGGTGCCGGTGCCAATCGCGATGCCAACATCCGCCGTTGCAAGTGCCGGGGCGTCGTTGATCCCGTCGCCGACAAAGGCAACCTTCGCGCCTGTATCGCGCAGCTTTTCGATGGCGCTGGCCTTGTCGCCGGGAAGCACCTCGGCCACGACGTCATCGATGCCAAGTTCAGCGGCAATGGCACGCGCCGTCTGCAACCTGTCGCCGGTGATCATCACGACCTGCATCCCTTGCGATTTCAACCCGTCGATCGCGGCGCGGCTTGTGGGCTTGGTCAAATCCTCGACCACCAGCATCGCAGCAAGGCTTCCGTCGATTGCAGCATAAAGGACCGTCGCACCTTTGCCGGTGTATTGTGCTTCAAGGTCATGGAAATCTCGCGTGTCTGCACCCTCGCTCTGCATCAGACGGTCTGAGCCGATAGCGACTTTGCGACCATCTACATTTGCCTGTGCACCCTGACCGGTGATCGACTGAAAGGACGTGGCATCCGGCACCTGCAAACCCTTGGCTGACGCGGCTGCCGCGATGGCGCGGGCAATGGGATGTTCTGAGTGGGTTTCGACCGCTGCAACAAGTCGCAGGACCTCATGGCGGCTGAACCCCTCGGTCGCGATCAGTTCCGACAGCTTTGGCCGCCCTTGCGTGATCGTGCCGGTCTTGTCCAGCGCAACGACGCTGACGTCCGCCAGCCCCTGAAGGGCATCACCCTTGCGGAACAACAGGCCCATCTCTGCCGCGCGCCCTGTGCCGACCATGATTGATGTCGGTGTCGCAAGCCCCATGGCGCAGGGGCAGGCGATGATAAGGACCGAAACGCCTGCAACAAGCGCGAAGGGCAACTTTGGCTCGGGCCCGATGGCAATCCACACAGCGACGGTCGCGGCGGCAAGGGCAAGAACGGCGGGGACGAACCAAAGCGTTATCCGGCTGACCAAGCCTTGTATCGGAAGCCGAGCGCTTTGCGCGCCTTCAACCATACGGATGATTTGCGAAAGCGTTGTGTCCTCACCGACTTGCGTGACGCTGACGGTCAGACTGCCCGCACCATTGATCGTGCCGCCTGTGACCACCTCGCCGATTGATTTGACGACGGGCATTGGTTCACCGGTGATCATGCTTTCATCGACGTGACTTTCGCCGTCGATCACACGACCATCGACCGGCACGGCCTCTCCGGGTCGCACAAGCACAATGTCATCGACGCGCAGGGCCTCGATACTGACCTCTATCGGTGTCCCGTCCTGCATCCGGAGCGCGGTCTGCGCGCGCAGTTTCATCAAGCCATGTATAGCCGCACCGGTTCGCCCTTTGGCACGCGCTTCCAACCAGCGACCGACAAGGATCAAAACGATGATCACGGCCGCAGCCTCGAAATAGACCGCGCGTGTCGTCTCGGGAAGAAGTCCAGGGACGACGACCGCAATCGCGGAATATCCCCAAGCCGCGCTTGTTCCGATGGCGACAAGGCTGTTCATGTCCGGCGCACCGCGCAGAAGCGCCGGTATGCCTTTGGTGAAGAACTGTCTACCAGGACCGATCAGAATCAGCGTCGCCAGAACACATTGTATCCACCATGACGTTTCGATGCCGATGGATGACGAGATCAGGTGGTGGAAGGCGGGAAAAAGATGCGTGCCCATCTCAAGCACGATGACAGGAAGGGCCAGCGCCGCCGCGATCATGGCACTGCGCGCGGCATCACCTGCCGCTTTTTCATGGCGGTCTGTAACGGGTTGCCCATTAGTTCGGACCGATGCGGGATAGCCGGCAGTCGAGACGGCGCCAGCAATGCTTTCCGGCGTTGCCGCGCCTTCGATGAAAGTCACATGGGCGCTTTGTGTGGTCAGGTTCGCCCGTGCCGAGATGACACCGGGGATCGCCTCCGCCGCGTTTTCCACGCGCGCAACACAAGCCCCGCAGGTCATCGAGGCGACGTCCAGCATGGTGTCGATCTGACGGGTCGGATATCCGCTTTTGTCGAGTGTGGCGGCGACATCCTCGAGGTCTTGGGCATTCGACGCCGTGAAACTGACGCTTTCGGAGGCGAGGTTTACCGAGGCGTCGTCCACCACATCCCGCAACGCGGTTTGAACACGCGCTACGCAGGACGCGCAGGACATGCCGTCTATGCCAATGGTGTATCGCGTCGCAGCAGACATCGCAGTGGTTCACCCTTCTGACCTGTCACCCATTAAGGTTCGCGACGTCGAGACCTCAAGGGCAATAAAGCCCGGGCACCAAAGTGCCAATAATCACACTGGTGCAGGGTTGGGCCGCGCGAGGCGGAGATTTCGGGCAACCTTTGGTCGCCTTCGCGTTCATCGGGGATGCACAGCACGCCATAACTGTGACACAGCAGAACCAGGAAAACCAAAGGTCGTCAGGGTTTGAGCCGACAGAAAATCGAATTCGGATCGGGCGCGGTGTCAGTTCTGCGCAACGGCGCGCATCTTCTGGGATCGCACTGGGCAGAGGCGCTTTTGCGCCTGGCTTATGCCGCAGCGATAACGCGTGTGCTGGGGCCGGAAGACCTTGGCATCTGGTACTACACGATTGCGTTCTACACCTTCATCCTTGGTCTGATCGTCTTTGGTTTCGACATGCAGGTGCCCTTGCAACTGGGCCGAAGCCGCCAAGCCCTGCCGGTTCTGGGACGCACCAGTCTGGTTCTCAGGGTCGGTATGCTTGGAGTTGCCCTCGCCATACTTTTGATTGCGGGTTGGACAATGGAAGCGCCCGGCACCGCGCGCACCGCGATCTTCCTGTCGGGTGCCGCACTTCTCGGACGCGGGCTTTCGCTGTTCTGTCGTTGGTTTTTTGTCGGCCTTGAGAGAGCGTCCATCATATTGCGTATCACCGTCACCCTGCGCGTGATCGAGGTTGGTCTGGGTGTGATAATCCTGTTCTTCGGGGCCGGAATTCTAACGCTTATCGCCTTGCATGGCGTGGTCTGGATTGTGGAAGGGGTGGTGTCGATCATTGTCCTCCAGCGCTCGACCCAGGCATTCAGCGGCGGGTTTGACCGTGACCTTGCCGGGAAGATGATGCGTCGCGGCGTGCCAATGGGAACCTCGACAGGGTTGACCCAATGGCTGACCTCGGGACCGATCCTGCTGTTTCGCAATCTTGTCGATGATCTGGCGCTTGTCGGTCAATTCGCCCTGGCGCAGCAGGTGGCGGTTCTTGCGGTCTTTTCCGCCCGACCCTTCTTCGCGGCAGCGCTTCCGATACTGACACGCGCCACGGCACGCGGAGATGATCTGGCAGCACGCTTT
>ENA-ORXU01002337-ORXU01002337.1-marine-metagenome-genome-assembly--contig:-NODE-2337-length-13149-cov-3.814183_pt1 | contig 13149 bp, 10 predicted proteins | sample MGYA00237869_ERZ511484 | MGnify/ENA metagenome assembly ERZ511484
CGCCGCTTCTTTCAAAACCACATAATAATTTGTGTTTTCGGTCAAAGGTGTATTTTCAGTGAACGTGAAGGAGATGTCGCCTACCGCGGTATTGGGTGCAATAGTAATCGTTTCGGAAGTTTCGACAAGACCGGTGAATTTCACCGAAGGGTTTGCCGAAAGCGGGTCATTATCGGTATCGTGCAACTCAAGAAACAGATCATAGGAATTCGTTGGGTCGGTGTTGTCCAATCTCAAAACGACCGTTCTCAGGGTACCTGCTTCTTGCGTGACAAGCGTCTGCCATGCACCGGTCCATCCAGAGCTACATGTTGCATCGGAGTTTCCGGGTATCTCCGATTCAATGGAAGCGGAACCACTTTCATTGGTTACGGTTATATAAAAATCAGCTGCGCCTTCCGGTACCATAACTTGGAGTGTATTGCCATCGACAACGGTGAAAATGGCACTAAGGCCACCGACCTCAACACTACTGGTTGTAATGAAATTAGATCCGGTAACGGTAATGGTATCGCCAAATGCGGCAGTCTTCGGGCTAAAGTCGATAACTATCGGGGGTGCTTCAAGGGTATTCAAAACTTCATCGATCACCTCTGTGTAGGTATCTTCAACACCATCGAAATATTTTGAAACAAAATAATAGTCGTACGTCGTACGCGCATCAAGATCGGTTAAGTTGAAAATATGTTCTTGATTGGCCAACATTGGGGCATTGCCCGATGCTTGTATTGTAACCCCATTGTAATCTACACCAGCCTCGATTTGTGCCTCTGTAGGAGGCGTGGAACCATCCGGAACCAACACCCAATACCCCGTTCCATCGGTGACCGTGGTAGCTGCATAATCTGCCGAATTATGGGTTATGTTGTCAAAAGCGCCTATGGCCGCATTCGCCACGCGTTCAATAATTTCATCGATTTCGGGGAGCGTTCCTGCTCCGTAATACCAAATCAGTTCATCGCTTTCGTTTACGGCCAAGTCGTTAAAACGCACGTATAGTGCATAAGATCCGTCACCGGTCTCCGAGATGACGTTTGTTGCAGGATTTTGGGTGGTCGGGTTGGAAAAACTACCATATCTAGCTATAGTCGAATAGGCCCTGTCAGAATTACTGAAGAACAATATTGCCTCCTGGGCCGTCGAAATCTTAATTGCCTTGGCCTGGTCTGCCTGATTGGTCAACAGCTCGAATTCCTGATCAATAAGATTTCCCCTTTCTTTCGTCGGCCGATCTGACCCTCCCACATAATCGTCCCTGGTTCCGACCCAGAGTCTTACGTTCGAAGCGGAGGACGTACTGATATTGGTTATTTTGACCTTTATTGCAATGTAACCTTCCGGTTGTAACAATTCGTAGGTGTTCTCCACCCTGAACAGTTGCCCGTTGACCGTTACCTCTCCCGTTGTTTTGATTTGGCCATAACCATCGCCTGTTGTCCCATTTGTAATCGTAAATCCTGAATAGTCGAACGTCTGGCTCGCCAAAGCCGGATTATCCACCATTGTACCATTGATATTCCAACCGTTGGTACCGTCTCCGCCAATGCCCCATCTGATGTCCAGAGGATATGAGCTATAAGTGAGCTTGCGATATGTCGATCCGTTGTAGTAAAACGGTTGTTGCATATTGCCCGCATTATTTATTGAGTTTTCGCTGCCGTTGCCAATTCTTAGTCTGTTATTATTGAGGATTCTGTCGGTTTGGGAAAAACTTGAAGCTATACCCGCCAAAAAAATGATGAGGCAAAGTATCTTAGTAGGTTTAAAATTCATGGCTTAAGGTTTGGGTTTGGATGGGTGATCGAGAGCTTAACGTCTCATTGGTTGTTTGATATTCGCCATTGACCGCTATTGTATATAAAGGGAATATCTACATTACTTGTTTTTGTTTCATTGCTATCGTCATAGGTCATGTAAATTCTAGCATAGGCCGTAGTACCCTCTAAATTCAAAGTGTGGAACATGAAATAGGGAGCTCCGTTCAAACCGGCAATATCGCTCTTGTCTATTAAAACCACAGGCTTGTTATCGATACTGAGACCGGATGTAAAATCGAGGTCGACACCATGGTCTAGAATATGGAAAGTTGAAATATCATCGGTAGTCAGTCCCGTTTGCTCGAATAACGATTGATGAGTAAGGGAGATTGAAATTAATTGGTCTTGCCCAGGTACAGTACTTTCATTTTTGCTCTGTGCATGAAGGAGGCCACTGCTAAAGAATATGAAAAATATGTAAAGATTAATTTTTTTTAAGGGAAAAAAGATCTGTTTCATTTCGTATGGATTACCGTTGAATTGTTTGATAATATCGATTAACGGTATCTAATTTGAAATATTGTAGTATTTACTTACATATTTTGTAAATTTTTCAAATTTTTCTTTCGGAATAAAGGATAGAGGCTAAAAACTTTCTTATGTTCTAGCGGTCAATCGTAAAGTTTGAAAAACAATATTAATTCCTACATTGGTCAAGTAAGTAATATGATTACGCATTCCTTTCTTATTTAAAAGAACTTGAACTTCACAGGAAAAATTAGATTCTTATTATCACAATTATTTGAATCAAAGGCTGTTCTGTAAATCGAACCTTTTTCGATACTGGTAAACATTGATTAATTTAGACTACCAAGTTTACAAAGTTCAAATAAAGGATTAAAATAATCAACGCCAATGACCCATTCATATTGGCTTAATCGAACACGTGCCAAAGAGATTGAAGAATGGGCGAAAAATTTTTAAAAGGTGTTCTACAATACTGGAGATGTTATTGCTGACTTTAGGGAGGGCTTCGGCAAGTCTTACTTCTCTTTTGGTCTAAATTAATTGTTCGATTGGATCAACCTTATATTTACTTTTATACTTTCTTTACCATTGGTTACAATTCATAATAGTGGGAAAATGGTAATATGCTGGAAATGCTGAATTTACTCTTCCTCCAAAACATCAATATCTCATATGACATACTGTTTGGGCATTAAAACAAAACAGGGCCTTGTGGCCATTGCGGATACACGTATCACCGCTGGAAAAAACAAATCGACGAAAAAAAAGATTTATGTAGAACAACGGGAGGAGCACTCACTATTTATCATGACCAGCGGACTTCGGTCGGTCCGCGACAAGGCCGTAATCTACTTTCAGGAACTATTCAAAGAGGATGTGGTCATGCACAATAAGATGTACAAGGCGGTCAATGCCTTTGGGGAGCAGGTCAAACGTGTTGCTATGGAAGACGAAGCGGCACTCAACAAGGCCGGGCTTAAGTTTAATCTGAACACTATTATCGGCGGCCAGTTGAAGGATGATGAGGAACCTAAGCTATTTCTAATTTACTCGGAGGGCAATTGGGTAGAGATCAACGATGATTCCCCATATATTATCATCGGTAATTCCGGCCATGGAAAGACCTTGCTAAACCGGGTCCTGACCAGTGATTCGAGTATGCAACTGGCTTTAAAGGCGGGCTTTCTATCGTTCGATTCTACAAGAATAAGTTCCAATGATGTAGGATTTCCGATAGACGTTGTTATCTACCCTAAAAGCTCGTTCCAAATGCGTGAAAGCCGCTTTAGCGCAGATGACATGAAAACGGTCTCTAAATTATGGGACACAAGGTTAAAGCAGGTTCTTGATGGTCTTCCGGAAGGGTGGATAGAGAATTCGTTTCAAATTCCGTTCAAATAATGAGCAAACTATGAAATTTGAAGTTAAAAGTGACCTTTCGTATTCGGTAAACGGTCCGACAACATTTATCTTTAATATACACGCGTTGAATACGGGCAGTCAGAAGGTAATCAAGGAGGAACTTAAGGTCTCCCCTGCGATCGAGACAGAGGAATTCACGGCCCATGATGGTAGCAGTAGATTTTTTCGCGTGAAGCTGCATCAAAAGACCGCTTTCGATGTATCATATACCGCTACCGTTGAAATGAACTACGAACTGATTGATGAGAGCGCTTCCGCAAAAAAGGTTCCCATAGTTGAACTCGACAGTTATATCGCTTCATTTCTGTATCCCAGCCGATATTGCCAATCGGATATGCTGATGAAATTCTCATTCAAGCAGTTCGGCCATCTACCATCTTTGTACGATAAGGTCTTGGCTATAAACGAATGGGTCAACAGAAACATTGAATATGCTAGCGGCAGTACGAACTCGAAAACATCCGCGACTGATACAATTTTAGAGAGAGTCGGTGTCTGTCGTGATTTTGCCCACTTGGGTATATCCCTTTGCCGTGCCCTATCCATACCCGCAAGATATTTTACGGGTTATGCTTTTCAATTGGAACCGCAGGATTTCCATGCCTGTTTCGAGGCCTATATCGATGGTAATTGGATTGTATTCGATCCCACGGGCCTGGCACCGCTGAACGGGCTTGTTAAGATTGCGAACGGTCGAGATGCGGCGGACGCCGCGGTGGCCAGTATTTTTGGTAACGCTGTCGGAACGTCAATGTCAGTTGAATGCAACGCCTTAGGGGATGGGTTCGTACCCTTTCAGTATTTCAACAAACAAAAAGGCATCTCCTTTAAATAAATGTTCTTCTATTTGTTCGGAATAATTGCATGACCGGTGTAAGTTTCCCTATTTTCCGTACAATTGATAAATCATAGTTCTTATCTTAAGGATAGTTCAAATAAAGGATGAAAAAAGCCAATCGGGTAGATTGGCTAGTGGGGGACATTTGGTCTGGAAGATATTGTAAGGTAAATCTTATATTTATCTTGTGCAAGTATGTCTTTCAAAATTATTATACTAGGAAAATCAAGCGTCGAAAACTAATAATTTTAACTGTACGGGTTCAAAAAATGATGTTCTTTCATTTCACTCTTCAAGTGTAGTAGTATCCCTTGCATAATTAATAGTTCAAATAGAGGATGGATATATCCTATTTAGGGTAATGTAATCAGCAACTGGAAAGTTTAAATAAATGATAGATAAAGACGACCAAATAGCTTAAAAAAGTATTATGATTCAACTGAATATTAAACAACCTCTTGCTTTATTAGTTTTGGCAGGTGTGCTAATCTGTCTACCAGCGAATGCGCAAGACACTATATATACAAATTCGGATAGTCCTTTGATTCTAGCAAAAATCCTAGAAGTCAACCCAACTAATATGAAATACAAAAGCTATTCGAACTTAGATGGCCCGACTTATACAATAGAGCTAAGTACAGTTGAAAAGGTCATTTATAGAAATGGCGATATTGATAAACACATAAACAAATATTCAGAAAATAAAGAGCTTAAGCGACAACCTTCCGAAGTCTTGTTACCTGGCTCAAGAATATTTTTAACATTTTCTCGGACTAAAGATAAAAGTGATGTAGATGGCAATGACGCCCTTCAAATGTTGAAAAGCTATATGGAAGGAAAGACAAGTTGCGTTATTGTGAATACGATTGACGAAGCAGATTTCGAAATGGAGCTTAGAGTTATTAAAAAAATAATGGCGGAAAGAAAAGCTATGTTAACTATTAGGCATCTGCTTACTGATAAAGAGGTCTATAGAACTAAATGGGTGCGTGGGACTTCCAATGCATTTTCCGGTTATTCCGGTTCACGACATTCAATAGGAAAATTGATAAAAAAGTATGTTGTAAAAGATTATCCTGAAATTGGCATATAATAAACCTGCTTGGAACGGAAAAGGGTATTAAAAAGTATAAATAAACGATTGAATAAAAAAGGTCCGCATTTGGGAAACGGACCTTTGCTCTGGAAAAAATATTATTGAATAACTAACTCGGAATAAAAGTAACTCGAAGATTAATCCTAATCAAAATATTGTTGTAAACTGTGGTAGTTACACTGTAAATTTCGAGAATACCGATGTGCGATAAACCTAGTGATGCGAGTTTACCATTCTAATTTATATACCCTAAGCTTTATGGCTAAGGCCCCAAAAATAAAAAGCTAGGATTGACAGTATGCTAGAGGATGGTTTTAAGTCGAACAAGTACAGCGAAATACTTGCCAACTTGAGGGACAACGGATTTTTGGAAAAGGAGGACACAGAAAACCTTTTAAAGAAATTCATGACGACCCAGAAAATAACTTTGGACTGCGTTAATGCTGAAAAGGCAAAAATCGTTTCGGAGGCTTTAATGGATAATTACAAGAGGCAAAAGTTCAAATAAACGATGAAAAAGCCAATCGGGTAGATTGGCTAGTGGGGGACATTTGGTCTGGAAGATACTGTAAGATAAATCTTATATCTAAATCACCCAAATATGTTGTTTAAAATTATTGAGACTAGGGAATATAAGCACTAATATCATCGAATTTTGATATTTAGGTTCAAAAAATGATAATTCGTTATTTCACTTTCATTTGTACAAGTGCTCCTAGAGCACATGATAGGTTATATAAAGATAAATATTATGGCATTGGGCCTGAGTCGTTAAGCAAAACTCGGAAGGGGTTCTAATAATGACATAATCAAATCTAGGCCTAACCTGATGACTTTATAGTAATAAAAGTTCAAAAAAGGGATTAGTTGTATAATGGAAAAATAATCAATGAGCGTGTAACTGAGTTATGGGCAATTAAAATAATAACAAGATGAAAAATTTATATTTAGTCATTCTACTTGTGATGAGTTCTCAAATTTTCGGCCAAAGCGGAGATTTTATTGAGACAAATGGCGTAAAACTCTATTATGAAATTCATGGTAAAGGAGAACCTCTGGTTCTCTTACATGGGAACACTGGTAGCCATGATACATGGGCACAGTGGTTAGATGAATTATCTGAAGAATACAAGGTAATCACCGTAGACCTTAGAGGCCATGGTCAATCGACTCACCCAGTAAATGAAGTAACACATAAAGATTATGCCCTTGACATCTTCGGTTTGCTGGATGCCATTAGTGTGGATAAATTCAGTGCAATGGGTCACAGTACTGGTGGTATGACTTTAATTCATATGGCTACAATGCAGAGCGACCGTTTGAAATCACTAATATTAATTGGAGCTACCCCTTATTTTTCTACCGAAACAAGAAAAAATATGAAAATGCTTGGTTACGAGCAGGTAAGTGAAGATAATCCTCAATGGATTGAATATATGCGAGGTGTACACCCAGGAGGAGAGGAACAAATTAAAAGTTTATTGGACAATTATGTGAGATGGGCGGACATTTATGATGATATGAATTTCACGCCACCCTCTTTATCCGCAATTGGATGTCCAACTCTAATAATTCATGGCGACCAAGATTCTTTCTTTCCAATAGAAATACCTACCTATTTGTACGATAATATTCCTGACTCCTATTTATGGATAATTCCAAATTTTGGTCATAGCATTCCAGAGCATAATACGGTACTAGGTAATATGTTCATTAGTTCAATCAAAGAATTCTTGGCAGGTAAATGGGATAAATAAATGCCAATAACAATGTATGAAATCATCGCTGCCTATTATCAGACTGCGCTTAATATACTAACCGTTAGATAAGTATAATTAAATGATGGGTGAGTCTCCAACTAGGGTAGTGTAATCCCGCAAAAGCAAAAGTCCAAATAAAAAATTACTCAATACAAAAGTTAGGATTCTTAATTAATAATTCAGATGATAAACGTTTAATAGAAAGGTAAATGAAGGTTGTTGTTATCGGCGGCACGGGTCACATCGGAAGTTATTTGATTCCCAAACTCGTAATCAGCGGGCATGAGGTCATTTGTGTGAGCCGACGGAATAGGGTATTTAGGGAGCATCCAACTTGGCAATACGTCGAGCATTTGGAAATAGACCGAACAGTAGAGGAAAAGGCAGGCAGCTTTGGAAAAAAAATAAGACGGTTAAAGGGCGAAGCCGTAATGGACTTGATTTGCTTTTCCACTCGTAGCGTTCAAATGATGGTCGATGCGCTTTCCGATAGGGTAGGTCGTTTTATTCATTGCGGTACCATGTGGGTACATGGCCATAGTGAAGAGTTACCTACCCGGGAGAGTCAGAAGCGTAAGCCATTCGGCTCGTACGGTATTCAAAAGGCGGCTATAGAGTCCGAACTGTTGGAGGCATACCGTCGTAATGCATTCCCGGCCACAATATTACACCCCGGTCACATTACCGGCCCCGGGAAGATGCCTATCGGCCCAGCAGGTAATCTGAATCCCGAAATCTTTCTGAAATTGGCATTAGGACAGGAAATCGCCCTTCCGAATTTAGGGATGGAAACGCTGCACCACGTCCATGTGGCCGATGTGGCACAGGCTTTTGTCCTTTCCTTGGAGAATCCGGGGCGTGCCATGGGCGAAAGCTTTCACATAGTGTCGGAGCAGGCCATTACTTTAAGGTATTACGCCACGGCCGTAGCCCAATGGTTCGGAAATGAGGCGGACTTGGCCTTCCAGTCCTGGGACCAATGGAGAAAGGACGTGAGTAATGAGGATTCGAGGTTAACATGGGACCATATTGCGCATAGCCCGAATGGTAGTATCGAGAAAGCAAAACGGTTACTGAACTTCAAACCAAAATATTCCTCTTTACAGGCTATAAAGGAAGCAATAGGACACTACGCCAAAACTGAAAATATCGAAGCCCTACAATTTATGGAAAAGTAATTCAGTATTATGATTTCCAAACCGGTGGGTATGCCAGAAGACAAATTTTCTAAAAATGTCTGATCAAAGTCTGAATAAACGATTTTCTACGTACGTCAGTTTTTACTAACCCGAACGGTAATCCTCCTGTTGGTGATTACTGTTCTTGGGTCGACGACCAATGTTGCCATAGCGGAAAAGGTCTCAGCGCATAAATAGGTGCCGCTGGCCAGAACCGCACGGTACAGATATCCGTTCTTGTCCAGGTCAGGTGATACAATGGTCAATGAACCGCTTTGAGTGCCCGAGTACTCCGTGCCGTCCGAGATATCGTTGAAAGTTATACCTCCATCGCTGCTTACCTGCCATTGATAATTGTCCGTTCCCGCATCGGCAAGACTGAATGTGCCGTCATTATCTATAAACACCCTTTGGTCGGTGGGCTGTGTGTTCACCGTTGGGGCCGCACCGGCTTCCTGAAAGTCAAGAACCATATTGGTATCGTTGTCCGCTGGTGTCGGGTACGAAGCAGCGGTCACCGTTCCGTCACCGTTCGTGAGTGGCGGACTGCCCATTCCATACTCATCACCATCCCCACCGTCGGCGTTCGGGTCATTGTAAGCTTCATTGGCATCACTACATCCATCGTTGTCGCTATCGCCATCCAAGGTATCCGGTAGGCCATCATTGTCCGTATCGATTGTTGCCGCCCAGAGGATAGCGGTCAACAGGAGATTTTCTCCTGCTTCGTTGAACCCTCCGTTTGCATTGGCATGGGGCAAAATCGCCCTTTTTCCTGCAGCGGTCCCTACTTCTATAGCATCACCCTCGTTCCAGATTACAATGGAGCCTTCTCCGGTACTCGGGTCACGGGCCAAAACGGTTCCCGATGTCAATCCGTTGCCATAATACGCAGCATCACCAATATTGTAAGCTCCGAGGGGCAGGCCCTCGGTTATAGGATGGGTGTTTTCTTCTATGTCCACAGTTGTCGAACTACCGTTTCCCCCTGTATTCGCACCTAAAATATCATCGTGCAGTGCGGGTTCGGTGGTGATAACTCCTTTATTGGTGGTAATTAAATTGGTAACGTTGGTCAAAGCGGTGCCACTTAGAACGTCCTCATAAACAAAGGTTATGGCATAGTTATCGGCATCGCCCCCAACACCGTCGTCTACCACCGTTACAGAATACCCCAGAGCGGTAAGTTTATCTATGGTATTCTGTTCCTCCAAGCTTGCGGTTCCGTCCGTTACCCATAGAATATCGTTATGGTGGGGATTTTCCACACTATCCAGAATGCCGTCGTTATCATCGTCCAGATCGGTTATGTCGATTATAGTATCATTATCATAATCGTTATATATGGTGAGGGAAACGGATGGATTGTCGGCCGTGATATTATTGTCCGTCTGGTCCTGGCTATTGGTCGCTGTATTAATTATGGGGATGATCGGCAAGATAGAATTGTTCTGGTCCGCAACGGCACTGATGACAATGGATTCCAATTGACCGCTGTTAAGCGTTCCGACGTTCCAGTTCGGAGACGACCAGCTTCCGACCGAAGGAGAGGTCGAGACGATCGAGAGTCCGTGGGGCATAATATCGGTGATTACCAGGTTCGTGGCAGGGTCGATACCAAGATTTTCCACGGTAATCGTAAAAGTCACAGTGTCATTTTCGTTCAGGCCCGTAACATCGGCCGATTTGTTCACGATAATATCCGGATCGCAATAGTATACCGATATCGAATTGGAATCGTAACTGCAGGGGCCTCTGGTGACCCTAAGAAAATAATCCCCGGCAACGGACGCAGTGTATGTAGATGTGGTAGCCCCGGGTATGAGCGTACCATCGCCGAACCATTGGTAGGCATCAAAAGTTTCCCCACTGGCGATTTCGAGAACTGCTCCCGGCAAACAGCTGTTCCCCGATATCTGAAGGTCGATACTAGGTACGGTATCAAAGCCCGAATAATAACCGGCAACACCCCTGGCTCCGTTAAAACCGAAAAATCCCACTGCAATAGGTCCAGTGGATTGTACGCTGACATTGCCTGAGAGATTGGGTAGATAAAACGTTTTCCAATCGGATGTACCCGCCACACCGGAGGAGGGAGGGAGGGTGACGTTGCCGTTGCCATCGGTCACGGTTATATTACCGTCAGGGGTCGTTGTGGCCGCGATTATGGTAACGCCACCAGTTATACTGATTCCCGCCGCATCGGTGATATTCGGTATATTATCCATAGTATCCGGTAGAAGACAACTTACCGGAGCTACAAAATTCAGGCCTTGGGTGTACGCCTGTGTCGACCCCCCCATACATTGATAAGCGTAGACATCCTTGGAAGTTTCCACATACATATTGGCACCAACCGAGTTCGATGAATAATTACCGCTCGGAACCTCGAAAAAATCCCCCTCGTTCAACGTCGCTATCGCGGTCGCCGAACCGTTCACAAAAATTTGGGTGTTGTTTTCGGTCGCTATTATCAACGGAAACTCGGTCCAACCGTTACTGTTACCGTTGCCCCGCACAAAGACATATTCCTTTCCCAACCGGTTTTCGGGTACGGGTTGATCGATACCGGCATCCCGGTTCGAAGATCCTGCCTGACGACCAAAATTTAGCGAACCGTTGCTGATCACGATATCCCTGTCCGCTACTATGGAAGCGCCAATCCATCCCCTTTCATGGGCCGGGGTCGGAGCGGTACCGATATAGGTCTCGAAAACGAAGGATTCGTTCTCATCCAAGGTTATCGTGTACGAATCGGCGGTAATACCGGCCCTGTCGTTTCCGACCCTGAACTCACATTCCGAATCGTAACCGGAAAGGGTAATCGTGGTATTGCTCTCCGTGGCCATGACGCCCAAGGTATTGGATTTCGAGTTCTCAGAGCCTAGATTGGGCACACCGCCCCATTTAAAGCTCCGTCCCATGGCGGCCCTACCTTTAGATGTCAGGGAAGCTCCCTGTGAATTCGAGTTTCCGCGATAGTTCACGTAAAAATCCTGACCTCCTGGGGATTCAAATCGAAGACCACCAGTTGTCAACACAACACCGGTATTGCTATTATCTACCAAGGTTATGTTGTTGTTTCCGTTCGCAAGGGTGTATGTCGCGGGACTCACATTTGAAATGGAAAAAGAGGCGATAGGTGCTGTACTCGTTCCTCGATATGCATTGACCGTAAAGGCCGTTGTCTCCGGCGTTGACAGATAAATGGCCTGATCTCTGATTGCCGCGTTGTTCGCGCCCTGGCGCAGTGGGGGTAAGTAGTGCAGATCGCTCAACTGCGCGTAGGAGGCCGAACACGTAATTATTAGTAGCAAGAAGATAAGCTTTCGCATTTTCGGTCGTGTAATTCAGAAACTCGGTGCAAATTTAAAGGCACATGGTCGCACATTCAATTGTTTGTTGTAAAAACTGATTTTCTTGTTGTATAGGTAGAAAAGAACAATGCTAAAGTGGAATTAATGCATTGGTCAAAAACAATTTTTTCTCTACATGAAACGAACGGTATGAACACCATGGCATATGACATTCTCTTATCTGGTAGCTAACAAAGTAAGAGCTCAATTTCTAATAGGCCGAATGTTCAAGTACTTTAGCACATGTTAAAATTCAAAATTTTAACTTGGCGAAACAGGGAATACAAGAAGTTGATTCTCCGATTCGATTAATTCATCTCACTTCTCCGAAAATTAAGTATTGAAAGGAAGGCGAAATTAAAGTTCAATTAAACGATACTTTCTAAAGATTTCAAAGAAACCGTTAATGAGGAGGAGGTCAAATGTATTTTTTTATCTACCGAGTCCGAGACAAGAACCCTTATAATAATTTCTTAAAGGATTGACCAAAGGCAAGTTAAATCCGTATATTTATTATATACGATTATATCCCGATGAAAATAGTTATTAGTCTCCTTGTTTTTGTTTATCTAGGATTCAATTTACAATTGAAAGATACTTCTTTTTCGGATAATCCCATATTGGATGACGGGTGGTACCGTGGCCTGACCGTATGCAATAACGGGAGTGCCTTAAGTACCAGTGATCAGAAAAGGTATGTTTGGGTCAGGGTCGAAGCCGGTATTGTGAGGTATTTTGGTTATAGTAAGAGTAGAAGCTGGCAAAACGAAGATTTGCTGGTCAATCGAAATATCAATAGAGTCCCTTTTGTTGAAATATTTGGAGGTAAAATCTTTGCGAAATACAATTTCGTAGATAACGTCTCGGCCTCCTGCGAAATCGAAATTTTATTGTCCAAAAAATCATAAGGTCTATATTTCATTAAGACTGGATTTCTTGATTTCTTCGACGTCGGTACTTTTGTTCTTTATGATGATTGATTGTTATCGGATTAGCAATAGATTATGAATTCCTAGCTTTTTATTTTAGGCCGATCCTAAAGTTCTTCTTTAAAATTATAGGATCTACTTTTTACTCCTAAATACTGAGCGGTGGATATTCAGGCATAAGCGTAGTCATCTAATTGGAAATATGATTTGGGATTCTTTCAGGTCATATTCAACTGCTTAAATTAAATACTTCCATACTCTTTCTCCGATTTTGAACTCATCGAA
>ENA-ORXU01002341-ORXU01002341.1-marine-metagenome-genome-assembly--contig:-NODE-2341-length-13133-cov-3.421492_pt1 | contig 13133 bp, 10 predicted proteins | sample MGYA00237869_ERZ511484 | MGnify/ENA metagenome assembly ERZ511484
GGTTCTACGGTGAGCGCATATACCAAAAAGGAAATAGCGAATACGAACCATCCGGAAATAATATTCCAACGGTTAAATTGACTTGTGCCCATCTAAAAGTACTTTTCTACAAAGGACTTTTAGAATAGTAGAATAGCGAACTTTTTACGGTGGGATTTAAGGACTAGTACGCGTACTAATTTTGTGTTTTTTGAAGTAACTCTTGACGGCTAGAAACTTTTAATTTGCCGTAAATGTTGGTGATATGCGTCTTTACCGTACTAAGGCTGATAAAAAGTTCATTGGCAATCTCCTTGTTGGTCTTGCCCTGAACTATCAAATTTTGAATGTTCCTCTCTTGCCTGCTCAGGTGAACTATTACGCTTCCCTTTTTTCTTCGGAAGACTAAAACGCTCACTAAGCCAAATACCAAAAACCCTAAAACAAAGATGATTATTTTACTCAGCACATATTTTTCTTGGACCTCTCCTAGAGTCAAAAATGCCAATCGCTTTTCAAGAAATTTATAATTTCCCGATGGCATTTCACTTTCTTTGAGCTCAGCTAATAAACCTAAATAGAAGTCCGGGTTTTTAGCGATATCCTGCTCTAGCAATTGTTTTTCCTGCAACGCTTTGACGCCTATTAATTTGACCATCAAAATACGCAGCGAATCTTTCGCATAGCCCTTGTACAAAATTTCTCCTTCTTCTTCAGCTATTTGAGATTGTAACAATTCGGCCTCAAAGGCCCGTAGTTTTTTCCATTCTTTGTCCGCCGGGTTTGTTGTTGTGTAATCGGAAAAAAGCTTATCCCCTTTCGGAAAATATAATTGATCGGAACTCGATAAGATAAAAATAGCCTCATTCTGAATAGTATCATTTATAGCTTGATCCATTCGATTCACATAAATGCGATACACCGCATCTTTATCCGCAACGTGTTTTTTATCGAATGAAAAGGTACCATCTTCTTTGATGGGGGACCAAGCGATTTCTTTGGCAGATTTTAGATTTTTGATATGGTCGACATCGAGTTTAGCCAAAAAAACTTTTGATTCATAGGCTTCACCTTGCGAATTGATTTGACCAGAAATCGCGTTTTGCGCAAACAAGTCTAGGGCATTTATCATTAAAAGTAGTATCACATACGTTCTGAACATCTCAATTTTTTTATTATCTAAGGACATAATATGGCCTTTATTGGTGACGCCACAAACTACAACTCCGTAATTTTTACATTCCTAAACTTAATCGTGCCCGTTTCCGCAGCTTGAAGCCCAACATAACCTTCAACTAGATCATCATCTAGAATATCTGCGGTTAAAATACCATTTACCCAAACCCGCAATTGATTTTCTTTATTCTCGATTTTATACGTATTCCATTTATTTATGGTTTCAACGGAAGCCGCCGGGCTTGCTCTTGTGACCACACTACCCGTTCCGTAGGTTTGGTTCGGGTTCAAGTCCCAAATATTCATTTCATAACATTCAGTGTTACTGATATTGTAATTCTTACATCGCACGAAAATTCCGGAGTTGATAGTTTTATCGGGATAAAATTCCAATTCTAAAATAAAGTTTTTGTAGCTATCCTTGGTCATTATAAAACTCTCACCACTTTCACTTATGCCAAAAATTTCCTCCGAATTCAATTGCCATATTGCAGCTCCACCTTTTATCCAATCTTCGCTACTTTCTTTAAAAAGCGTTTTGGTACCTCCACAAGAAATAAACACAAAGAGGAAACCAGAAATTAGGGGTAACCTATAACTGTATTTCATTTGATCTGATTCTTTGATTATACCTTTTAAATATACCGATTATAGTTCAACTTATATTTTGCAACCGTTTATTTAATGCGCGTCATTTTAGGTTCAATGTAAATTGGCTTACGCTTTGAGCAAGACTTCTGCCACCTTATCCAAGTCATCTTGTACCTTGGGATCCGTACAATTAATCACTATGGAAAACACCATCTGCTCTTCTGGATAAACGAGAAAGTTTGAATAGCCACCCACACCATTGCCTATATGCCCATAGTAATGTCGACCAACTTTGTCTTCACTGACCTGCCAACCTAGTCCATAATAGGTCGGTTTTCCATTTACTGTTTCGGAGGTTAGAAATTTGGTCCGTATTTCTTCATTCAAAATTTCCCCATCCAAATAGGCCTGGCCCAGTTTGGAGATATCTTCGCAAGTGGAGAGATAACCGCCGCCCGCAAGTTTGTAAAAGTTATTTACGGGAATGGCTTTTCGGAAGCCTAAACGGTTTTTAGAATAGAAAGTGGCCAGGTTATCTATTAGGCTGAGCGCAGTCGAAGCCTCTTTCGAGTTCCGAAGCCCTTCGACTGCCTGCCCGACTGTGTCGTTCGGGCGGGCGCTCAGGGTGACATTTGGGGCAAAAGTGTTTGCCATTCCCAAAGGTCCCAATACTTTCTCCTTCACATACACCTCAAACGGAATACCACTGACCTCTTGCATCGCTAGCGATATCAAAACCCAATCATAGCTATTGTAGAGATAGTTTGTTCCGGGTTCAAAAAGCAACGCATCATCTTTAAAAATTTCTATACTTTCTTTAATGGTATAGGGTTTGTTCAGACCATATTCCATTCCTTTGTAACCTCTTATTCCTGCCGTGTGACTTGCTAGCTGGCGAATAGTAAAATCCCGTTTTTTCTTAGGAAAATAAGGCACATAATCATAAAAAGAGGCATCCAAATCAATATGTTCATTAGTGACCATATGTGCCAAAGCAGTTGCCGCGATAGGTTTGGAGACACTCGCGATTCTGAAAATAGTTTTAGAAGGATCAATAGAAATTTCCTTTTCCAAATCGGCATAACCATAGCCTTTTTGGAGTATTGTTTTTCCATCCTTTATAACTGTAATTGCAAGTCCGGGGACTTTCTTTTCATTTACCAAATCGCACAAGATAGCGTCTGAGGCCGCCAATCCGCCCAGTTTTGGGTCATCTTCTACAACTCGCTTTTTTACGAAGAGGCGTTTAAGGAATTTCTGGATAGGATTCATTAATGGTTTATTCTTTTCATTCTCGCGAAGGCGGGAATCTAAACTCTAATGTGCGAATGTTCAAAAAGGCAAAGTTTGGCGCGGCAATCTGTTGAATTTATTCTCAATAGATGTTGAGCTATGAGAAGCCTCTAGCCTATGGTCATAAAGTTACAGATCGTCACGTAGCTATTTGCATTATAGCTAATTAAACTTTCTTCTGAGCTTCTCGCGAAGACGTTATTTAAAAACCAACCGCCCCTTATACAATTCTTCAACATCAACCTCATCTGGCCGGTTAGAAGTGATTACATCACCAGTACCTCGAATTACACCTCTAACCGATAATTGCGGATTTACGAACATATCATTGCTGCCCCTATGGTTCAGATTAACGTTTTGAGCCACCAAACTTTCCGCTTCGATCCGCGAGTCTCCTGCGGCGATAGTCAGGTTTAGACTTTCCGTAGTTCCTTTTAACTTAAAATAAGCAATGCCGTTAACGATTACGCTAAGACTTTCACTATCCACTTCAAAATTGAATTCCCCATCGGTCGTTTCCGATTCTGTGTTTATAAAACTTTCGGAAAGCAAGGTCAAGCTTGGGTATGCTAAAACCCCATCACTTTTTATAAGCCAGCCCGAACTACTCCGTATTTCCGTAATATTTGGTGAGGTGATATAAATTGTGGTCAGGCCGTATGCTCTAAAATAATTACAATCGTTCGTATCGCGCAGCAATAGGCGGTCGCCCTCGACTTCGGCAGTAACCTCATTTCGGAGCACGTTTCCTGTTTCAATCTCCACTTTTTGGGTAGCACCTTGTTTTAGAACCAATGAGACGTTTTCGAAAACCGTGATTTTTGAGAATTCGGGTGCCGACACTTCTTCTCGAACTAAATCTCCGGCGTTTTGAAGGCAGTCAAGGGCGGATTCGGAGTTGCAATTTGATAATAGAAATACAAAAAATAAACCAAAAGATATTCTGCCAACCTGTGAAAACTCCCCTAAGGTCCCCTCAAGGGGACAACCCCGCTTATTAAACATTGTATATAAACTCATAACCCATAACTTTCAACATTAAACCTTGAAACTTAAAACCTAATTCCTATACCAAATTCAACAGCCTCAGCGGCCGCCCCGTGAGATTTTAGACTGATAACCCCAAATACTTTTTCTCCGAAATAACGTTTCAGACTGAAACGATTGTAAAGCCTTCCCTCAAAATCGAAAGGATAATAGACATAGTACCCTAATTGTGTTCCGATGGACAGTTTATTGATAAAAAGCTCATGGCCTATAAAAAGGCCGACCCTTTTGAAATCGGTATCGGCGGCCACATTATTTTCAGGAAATGAAATCGATTGAAAACGTATCAATTCCTTTAAAAAATTACTGAAAAACACATCCGTACCCAACTGAATTGCACTTTTTCGCCCTACCCGTTTATCCGCATAACCGGAGAAAATATAGAACGGGTACTGCCCATGACCAATATTGTCGCTTTCGTTGATCCCGGTTCGAAAAATAAGATTGTATTTAATAGGTTCTGTAATCTTCTCTTTTTCCCTTTTGATATATTCCGTTTCGGCACCTTCGAGCATATAAACCAATCCCGCATTAAAAGCCAAGGTATTGGTCGATGTATTCGGTGCCCTGACATTGGCGTTCGAATAGTGCACGATAGAAATACCGGCCTTAAAACCCAGGTTCTTATAGATATTCTCTTTGTAATAATTGAACATCATAAAAGTAGAACTCAACAGCCGCGAACCATATGCATTATTACGAAAATTAGTTTCGCGATCGTAGGGGTTCGTTGCGTATGCTACCCCCTGCCCTATTCGAAACTGTAAATTCCGCTTAAAGAAGTAGAAGTTGAAATGGGCATATAGGCCATGGGTCCTTCCTAAAGTGGCATTGTTAGTGTCCTGATAAATATAGGAGGCCCCCAAGTCTGGATAATTGTACCACTGCTGCCAATCTTCTAGCCCAAAAGTTTTTCGGTTATACCCCAGAATCAAACCTGTAGGATGCTCGGAAATCAAGTGCGAAATATCGGGGTTATGCAGAATAATCGACCCATAAAAGGGGTTGGCATCAATGGTATAGCTATGTTTTCGCCCACCATCTTGCGAAAAACCACAACCTACCGATAAGAAGAAAAGCAGAAGTACCCTTAGGTTCATGGAAGGCAAAGATAAGTAAGAAGTACGAAAGGTTAAAAAGTGAGCAGTTGGCAGTTGCAGTCAGCAGTTTATATAGTTCTGATTTAAAAAAACTAAACTTCTAAACTAATAAACCCCTAAACTTATTTTAAAACACTTTTTCCGCTATCGCTTTAATATTATCAGACTTGCCCATCGAATAATAATGTAAAACGGGAACACCGGCAGCCTTTAGCTCTTTTGACTGTTCTATACACCATTCGACGCCAACTTGTCGCACTTGCTTATTCGTCTTACAGTCATCGACCGCATCAATAAGATCTTGCGGAAGGTCGATACGAAAAACTTGTGGCAAAAGCTGCAGATGGCGTTTTACGGCGATAGGTTTGATGCCTGGTATAATTGGCACGTCGATTCCCATCGCTTTAGCAGCATCTACAAATTCAAAATACTTTTGGTTGTCGAAAAACATTTGTGTCACGATATAATCCGCACCTGCGTCTACCTTTTTCTTCAATTGCCTGAGGTCTGATTTGAGTGATGGCGCTTCCAAATGTTTTTCGGGGTACCCGGCTACACCTATGCAAAAATCATGACAATTATCGGTCTCTACGGTATCGTGCAGGTAATTTCCGCAATTGAGGTCGTGAACCTGCTTAACCAAATCGATGGCATACGGATGGCCGCCTTTTGTGGGTTCAAAATATTGTTCCTCTCGCATAGCGTCTCCCCGAAGTGCCATTATATTGTCAATACCCAAATAGTGGCAGTCCACTAAAAGATACTCGGTCTCTTCTTTTGTAAATCCTCCACAAAGCACATGTGGCACCGTATCTACATCGTATTTATGCTTGATCGACGCACAGATGCCTACCGTACCCGGTCGCATACGGGTCAATTTTTTATCCAAAAGGCCATCCCTATCAATGTACACATATTCTTCGCGCGAAGTGGTCACATCGATAAAAGGAGGCTTGAATTCCATCAACGGATCGATATTATCGTACAGTTCTTGAATTCTATGGCCCTTTACAGGGGGAATAATTTCAAAGGAAAACAAGGTTTCTCCTTTTGCTTTTTTTATATGGTCTATTATCTTCATTTATGCTGCCCCGAAATTTCGGGGGTTTAAGTGTTCGTTATTATAATTTGGGCGTCCGGGCGGGCTTTTCGCTGTATTTTTTTGAGCAAAAAAGAGCTCAAAAAAGATGTCGCTGCAATCCCTGACGCAATATCTCCTTACATAGACCTCTTAGGTTTTTTTATTTGAACCTTGCTACTTAAAAATCGATAAAGGTTTCCTTAGCAACATAAACCTGACAGGACAGGTCTTTTCAATTTCCACGGTCAAGACCCCAAAGGTTTCGTCACAATAGGCAATCGTATGTCACGTAGCCATTTCTCAATCGCCAATATTTCTCGATTAAGAACAAAACCTTTGGGGTCTTCGCACGCACAAATCAATCATCCGCTATATTGGGTGCCAACCACCTCGTAGCCTTTTCCAAAGCAATACCCTTACGGTCAGCGAAATCTTTTACCTGATCCTCTTTTATTTTACCCAATCCGAAATAACGAGCTTCTGGGTTTCCAAAATAATAACCGGAAACGGAAGACGCCGGCCACATAGCCAAACTCTCCGTCAATTTTACACCGATATTTTCTTCAACCTGAAGCATTTCCCAAATCGTCAATTTTTCCAAATGATCGGGGCAAGCTGGATAGCCCGGTGCAGGTCGTATTCCTTTATATTCCTCATTGATCAAATCTTCATTATCCAGATCTTCATTGGCGGCATAGCCCCAATGTTTCGTGCGGACTTCCTTATGCAAATATTCGGCAAAGGCTTCTGCCAAACGATCCGACAAGGCCTTGATCAGAATGGAATTATAGTCATCCAGATCATTTATGTATTTATCGGATAGCTCATCAGTGCCAAAGCCTGTGGTCACGCAAAAGCAACCCATGTAATCTTGTTTGCCAGAATCTTTTGGCGCAATAAAATCGGCCAAGGCATAATCGGGTACACCTTCTCGACGTTGTAATTGTTGTCGGAGGGTGCGAAAAACGTCCCCCTCCCGGTATTCCCCTAAGGGGGAGGAGCTATTTCCTTTATTTTCATCATCTGCCGCCGGAAAAGAAACTTCGATATCATCATGGTTTTCCAACGTTTTCGCCGGAAACAGTCCAAAAATACCTTTGCCCTTCAATTGTTTTTCGGCCAAGACAGTTTTCAACATTTTTTGTGCGTCGGCAAAAAGCTCCGTGGCTTGTTCACCTACAATCTTGTCAGTCAAAATATCAGGATATTTACCATGTAGTTCCCAGCTTCTGAAAAAGGGCGTCCAGTCGATAAAGGGTACCAGCTTTTCCAAATTAATATCTTCTATAATCTGAATTCCGAGTTGATTTGGTTTGATGATTTTAGCCGTTTCCCAATCAATTTTGAATTTATTTTTTCGGGCTTCGGCAATCGATTTGTATGTTTTACTTTTGGTTCTATTGAGAAACTTTTCGCGGAAAACATCATAATCTTCCTTAATCGTTTTTTTGTACTCCCTAGAGGTTTCCTTTTGCAACAAATCACCAACTACCGTGACCGCTCGCGAGGCATCGTTTACATGAACCACGGCTTGACTGTACTGCGGATCTATCTTTACCGCTGTGTGCGCCTTACTTGTAGTGGCACCACCAATCAACAACGGGACTTTAAAATTCTTACGTTCCATCTCCTTGGCCAGATGCACCATCTCATCGAGCGACGGCGTTATTAGTCCGCTTAAACCTATAATATCTACATTGTGTTCGATTGCCTTCGCGATAATTTTCTCGGGCGGCACCATCACGCCCAAATCGACGATTTCGTAGTTGTTACAAGCCAAAACTACGCTGACAATATTCTTTCCAATATCATGTACATCACCTTTTACCGTAGCCATGAGTATCTTTCCCGCTCCCTTATCGTCTCCGTCCTGTGGATTCAATAGTTTCTCTTCCTCAATGTAGGGAAGTAAATAAGCAACGGCCTTTTTCATCACTCTTGCCGATTTCACCACCTGCGGTAAAAACATTTTTCCACTTCCAAAAAGATCGCCCACAACGTTCATACCTGTCATCAAATGGCCTTCTATTACTTCAATGGGTTTATCAGATTCCTTTCGGGCCTGCTCCACATCTTCGACAATATATTGATCGATACCTTTAACGAGCGCTCTTGTAATTCTATCTTGCAGAGGTTCCTCACGCCAAGACAAATCCACTTTACTTTCTTTGGCTTTTCCGACAACACTTTCCGCGAAATCGAGGAGTCTTTCGGTAGCATCATCCCTACGATTAAGAATAACATCTTCGACCCTTTCCAATAAATCTTTAGGAATATCATCGTAGATTTCCAACATTGTTGGATTTACGATACCTATGTTCATTCCCGCCTTTATGGCATGGTATAAAAAAACGGAATGCATTGCCTCTCGAACGGGATTATTCCCCCGAAACGAAAAAGAGACATTGCTCACCCCCCCGCTGACACTCGCATAGGGCAGGTTTTCTCGAACCCATTTGGTCGCCTTGATAAAATCGAGCGCGTTCAGTTTGTGCTCGTCCATTCCCGTTGCAACCGGAAAAATATTCAGATCAAAAATGATATCCTCTGGTGCAAAACCCACCTTGTTGACCAAAATATCATACGACCGTTTCGAAATCTCTATACGTCGGTCATAATTATCCGCTTGGCCAACTTCGTCGAAAGCCATTACAATTACAGCGGCCCCATAACGTTTTACCAGCTTCGCATGATGGATGAATTCCTCCTCGCCTTCTTTAAGACTTATGGAATTTACCACACATTTACCCTGCACGACTTGAAGTCCCGCTTCGATAATATCCCATTTAGAACTATCGATCATAATAGGTACACGCGAGATATCGGGCTCTGCGATAACGAGGTTCAAAAATTTGACCATGGCCTCCTTACCATCGATCAGGCCATCATCCATATTAATATCGATAATCTGGGCACCGCCCTCTACTTGGTCACGAGCAACACTGAGGGCTTCTTCAAATTTTTCTTCTTTAATAAGGCGGAGAAACTTTTTAGAACCTGCCACATTGGTGCGCTCCCCAACGTTTACAAAATTACTTTCGGGAGTAACGACGAGCGGTTCCAATCCGCTTAATTTCAAATATTTTGGTCCAGTTTCTTTCATTTATACAGTTGTGACAAATATAGGTCTTGGGTCATATTGTTCAACTAGATTGGCAATCGCCGTAATATGTTCAGGCGTCGTACCACAACAGCCACCCACAATATTGACTAGTCCTTTTTCAACATATTCCTTGATTTGGCCTGCCATTTGTTCGGGGGTTTCGTCATACTCTCCAAAAGCATTTGGCAATCCTGCATTGGGATGGGCTGAAACAGCGTGTTCCGTTTTATTTGACAACACTTCTAAATGCGGCACTAATTGATTGGCACCCAGTGCACAATTGAATCCTACCGAAAGTATCGGGATATGCGAAATGGAAATCAAAAAGGCCTCGGCCGTCTGCCCCGATAATGTTCTTCCCGAAGCATCGGTAATCGTACCACTGACCATTATAGGAACATCGATATTACGTTCTTCCTTCACTTCTTCGATAGCGAAAAGGGCAGCTTTGGCGTTTAGGGTATCGAAAATAGTTTCTACTAAAAGTATATCCGAGCCACCATCGAGCAATGCCTCTACCTGCTGCTTGTAAGCAATTCGTAGTTCATCGAATGAAACTGCGCGAAACCCCGGATCATTGACATCAGGGGACATGCTGGCCGTTTTATTGGTCGGGCCAATGCTACCGGCGACAAATCTGGGTTTGTTGGGCTCCTTGGCCGTAAACTCATCGGCCACTTTTTTAGCAATTCTAGCGGACTCGTAGTTGAGTTCGTAGACCAGTTCTTCCATATGATAATCTGCCATGGCGATTGTCGTTCCTGAAAAGGTATTGGTCTCTACGATGTCAGCGCCCGCCGCAAAATATTTTCGATGAACTTCGGCTATAGCTTCCGGTTGGGTCAATGACAATAGGTCGTTATTGCCTTGTAACGGATGTTCCCAATTCTTAAATCGCTCTCCACGGAAATCTTCTTCCGTAAACTTATAGCGTTGCAACATGGTTCCCATAGCACCGTCCAATATTAAAATCCGCTGTTGTAATATTTCTTTGATGTTCTTCATCTATTCTGACTTCTTTTTAGGTGCTAGACCTGTCAGGAGGTTTGTTTCTTGTAATTAATCCAATGCGTAATGAATAGAGTCTTCCCAAACGGCAAAAACCTGACAGGTCTTATCAGGTTTTGACCCAACAAATGTGATTTTTTAATATCAAGTAAGGAAAGGATAGACGGATTTGTCTTTCTTTATGTTATCTGTTCCGATGGCTTCGGAATAGAACGTAGCACCTTCTTTCTTTATGTAAAGGGTTGCTAAGGCTTCATAGGGTCTATTCCCTCCGCCTTTCTTGATAACGATTTCAATTTATAAATGAACTAGTGCAAAGTAACGTTAGATAGGTACGAAAACCAAGAAAAGTGTTTGGTTTTTCTCATTAGCCCAAATATCTAAGATTTATTCGTGTTCGATTATCTCCGTAGTACTAATTTCCAATAAATTACTTTTAGAAAGCATCTCGACCAATTCATCTAGATGTTTACTGAATATTTCGATGAGCCTTCTATTGGGAATATTTCCGGTACGGATTAATATTAGCTTTTTGGGCTTAGAATTTATAAAATAAGATTCCAAAAAATCATTGTCTTTCGTAAGCGCTATCCGATTTTCTTCGTCCGCAAGTTATATTATCTCCGAATCTTTGGATTTGTTTCGATTTGGCAAATCCAAAGTATGCAAAGAATCCATTCTCCTGCTCCTAAAAAAATCGGATAAAGATTTCGGTAATTGTGCATCCACAACGAATTTCATTAGGCAACTTTATGGATACGTTTGGATTGCACTAATTTTGTTGCATAATTCAAACACGCTAAAAAATCCTCACGCTCTAAATCGGGGTAATCTTCCAGTAGCTCTTCTATAGTCATACCAGAGGCCATCAATTCCAGCATATTTTCAACGGGATAGCGCAAACCCCTAATCGTAGGCTTGCCATGACATATTTCAGAATCTATCGTTATTCTATCCATTACCACCTAGTTTATAATGACTTTTTATTTAATGAACTCATCTTGCTATGAAAGCAGAAATCTAAGTTAATCATTTTTTCATGATTCCTATTTCCGATTTACCATAGGCAAGAAAACCAATGAAAGTTGGTGGTTCTTGATGCCGTGATAAACCTGCAAGGCGATGTACTGAGCTTGCCGAAGTATCTGGCCAAAGTTTATGCTTAGCGAGGTTGCAGGTCAACATAACAAAATGGATCGACTTAAACTTTATGCAATACTTTGCACCACTTCTTTTTTTGCTTCTTTTTTACTACCATCGAAACCTTCTACCCCACCAACAGTTGTATATTTCATTACGTATCTTTTTCCGGGATTTATCAATTGGTATGCAAATTGGCACATGACGGCAGCCTCATGAAAGCCGGATAAAATCAGTTTCAGCTTACCTTCATACGTATTCACATCGCCGATGGCAAATACGCCTGGAATATTGGTTTGATAATCTTTCGCGTTGTTTACTTTAATGGCGTTTCTGTGGATTTCAAGACCCCAGTCTCCGATAGGTCCCAATTTCGGAGAAAGACCGAACAACGGAATAAAGTTATCTACCTCAACGTAAGTCTCGCCTTTTTCAGCATCGTTGTGTTTGATGACTACGGCTTCTAAATGCTCGTCGCCATACAATTTTTTCACCTCAGCTTCCGTGAACAGTTTAATTTTACCCAATTTAGCGAGTTCGGATGCTTTTTCAACAGAATCCAAAGCACCACGGAATTCGTTGCGCCTGTGCACCAAAGAAACTTCGGAAGCTACATCGGCCAAGAAAATCGCCCAATCCAAAGCGGAATCTCCACCTCCGGCTATGACAACTTTTTTGTTGCGATATACTTCTGGGTCTTTAATGATGTAGGCAACACCCTTATCTTCAAAATCGATGATATTTTCAATAGGTGGCTTTCGGGGTTCAAACGACCCTAATCCGCCAGCTATAACCACGATAGGCGCTTGGTGCTGTGTTCCTTTATTGGTAGTAACTATAAATGAGCCATCCTCTTGCTTATCTAAAGTCTCCGCTCGTTCGCCCAACGTAAACCCGGGTTCAAACGGTTTTATTTGCTCCATAAGATTATCGACCAATTGCCCTGCCAAAATTTCCGGAAAAGCTGGAATATCGTAAATAGGTTTCTTCGGATAGATTTCAGAACACTGCCCGCCCGGCTGTGCCAGGGCATCTATTAAGTGACATTTCAATTTTAGCAATCCGGCTTCGAATACCGTGAAAAGACCTGTTGGACCTGCGCCTATTATTAGTAAATCTGTTTTTATCATAAATAAAATCTTTTATTGTCATTCCCGCGCTTGTGCTGAACTCGCTTCAGTAAAGGCGGGAATCTCTTACTTTTGGTCTTAATCTTTTTAGTCTGTGATAAAGACTATTTTGAATTTCTTAAACTATGGCTTGGGCTTTCAACCCCTCCGACCTTTTCGCTTCGCTCAAGGCCACCTCCCCTCGTCTGAGGGGAGGAGCCGTGAGACTTTTATATCTTAACCAAACCTTTGGCCACTTCACCTGCAGGTTTATTTTTAATAACACCAGTTTTAATTTGGGCAATTACTTCTCTATGCCTAACTACTTCCCCGATTATAATAATCGCAGGATTTGTCAATTCCTGTTTTAGCACTTCACTTTCTATGGATGCAATTGTGCCTACACCTACTTTTTCATCTTTTCGAGTCCCGTTTTGGATGATGGCTATGGGGGTGTCCGCTTTTCCTTCTTTTTTGAAAAGGTCCACGATTTGTGACAATTTTGA
>ENA-ORXU01002342-ORXU01002342.1-marine-metagenome-genome-assembly--contig:-NODE-2342-length-13133-cov-2.835861_pt1 | contig 13133 bp, 10 predicted proteins | sample MGYA00237869_ERZ511484 | MGnify/ENA metagenome assembly ERZ511484
GAGGCCGGGCATATTAACGGTCAGACCATTCCCGTCGATGGGGGTTGGACCACGGCCGGAAAATATCCAGAGGATTTACAATAATTACATTTTAACCGCAAAGAGCGCGAAGGTTTCGCAAAGGGCGCAAAGTGTCGCGATGAAAAAATCCTTGTGGACTTTGTGCTAAATTCTATTTCTTATTGGTCGATTATATTTGGTGATAAGTTTTTTAGCTTGATATTTCGAAAATCTATGGGCTGGCCCTCGCTTTGCAAAGCAATAAGGCCTTCTTTTAAGAGTTGGCCGTTTTTTTTCATTTTCGGGTCAAAGCCTTCGACTACCTCTCCTCCAATTTGCGGTTTGGTGTATTCCAACACTTTTTTACCATTAATCATATGTGTAACCAACGAATCGCCTAAGACAATCAATTCGGCCTTCACCCATTGGTCGCCATAATACGTTTCCGAAGTGGAGTTAAGACAATGGCTCGGGTACATTTCTCCTTGAAAAACGATTTCCGTACCGGGCGAGCACATATTTCCTGTTGGCCTATCAACCCCTTCTTCTATACCGGCCAAAAATTGCATCTCTACGGAAATCGGCCAATTCTGCTCTTTGAGCATCGTACGGGGGTCTTGTGAGTGATACATCACTCCGCTATTAAGCAACGTATAGCTAGGAGCTCCAGGATGCAGGTCGCCCACAAAACGATATTCCATTGACAAATGAAAATGGGAATACGGCGTATCAAAATACAAATGGCCGAACCTATCGTTAAAATCACCTTCGTAGTTATCGTAACGTACTTTTATCATGCCATCTTCCGCGCGAAAAGTGTCTCCGAAATTATCTCCAGATTCGTAATGATGAATCTTCGTAGTCCAACCGTCAAGGTTTTTTCCGTTGAACATCGGCATCCACTCTGAGCTAGTGACAGAGGTGTTTTTGCTTGAACCGCACTGGTATATCACAATTAGAAATAATGATAAACTGAACACCCCTACAAATTGAACTATCTTTTGCTTCATCGTTTACTTTCTTCTTTTATGCGTTTTAAACCTTAAAATATACTTTGTTCTTATCCAAAAAATACGTGATATACCAAAAGATAAAAAGTACGAAAAGGGCATTGATGACCATATACACCTGTTCCGATATACCCAATGGTGCGAGAAGGCCTTCCGTCCAAATACGCCCGAAATCACGAAACCATTGTACCCCTACGGTCTCGGCAAAGAGATAGATAAAAATAGAATTCGTACCTACCACCGAGAATATTTTTAGCCATTTTTTATGGTTGTTCTTCACGTCGATTGCCCAATAAAAGAAGGCAAGCGTCAATATGGCGATACCTCCGGAGGCCAAAGTAAACGAACTCGTGGCAATTCTTTTGATGATCGGGGTGATGTTGAGTAAATCCATAGCAAAGCCTAAAATCAAAATGATACCGCCCCAAATCAAAAAAGGTTTTAGTTTTTCCTTTGCGGATATTTTTGACAATAAAATCTTTCCACAGACCACTCCCCAAATGGTATGTGCGGCCGTCGGAATAAAATTAACGAATACCCAATATCCGCCATTTGTTTGGCCCATTACCAACATATCGACATAAGACCCAAAACTGTCATGACCTTGCGCATAAGGTGCCGTAGGGTTGTAGGCGCGGTACAGTATTTCGGTAAGCACCAATAGCCCAACGGAAATACCAATTTGTGTTTTATTGGGCAGCTGCATAATCGCATAGGCGATCAAAATCGTAAAGGCCAATTGCACCAAAACGTTCCAAAGTTCCCATACCAGGGCATGACTGTATACGCAATGCAGCAATACCCCAAACGCAAAAAGTAGAAAGCATCTTCTGACAATGTGCTTGGTAACGTCACTTCGACTGCCTGTTGCCAAACGTTTTCTCAGGGAAAAAGGCATGGCGACACCAACAATGAACATAAAGAAAGGTTGGATCAAATCCCAAAATCGGAGTCCGTTCCAAGGGTGGTGGTGCAATTGATGGGCCAATCCGGAGAACATTGTTCCCTCAGTCAGTTCAGAAAAATTATGGTGAAAACCAGCGGCTTCGGCAATCAATAAAAACATGGTAAGACCCCGGAAAACATCCAAAGAAAAAAGACGTTTCGAGACGTTATCGGCAAGTTGGCTCATTTTGGTATGTTGTTATTTAATATGACGTCATTGCGGGCAAAGCGAAGCAAGCTGTTCAACTTACCGGAAAACTCAATAGGTCGCTTTGCCCGCAATGCCGAATGGTCAGGATTGCTACTAGTTTTTCCCTCTTGTTTAAATGTAGGGAAATATTCCGAAACCCTATAAATATTCAAAAAAGGTAGGATTCGCTTTTTATGTATATTTAGAATCCAAAGAAAATGCTTTTAAAACTAATTGATATGTCGGAAATCAGTGCCGAAGAGAAAAGTTTCTTTGACGAAAAAGGGTATCTAGTTATCGAAAACCTGATTACCGCTCAGGAGATAACTTACTACAGCGAGCTCTACGATTCATTTTTGGATAATAGCATCGATGCCAAAAAATATCGTTCGGACCTATCAGGAAGTAACGGTGCCAAAGAACGAATTACCCAGATTATGGTACCGAGCAAGCTTGTGCCCGAACTTTTGGAAAAGTCCATCCATAAAAAATCCTTACAAATCGCAAAAGCACTTATGGGCAATGATATTGAGCTTGACTTTGATATGTTGATCAACAAAGCGCCCTATACCGATACCATCACTCCATGGCACCAAGATGCGGCCTATTGGATCGATATGCCCGATAAACGGGCTGCGAGTTGCTGGGTAGCCATCGACCATGCATTCAGGGAAAATGGTTGTATGTGGTATACCCCCAAATCACATTTAGCGCCCCTTTTACCCCATGAACAGACCGGCAATAAGGGAGCGCTACAATGCGAGGGAACGGAAGAAAATTCCGTTTTTGTCGAATTGAAACCAGGGTCGTGTGTTTTCCATCAAGGGGGAACGTTGCATTACAGCCGTGGTAACTCTACATCTGATAATCGCCGCGCTTTGATTACCAATTTTAGGCCGAAGGCGATGATAGCTTTGGAGCGGGAAAAGGGCGTCGACCATACTGGGGAGCGCGAAGTAAAGTCATGAACCAAAAATGAAAAGATTCTTATATTTTCTTTTTTTTCTATTCTTTCTCAGCGCTTTTTCGCAAAAAGCCATTGAATTTCAAAACCTGTTTCATACAACCTCGACCGATAGTATTGCCTGTTACCGTATTCCTGCGTTGGCAACCGCACCGAACGGAGATTTGTTGGCGGCCATCGATGAGCGCGTACCTTCCTGTAATGATTTGAGGGATAACGCCGATATCAATATTGTCTTACGGCGGAGCACGGACCATGGAGCAACTTGGCTTCCCATGCAGCGCATAATCGATTTTCCCTGGGGAAAATCGGCCTCGGATCCCTCATTTATCGTAGACCAGCAAACCGGTGAAATCTTTCTGTTCTATAATTTTATGAATCTTGTCAAAGAAAAGAACATCTACTATTTTCATGTTGTCAGCAGTACCGATAATGGCAATAGCTGGTCGAAACCACGGGACGTTACTTCACAAATCAGTAAGGAAGAATGGCACCATGATTTTAAGTTTATTACCTCCGGACGGGGTATACAGACCACTTCCGGAAGCTTGTTGCATACGATGGTACATTTGGAAAAGGGAGTGTTCGTCTTTGGCAGCCAAGACCACGGTGAGAATTGGTTTTTATGGGATATTGCCCTGAGTCCCGGTGACGAATCCAAAATCGTTGAACTTGTAGACGGTCGTTTACTGGTCAACAGCCGGGTGAACGGTTCGGGCATGAGATACCATCATATTTCGGATAACCAAGGGGTTTCTTGGTATACCGAGGCCGTAAAGGAATTAAGTGACCCAAGCTGCAATGCAAGCATGCTGCGTATACCTATGGAAGACGGAAACGGCACGGGTATTTTATTGTTCTCAAATCCGAAAAGTGCCACCGAACGCAAGCGCTTATGCATAAGGGCTAGTCGCGATAACGGTAAAACTTGGTCAGAGGGCAAAACTATTTATGATGGGCCTGCCGCATATTCTTCAATGACCCGAATAGCAAACGATGCTATCGGGATTCTTTTTGAGAAAGATGGGTATACCGAAAATGTATTTGCAAAACTTCCGCTGAAATGGCTTTTGGAGGAGGATAATCTTGATATAGACGAATAGTATCTAACTTAAACTTTAAATCGCCCAAAATGCTTCGAAAACTACTCTTTTATTGTGGCTTACTCCTATTTACTATTTCAAGACTAGGTGCACAAAATAAAGATACTATCATTTGGCACGACCCCTCGGAAACCGTTGTGCGTTTTGAAGGACAAGCATGGAAAGATATCGGGTATCAGCGGCTTCCCGACAAGGCAAAAGAACAGGTACGCGATGCGGTTTGGTCGCTTTCAAAAAGCGCTGCAGGTCTTAGTATCCGTTTTGAAGCCGATGCCGATTCAATCTCCGTTCAATATCAGGTCGATGGAAATCTGGCCATGTACCATATGCCGGCTACGGGGGTAAGCGGACTTGATTTGTACTTTAAAAATGGCGATAACTGGCCTTGGTGTCGGGGGAAATATCAGTTTAAAGATACGATACGGTATGATTTTAAAGTCAATAAGCCACCCCAAGGAACTCGGGAGTATTTACTTTACTTCCCACTGTACAATACTATTAAAAATCTAAAAATCGGAGTGCCTTCAGGAAGTGCTTTGCAGTTTCTTCCAGCGGAAACCAGAAAGCCCGTGGTGGTTTACGGTACTTCTATAGCCCAAGGCGCTTGTGCGTCGAGACCAGGTATGGCATGGACCAACATCCTGTCGAGAAAACTGGATTATCCGGTGATAAATCTGGGGTTTTCAGGAAATGGCCGTCTGGAACCCGAAGTTATTGCCCTTATCAATGAAATCGATGCAGGGGTATTTGTACTCGATTGTCTCCCTAACCTTTCTCCAAATGAAAAGCGCACAAAAGACGAAATCCAAAAGAGAATTCGAGTAAGTACACGAGATTTACGGAAAAAGCATCCACAAACTCCAATTTTGCTGGTGCAGCACGCCGGTTATTCCGATGGCGCCATTGATTCCGATAGGGAAAGTGTATATCAAACCCTAAACATATGGATGTCAGAGTCGTTCGAAAACCTGAAAGAGGAGGGTTTTAAAAACCTATACATGCTAACTAAAGAAGAAATCAATCTTTCGAACGACGCTTTTGTCGACGGTACCCATCCTACCGATTTGGGGATGGAGCAATATGCAAGGGCCTATGAAAAAAAACTCCGGCGGCTAATCCAAAAAATGAACTAATACAGCTTTATGGAATGGACAAAGCCCTAAAAGACCATATCGAATATCTGCTGTGCGTTAAGATAGATGCCATCCGTTCGATTTCAGGCGGCGATATTTCAAAGGCGTATTTGCTTGAAACCGATTCGGAACGGTTTTTTTGCAAGGTAAACCATAAAGAAACGGCTTCTGCCATGTTCCAAGTGGAGAAAAAGGGCCTCGAAGCTATTGCAAAAACCAAAACCATTTCCGTGCCCCAAGTTCTATTATGCGACCCTCTGGAGAAAGGCGGGTATCTGTTGATGGACTATATCGAGCCAAAACGAGCAACCGCAAATGATATGGAACTATTGGGCCATCGATTGGCCGCCTTGCATGGGCTTTCAGAATCGAATATGTTTGGCTGGGAAGACGATAATTTTATAGGTAGCGTTCCACAACGAAATAAAAAACATACCGATTGGTCGAAATTTTATGTAGCTGAACGCTTATGGCCGCAACTGCAACTTGCGGTCAATGAAAAAAGGTTAAAATCGAACGAGATTCCCTCAGAAGAACGGCTTATAGAATCCTGTAAAAATCTATTTCCTGAAGTAAAGCCGTCGCTACTGCACGGTGACCTTTGGGGCGGTAACTATTTAATTTCCAAAGAAAATATTCCCTATCTGATTGATCCTGCAGTTTATTTTGGACATCATGAAGTCGATATTGCGATGACCCGATTGTTCGGTGGGTTTGATGCTTCTTTTTACGGTGCCTATACTGAACATTTCCCAAGAGTCGATGGCGAGAAGGTGCGTACCGAAATCTATCAATTGTACTATCTTCTAGTGCATTTAAATTTATTCGGAAGCTCCTATTATGGTTCGGTCAAAGCTATTTTAAATCGCTATTTTTAGACCTTTCAGGTTTTAGAAACCTGACAGGTCTACCTTAATCGTTCTTTTAATGCAGAATTTCGAACAACAACTTACCGGAGGTCACCCCAATTCTTTAGGAAATACAGTACAGGTGGTCGAAAAAGTTCTTGAAAATCCTAAATATTTTGAGGAACTCTTTAACTGTTATTTTAGTGATGATTCCGTAGTTCGACTTCGGGTCTCCAATGCCATGAAGCGTATCTCAAAAGAGCGCAAAGAACTAGTTATTCCGTATATCGACCGTTTTCTCGATGAGATTGCAGGTATCGACCAAGCCTCTACCCAATGGACATTGGCACAGTTATTTTTGTTACTCGAAAAGGAAATGGACGCCGCCCAAATTCGAAAGGCCAAGGAAATACTAACACATAACCTCGCCCATCATGACGATTGGATTGTACTCAACATGACCATGAAGACCTTGGGTGATTGGGCAAAGAACGATATAAAATTAAAATCATTCTTGTTTCCCCATTTGGAACGGCTTTCGGAAGATTCGCGAAAATCGGTGGCCGGGAAAGCGAAGAAAGTCTTGGCCAAGTTGGTTAATGAGCCCTAGACCTGTCAGGTTTTAAAAACCTTACAGGTCTATCCAGATTAGATGGCCATTTTTCGTTATTTTCGGAAAGTCAATTCTGTTTCGCAATGAAAATTCTCCGATACTTTCCGATTTTACTCTCATTTTTAGTATTGTTCTCTTCCGGTTGTGAATCCTCCAAGGAAAAGCGCCTTGACGAAAAATAGTATAAAACCTGGTCTTCCTATCTCGGTGATCCGGGGCGAAGCCACTACTCTACTCTTTCCCAAATCACGAAAGACAATGTAAAAAACCTGAAAGTCGCTTGGTCTTATGAAGCTACGGATTGGGGGCAGATGCAAATGAATCCTATTGTGGTAGATACGATGTTATACGGCGTTACGGCTGCGCTTCGCGTGGTGGCACTTCATGCCGCGACAGGAAAGGAAATTTGGCAGTTCGGTGATTCCGTCAAAGTCTGGCACTCGACGAGTAGGGGTGTTTCCTATTGGCAAAAAGGCAAAGACCGCCGTATTCTTTGTACACGAGGTTCCGATTTATTCGCTTTAGATGCCCTTACCGGAAAACCAATCTCTACTTTCGGCGATAACGGAAAGGTTGACCTACGTTCTGGAATGCCAGATAGTGCCCAAGAAAAATTCGTCATCTCCAATACACCTGGTACGGTCTACAAAGATCTTATCGTAATGCCACTTCGACTTTCGGAAGGTGCAGGAGCCGCACCTGGTAATATTATGGCTTTCAATGTAGTGACCGGGGCCGTCGAATGGGTGTTCCACACCATACCCCACCCCGATGAAGAAGGTTATGAGACTTGGGAAAATAAAGACGTCTACAAAAGCGATGTCGTAGGTGCCGCCAATAACTGGGCCGGCATGGCCGTAGACGAGGAGAATGGGATTATCTACGTACCCACAGGCTCGACGGCCCCTGATTTTTATGGGGGAATCAGAAATGGAAGCAATCTGTATTCGAACTGTCTGCTTGCCCTAGACGCCAATACCGGAGAACGGTTATGGCATTTTCAATTGACACACCATGATATTTGGGACCGCGATCCGCCTGCCCCACCCAATCTTTTAACTGTTGAGAGGGATGGGGAAAAGATTCCTGCAGTCGCACAGGTAACCAAACAGGGCTATGTCTATCTTTTTGACCGAATGACGGGAGAACCGCTTTTTGATATTGAGGAGGTAAATGTACCGCCGTCAACATTGGACGGTGAAAAAGCATGGCCGACCCAGCCGATTCCCGTTAAACCTAGACCTTTTGCCCGTCAATCGACCGATTTGACGGAAGCGAACGTGAGTCCGTTTGCGGAGAACCCAGACTCCCTAAAACAAATCTTAAAAACAACGGATAAGCGTCTATATGCACCACCAGGGCTCGAACCCCTTATTCTCTTTCCCGGTTATGATGGGGCCGCGGAATGGGGCGGTACGGCAGCAGATCCCGAAGATGGTATTATTTATGTCAATGCCAATGAAATGCCATGGATCATGCAAATGGGTATTAACGATACCGATCTGAGCGAGCTACCTTTGGGCGAAGCGACCTATCAAAAATATTGTGTAACCTGCCATCAAGCGGACAGAAAAGGACTAGCGGCAAGCGGATTTCCTTCATTGATAGACATCGAACTTCGCAAAGGGAAAAGTGAAATATTGGAAATCGTTACGAACGGTAAGGGCATGATGACCGGTTTCCCTCAACTCAAAAAAGACGAAAAAGATGCCTTAATCCGTTTTTTGTTCAATCAAGAAATCAAGCATAATGTTTCCGAAGCTTCCAAAGAGAAACAAATACCTCGATTGCCCTACAAACATTTGGGCTACAATAAATTCTTTGATACGAACGGACTTCCCGCCATTGATCCTCCTTGGGGTACGATGCATGCCATCGATTTAAATACCGGAGAGTATATTTGGTCGGTGCCTTTCGGAAATATCCCTGAATTGGGCGATAAAGGCGTCGGTACGGGAACGGAGAACTACGGAGGACCCATAGTGACTGAAAACGGACTCCTGTTTATCGCCGCCACACGTGATGGTTATTTTCGGGTATTCGACAAGCACACTGGCGAACTACTTTGGGAGTATCAATTACCGGCTGCCGCATTTGCCACCCCCGCGATGTACGAAGTCGATGGCAAACAATACATTGCTATAGCTTGTGGCGGAGAGAAATTGGGGACGGAAAAGGGGAATCAGATTGTGGCTTTTGCGTTAGCCCCCTAGAAGCCCCCTAGTCCCCAAAGGGGGAATTAATTGTTTCCTATGTCACCCTGAGCGCAGTCGAAGGGCTTTGGAACACGTAAGCCCTTCGACTGCGCTCAGGGTGACATTATTTTAAGAGCTATCTCATGCCTAGACCTGACAGGTTTCGGAAACCTGTCAGGTCTACTTACAATCTAGTTCCTTAAAGCGACCGCCATCACGCACCAACATCTGATACGTGTTTATTTTTTCTTTCAAATCAAAATTGTCACTATCGTAGTCCGGGGTATATAACACCTCATCCCAATAAGTGGTCTGGGGCTCTTTTGAGCGCAAGTCGTTAGTTTCGATCATCCATTTTTTAAGGTCATTCCTTAAGGCTTCCAACTCTTCTTTGTATTTAGGGTTCTTTGCCTCATTTTTTAAGTTATAAGGGTCGTCGTCCAATACATACAACTCTTCCACAGGTCTTTTGCCAAAGGTCAATTCAAAATGATTGATTTCGGTAGATTTTCCTTCCATTTCCATAATCGTAAACTTGGAAATCGAATTGTCGACATCGCCATATTGCCCGACCGAAATGTGGGCGTTAGGGTCACCGGCGGGCCAACGCTCAGGTTCAAAATTTTTGATATAGAGAAAATCCTTAGTTCGAACCGCCCTTGAAGGATAACTCAAATCACCTTTTCGAACATTGGCGTGGCGTTCACGTTCCAAAAAAACCTTCTTTCTATCGGATTGAGTTCCATCTTCCGAAAAAATCTCCAACAAGCTGTTTCCGCTAAACTCGTTAGGAATCTCGAGTGCGGCAGCTTCAAGAAATGTTGGGCCAAAATCGATAAAATTCATAAAATCGGTTACACGTTTTCCGCCCTCGATATGACCTTTCCAATAAACGGCCAAAGGCATACGCGTACCATAATCATATAAATTGGCCTTGGCCCTCGGAAAGGGCATACCGTTATCGCTGGTCATTACAATCAATGTATTTTCGAGCAAACCTTCTTTTTCAAGTTGGGCGATAATATTTCCCGATTCACGGTCAAAACGCTCTACCTCAAAATAATAGTCAAGAATATCGTTCCGTACGCAAGGGGTATCGGGAAGAAAGCCCGGTACTTTTACTTGCTCATAGTTCATTCCCGATTCGACTCCTGTATTGGTATCATAAACTCGGTGCGGGTCACTACTGCCAAACCAGTAAGAAAAAGGTTGACCCTCCTTTCTAGCGCTTAAAAATGATTTAAAATCCGTATAATCTTTCCCGGCTGGGTTGTTTTCATAGCCTCCCGCCTTAAAATCTCCAGGGGCCCAACCTTTACGGCTCTTTCCCGTATGATACCCATTTTCCTTTAGGATAGAAACCCAATTTGGAAATTTATCGGGAATGACCGACCACAAATTACCAGCGCTTTCGTTCTGATGCGGATAACGCCCCAAAAGAATACTCGCCCGTGATGGAGAGCACGAAGGGGCTGCACAATAGGCATTTTCGAACAGTGCGCCTTTATTGGCCAAACGATCGAACGTCGGGGTGCGAACCGTTTGATCGCCATAAACACCAGCGTGAGGGTACGACCAATCATCGGCAATAAGAAAAAGGATGTTGGGTTTTATAAAAGTCTGGTCGGTCTGGACCGGATTCGATTTTATGTTTGCAGACAGTACCGTCACCAATACAATCAACACCGATAATCCTACGAACCGAGAAAATGCTGTTGTTGGTTTCATGTGCTTTGTTTACTTTTCACTAAATATAGCGTAACTAATCAGTCAGTGAAAATTATTAATCTATTGAAAATCATAGTTTTATTTTTTAACCACAAAGAGCACAATGAAGAATCACAAAGTTCACAAAGAATTTATAGGTCTTTGTGAACTTTGCGTAAACCTTGGCGACCTTTGTGGTTAACTTTTTGGTTTTGAAAATCAGGTAGTTAAGTAAAAAAAGTGCTGATTATTTACAATATGGCAAACCATTGAGAGATTTCCGCCTTTACTTAGAGACTGTTTTGAAATATCTCGATTATTTTCTTATAGCCCCCTTTTTGCGCATAACAGCGTTAAAATTTTGAACCGTAGCCCTGCTATGCTTAAAAATTTTGCCTCGTTCTGCATCAAAAATAGGCCATAACAATTCTAACGACATATTTCAAAACAGTCTCTTAAACAAACTCATCAAAAGCACGTAAATAATCAATAAATTTAGTTTATGAAAATAAAAGTCTTGGTCGTCGGCTGCGGAAATATGGGAACATCGCATGCACGGGCCTATCATCAATTGCAAGGTTTTGAAATTGTAGGGCTGGTCAGCCGAAAGCCGGAAAGCAGGGAAAAACTTTCCCAAGAACTCGGAGGTTATCCGACATTTGCCAGTTTTGAGGAGGCTTTGCAAGCAACAAAGCCTGACGCGGTTTCCATCAATACGTACCCTGATACCCATTCCGAATATATCAGGGCCGCCCTTAAGGCAGATGCCCATGTATTCGTTGAAAAACCCTTGGCGCTGACCGTAGAAGATGCGCAAGACCTTGTCGATTTGGCCCATGAAAAGGGAAGAAAAATGGTTGTGGGCTATATTCTGCGTGTACACCCGGCATGGGCCAAATTTGTGGAAGTTGCCCGTACCTTGGGCAAGCCCTTGGTGATGCGAATGAACCTAAACCAACAGGCTTCCGGTGCTATGTGGTATACACATAAACAGTTGATGAAAAGCATGTCGCCCATTGTTGACTGTGGGGTACACTATGTCGATATTATGTGTTTGATGACACAATCCGTTCCCGTAAGTGTGAGTGCCATTGGCGCCAAATTATCCGATGAAATCGACGCTGATATGTATAATTACGGTCAGTTACAGGTTCGGTTTAAAGATGGTTCGGTCGGCTGGTACGAAGCGGGCTGGGGCCCAATGATGAGCGAAACGGCCTTTTTTATCAAAGATGTTATCGGCCCTAAAGGGAGTGTTTCTATTTCCGATGAGGCCAAAGGCGATTCCGATAACGTTGAAGACCATACCAAAACCGGAGGGCTATTACTTCATAAGGCGTCATTAGATACAAATGGAAATTTTACAACACCTGATGAAATTATCAATACTTCGGATGAACCCGATCACGACGGACTCTGTCTTTTGGAGCAGGAATATTTTTTAAAGACGATTACCGAAAATCTTGATGTTAGCGACCATTTGCGCGATGCCGTGAACAGTTTGCGAATCGTTCTGGCTGCCGATGAATCTTTTCGAACAGGGAAAACGGTTGAATTGTAAACGTTAATCTTTGAACAAAGGCGTCTCCAACAAGCTTATAAGCTTTTCGTCATTTTCTTTTAGAATCCGTTGGGTGCGGAGGTAGCGATTGCGATTGAATTCATCAAAATTAGCGGCTGCCTCATCCATGCTACTGATACGAACCATCTCGGAAGCATGTATAAACTCATTGTTGCCGATCCACATACCCACATGCACCACTTTTTCGGCGGTAGAGTCGGTTGCTTTTCTGCCGAAGAACAACAAATCTCCTTTTTGAAGGTTCTCGAAATTTTTAAGGGAATCAATTGGTTTTCCAGTATGTACCTGTTGGGAAGCATCCCTCGGAATGACCATTCCGTTCAAAAAATAAACAGTTTTTGTAAAACCGCTACAGTCCATACCTTTTGTAGAGGTACCGCCCCACAAATAGGGTACCCCCATCAGGGTTTTGGAGGTAGTTACCAAATTCTCGGTCGAACGATCCAAGTTTTCAAGCCAGAGGCTATACTCTTCGGCCTCATCTTTCCAAATATGGGCTTCCCTTCCATCGGGATAGCGCGCAACGTAGAAGTCTTCGGCATCTTGCGCCAACTCCAGCACGTTACCGGCCACTAAATCGGAAACCTGTTGTTTTGTCTCGGTGCTCTCGTACGAATGCCCATATGTTTTGGTATAAATAATTTTATCCGAAGTTTGCCATTTTTCCATTTGCGAGCTGTCCATTAGTTCAATACCGCCGTGATCGACCCAAGCAAGATATTTGTCAGGGGTTTGAATATAATACCAGTCGCCCTCTTTTTTTAGCACTTTTACAGGTGTACCCAAGGTAGCCTGCGTCGCCAGTTCAGCGGAGTGTTTTGGATTACTTCGAAGGTTAGCCAC
>ENA-ORXU01002345-ORXU01002345.1-marine-metagenome-genome-assembly--contig:-NODE-2345-length-13122-cov-4.790954_pt1 | contig 13122 bp, 9 predicted proteins | sample MGYA00237869_ERZ511484 | MGnify/ENA metagenome assembly ERZ511484
CGTACTTGGCTCCTCGCCGGACTGGGCCTTGGAGGCGTCGAACTGTTTCTAGGTTGTGGTTATAGCAGACAGGGGTAGCCTCAACAACGGTGGAGATGAGGGTGCGATCGCCTCGAAAATCGGGTGTTAATACTTCGATATTAGTCTCTGGACTAGTGTCTCGGATGGCTGCCATCGTTCTAGCAAACCAGCCCGCACCTTGATCAGGTAAATCATCTCTCGCAACAGAGGTCAGGACAACATACTTTAACGCCAATAAGCGCACAGACTCAGCGACTTTTTGTGGCTCTTGCTGATCCAACGGCTGAGGCGCATGGCCTTTATCCACCTGGCAGAATGAGCAGGCTCTGGTACAAATTGGCCCCATCAATAAAAATGTAGCGGTTTTCTGGGCATAACATTCACCTCGATTGGGGCATCGGCCTTCCTCGCAAATCGTATGAATATTATGGCGTTTGACAATCTGCTGCACCGTTGATAGATGGCTGGCATTGCCAATGGGGCGTCGCAACCACTCAGGCAGCCGCTTTCTTGTTCCAGAGTTCACCATATCGAATGTCTTATGACTTCCTCACCCCAATTGCAGCAGAACGAAACATCGTTCAGGTCATCACTATAGCAACTTTGGTCTTAGCTGTAGGAGCCTAATCGTCTGCTAGGAAGAAGAAGTGGGCTGATTTGCAGATGGGATCAGGGCATACCAAAATCGATGAGCTGCAGCAATATTAGAAATAATGGCTAATGCGACCAGCAAGATCAATAACTGCTGAGTCAGAAGTCCCAAAATAATCATTACGATCCGGGTGGCGCGGCTACCAATACTGGCAATCGAGCTTTTGCCAGCGACCTCACTCCTAGCCCGAATATAGGGCACCATCGTTGTTCCCAATAGGGCGATCAGACCGACCCAAAGATGGTCTTGAGGATTCACCAGAATCAAGGCAGCAATCAAGAAAAAATCCACGTATCGATCCAAGACGCTATCTAAGATACCGCCTTCAATCGAAGTCAGATTTCGCTCTCGGGCGATGTCACCATCTAAGCCATCCATAAGACCACTGACTACCACCAACGCAGTTGCTAGCCAAAACTGTTCTTGGATAATCAGCCATCCAGTTAAAGGACCACCGATGCCAGCAGAGAGCCAAGTGACCCGATTAGGAGTAATCCAGGTAAACCGAGCCAGTGATCTCGCTAATTTAATCGTAAAAAACTGAACAATTTTGTCTAAAAGAGAAACAGGGACTGTGATGGTTTCTTCCCCAGTACTAGCAGTAGCCTGGGGGGAACCTTCGAGAGACTGTGAATGCTCTGACATCGTAATTTTTACTTTAAATCTGGCAACAGAGAACCTAACACGGTCAATTGCGAAAAATCAAAAGCGATTCCATCCAACAACCTTCTGTATAAAATAATTCTGAATTAAAAGGGAATAGACAACCCTGCCCCAATGGTAATTTCATTTTGGTCTCTGACTCTCAGTTGGTGCCAAGTGGACGATCCGACGCGGTTGGTGACATAGAATTCGATATTGGGCTGATTACCCTCTTTATCTCCGCCTAGAATACTTCTGGGGTTCCAGCGAATCGCTGCAGACCAGGGAATCCGATTCGCTAGCGTATTGCCGATAAATGTATTGCCAGAACCAAAGAACGTTGCCCCCACTTCACCCACGAAACTAATATCACGGATCACTGCTACGGAGCCGCCCAGATTGAATCCTGCTCGTTCTGCCCCATTCCGTTGGACAAAACTAGTGATGGGTGTGAACCAGAAGGACAATTGATCGTTTAATTCATAGTGAAGGGGGAGGGATAGGGTGACGACAAAGCGTCGTCCTTCCGGACTATCTGTATTGAAGATTAAGGGAAAATCCTTGGGAGCCCCTCGGCGAAAGACGCCATTGCGATTGTTGTTATCAAAATTATCGAACAGATTGTTAGTCAAGCCCACGGTGACAGCAGCACTGCCAGTGAAGGGAGCCCCTTCGTCCTGATTCAGAAGCCGGAGTTTAACCCCGAAACCTTGTTCTGATTCATCCACCTCGCCAAAAATATAATCCAAATAAGTCGATATTTCAAAATCTTTGGTGATGCCATAGCGCAAGGCAGTCATGATGCCTTGTCCGCCCCCCTGCAAGTGAAAGAGAAATCGCTGGCTGGGTACTGTCCCGCCATCAAAAAAGGCTAGGCCATCTGTGGTTAGAGGCGAATCTTGTCCCTTCTGATCACGGTTAAAACTATCGGCGAACCGGCGATTAGCTGCAAACAAACTCGGGAGAGTGATCACCCGCACCCCAAGAGCGGTTAAGTCTCTGTCTGCCGTTAAGGCCAACGGCCCTTTACTGCCAAACGTGTTGGATGCAAATACATCCAGGCCCAAACTAGGATTCAGAAAATAACGCAGGCCCGCATTGTAAGCGATCGCCTTTGCTGGCAAACCCGTATCTCGATTAAAACTGTTATTGCCCGTGAACGGTACAAATGCGTCGCCCCAAAGGGTGAGGCGGGGATGGACTTGGTAGGAAATTGCTCCACTTAACCCTAAGGTGGTGCCAAAAGAGCCCGGATTGGCGATGGGAGCACGAGGGATAAAAACTGCATTGCTATCGGGAAAGAAGGCAACAGTAGGAGAAAGGGTAAACTGCCAGCGGTCATCAACGGTAGCTGTGACAGGAAATTGCAGAGATGGAATCAGACTTTTATTTTCTTGCTCGATTCCCCCAGGTCTAAATTCAAATGTGCGTTTCGTTAAAGGTACGGCCAAAGCGAAAGAACCGCTCAACGCCAAGGTATCGTCAGGATTATTCCACAGCCTTTGCTTAACAGATAGTGTTAAATCGCGGTTGTTGACGCGTCTAACAACCCCGAAAGGTCCCAGTCGGTCTGGTGTACCTGTGTCCACCACTTGCAAAGTCAGATCCAGCTCTGTACTGTCTGTAATGCCCCAAGTTACACCAACGTTGGGATAGGCGGCGGTCCCACTATCTGCTTCTGCGCCCGGTAGAAAGAACAGGCGGTTGTACAAACTCAGAGACACAGCACCATTGGGTAGATGAATCGCTGTCGGTTGCTGAAATTGTTGATTGGCCAATGGGCTGAAAATAGAGTCTTCTATTTCAGTCTCTTCATCTGTTTCTGATTCGGTAGAGGGCGTTGGGTCAACTTGTGCTAAATCGACTGCACTGCTAGAAGTTGGCAGTGGAGTGATGGCATCATTAGTAGACTTCTGAGAAATGGCTTGAGAAATCAATGACTGTCGCACCGAGCCGGGGGAATTGGTGCGTGAGCTGTGGCTGGGCTGGATTGCAGTGATTGAGTCAAGCTGACTATTAGTAGCTGGAGGATGAGGTTGGGCAATGGGGGCTGCTGGGTTAGGACTGTCGTCCTGTTCAGACTGAAGAGAAGATGCCGGAGGGCGTTCAGTCTGGAGAAGCAAAGCATGAGGAGTTGTTATCTTTGCAGGTGAAGACGGTCCACTATCAACTGCTGGAATCTGTTGTTTTTCTTGATCTAGCTGGTGTGAATGTGGCAGTGTTGTGCCTTGTAAATTGGCATTGAGTAAGTTGGCCTGTCTAAGATCGGCATCCTTGACAGAAGCGCGGCTTAAATCAGCATTGTTGAGATTGGCTGCCTTCAATGAGGTATTGCTGAGGTTAGCTTTGCTCAAGTTGGTTGCTTGCAAATTGGCCTTTGCTAGTTTGGCGCTAGCAAGATTGGCTTGACTGAGGTTAGCTGCCGCCAAATTGGCTTGTTGGACATTCGCCAAGTAGAGATTAGCGCCGGCCAGATTGGCGTGGCTCAAATTAGTCTGACTTAAATTGGCGTGACTGAGATTAGCACCTTGGAGGTCGGCATGACTTAAGTCGAGATTGCTGAGATTAGCACCCCTAAGATTACACTTTCTACATGAGCGCGTTTTCAGGAGTTGTTGGACAAGCGGAGTGTTTTGAGCATGAGCAGGAACGCTGCAACCCACGATGGCAACAAAAATAGTAGTCGATAGGGCGATTGACTTCATATTGAGGATAGTAGCTCCACCTAATCTCAGAGATCCGTGCATGGTTGCCCCTAGTCTTATGGCAATGCGGGCAGTTGGGGTAGAGTATACATCGGCTTGTTGGTGTTCGGATTAACGACAAAAAACCTGGCCGTGGTTGGCGAGAACATCTATCTGTAGCGGATGGTGGTTGATTTGTTCTCCATCCACAGCGACCAAGCCTTTAGAATCTAGTGGTTCTAAATGTAAACACCGAACTTTGTAATATTCCATTTCTGGGAGTAAGAGGTGCTCTCCCGTTGAAATTTTGAGAAAAGCGGTGAGCAAACGCCAACGAGAGATGCCTTTGCGGATGATTAAGACATCCATGTATCCGTCTGCTAACTGAGCATGAGGGGCGGCAAGGACGCTATGAGTTGCCCAGGCAACATTCATGACCCAAAGGGCAATAAATTCACCTTCAATGACCTGCCAGTCAAGACTTTGCCCATTGGCAGTAGATTTGTGATTCACAGTTTGCTTGGCATTGGAGGCAGAAAGTGCCAGAACCTGCGGTTGAGGGACTTCTGGACTTGGCTGCCAGTCTGGTGCTGGTATGAATGAAACCTTGCCCTGATAACTCCGCAGGGCCAAGATACTGAGAAAGGCATAAAGGTCACTGCGCAAAGAGCCTAGAAACTTGAGAAAACGTAATTTATTGGACTTGATATCAATGTCACTGATTAAAGCCCAGGCTAGCGAAAGGATGCTGTAATAGTGCTGGCCATCTTGCTTGACGATGCCAAGATTGATAGGTTGGCAATGGCCTTTAGCAATGATGAAGGCGGCATTCATTGGATCGTAAGATTCTTGAGATATCTCCAGGATCGTTTTTCCTAAGCCATTACCAGTTCCAGCGGGAATGATCCCAATTGGCTTCAAAATGGCAGCTTCTGCATCTGCATGGGTCATTAAACCATTAATCAATTCATAAACGGTGCCATCGCCGCCCACAACCACAAACCCATCAATGATCGTCAGATCTAGGTCTCGAACTGCCTGTATGGTCCGCTCTCCACCTTGCGTTTCAGCCACACTTAAGTGGTAATGGGCCGCTTCTAAAACAGACCGAATTGATTGAAACACTGGTTGGGCCTGTCGTCGCCCGCCTTGGGGATTGATCAACACTTGTAGGTGACGCGGCTTGACCGCTTCTTGAGGTTGAATGGGTAGACTCCACAAGGCTTGGCGCAGGGCATTGATCCAGTGCGATCGCATCTGCTCCGTAGAACAGGCGAACCGATATTCCCGCAAACGTCGACGTTGCGGTACAGTCCTAGAAGTGGGATAGGTACAAATCACCAACCCTAATAAACCTTGGGGATAGTCTTCAGGGCTAGGTTTCACCCCAACTACATCATCAAAAGATAACGTTTGCCGAACACCAGCGTGGAACCATGACAAGCTTGTTGCCGTCAACCAACCCTTGGCTCGAATGTCAAAAGTGACTTGATCAAGGTTACTGATAAAAAAAAGTTGTTCTTCGAAAACAATATCCAATTTAATCTGTTGCGAAAACAATGCTTTTCTGGACTCACGTTGCCCAAGATACTTGGAATATTCTGTGGCTAGGGACGGGGCTATTTATGGCTGGTGTTCTAGAATCTTTTCTGTGGAAAACAAAGCCATTTGAACTTTTAAATGTTCCCATTCAAACCCAATGGTTTGGAGCAAATAAAAGGTGGAGAGGATTGATCAGTCTACCATTAACTTGTGTAGTCAGTACTTTGCTGCTGCAATGGTTAGAGGTACCATTGTTCTCAAATTCAGGCCTGCCCATCCAGCTATCCGATTTTAATTACTTGGAGTATGGACTCCTAGTGGGCTTTGTTTTCAATTTGTCTGAGTTGCCGAACTCTTTTGTGAAACGACGCTTACAAATTCCTCCTGGTAACGAGAATAGCAAGATTTTCTATGTGATTGATCACATGGATTCTACTTACGGTGTTTTGATCCTGTGGTTTTTCTATTTTCACTTTCCCTTGCACCTGATTTTGACGGGGGCTTTTGTCACACCTCTATTATTTATGGGAGCAACAGGAGTGCGTAGACAGTTGGGTTTAAAGGCATAGTTGGAGTTGACAAAATCAGAGAAGTACTCTCAAAATTGGCCCAATGCAAGGTTAATTTGTATTAATGAAGGGTTTGAATCTGAATCTCAGCAAAAAAAACAAATAAGCGGTAAGATTTGATGTATTTGGACTTAGGAGATATGACCACTCTATGAGAGTTTTACTGATATACCCCCTCTTTCCAAAGAGTTTTTGGTCATTTGAGAAAACCTTGTCCTTGATTGACAAAAAAGCATTATTGCCACCCCTGGGATTGGTGACGGTGGCTGCAATTCTGCCCCAAGAATGGGAGTTTCGGCTGATTGACCGCAATATTGAAGCTGTGCCTGAGTCAGACTGGGACTGGGCTGAGATGGTGATTCTATCCGGCATGATTGTGCAGAAGGAAGATATGTTGACTCTTGTGAAAGAATCCCATCGGCGAGGCAAGAAAGTTGCTGTCGGTGGACCTTTTGCCACCTCTGTTCCTGAAGATTTTCAGGCTGTGGGTGCAGACTACCTGATTCTGGACGAAGGGGAAATTACGCTACCCATGTTCATCGAAGCGGTGGAGCGCGGTGAGGAAAGTGGTGTTTTCAGAGCTACGGAAAAACCAGCCGTCACGGATACGCCTATCCCCCGATTTGATCTGTTGAAATTCGCTGCTTATGACAATATGTCAGTGCAATTTTCGCGGGGATGCCCGTTTCAATGCGAATTTTGCGACATCATTGTTCTCTATGGCCGTAAGCCCCGCACAAAAACTCCCGACCAACTGATTGGTGAACTAGAGCGTCTTTTTGAGTTGGGATGGCGTGGCTCAGTATTTATGGTGGATGACAACTTCATTGGCAATAAACGCAATGTGAAGCTGCTGTTGGCTGAGTTGCGCGGTTGGATCGCAGAGAAGGATTATCCCTTCAACTTTGCGACTGAGGCTTCGGTTGACTTAGCCCAAGATGAAGAGTTGATGGATCTGATGATCGAGTGCAACTTTACAAGTGTGTTCTTAGGGATTGAAACTCCGGATGAAGATAGCTTGAAGGTCACTAAGAAATTCCAAAATACCCGTGATTCCCTCAGCGAATCCATCGATACGATGTCTGAGAAAGGCTTACGAATTATGGCCGGGTTCATTATTGGCTTTGATGGCGAAAAAAGTGGAGCGGGCGATCGCATTACCCGATTTGTCGAAAAGACCAATATTCCGATTGCCTTGTTTAGTATGCTACAGGCTTTGCCCAATACAGCACTGTGGCATCGCCTCGAAAAAGAAGGACGGTTGATAACAGGTCAAGAAGGCACAGGCAATCAAACCTCGTTGATGAATTATGTACCGACTCGCCCTATCGATGAAATTGCCAATGAATATGTAGAAGCCTTCTGCAACATATATGATCCTCAAAAGTATCTTGACCGTACTTTTCGTCATTTTATGAGCATGAATATTCGCCCCCGCAAAGGTGGATCGGGGACCAAGTCTTTCAAGAAGGTGAGCTGGGTCGACATTCGAGCGATTGGTACCCTTGCCTGGCGTCAAGGCGTTGTCCGCAATACTCGCTGGAAGTTTTGGATTAATTTGTTCCGCATGATCCAAAAGAATCCAAAAGTGCTAACTCGATATCTGATTGCGACTGCGTTTATTGAGCACTTCATGGAATATCGGCAAATTGTGCGGCATGAAATTGAGTCGCAGTTAGCCGTGCATTTGCAAAATCATCCGCGGGTTGTTGTTAAGTCTGTAGCGGAGTCTTCTCAGCAGGAGCAAATCCCAGCTAAAACGGCTTAACAGCATTAGTTACTTTCCTTAGTCGTTGCGATCCACTCCTCCTAACTGCATGTCTAACCTATCCTTGTCTGAGCAAACCTGGTCGTTAGATCATGAGGCTCTGATTGATCTGTGCCAGCGGCACGATAATGTATTGATCATTCAAGATTTGGACGGGGTTTGCATGGGCTTGGTGAAGAATCCCTTGACCCGAATGATTGATCCAGCCTATATCCATGCTGTTCGACAACTGGATAGACATTTCTATGTCTTAACGAATGGTGAACATATTGGTGATCGTGGCGTCAATCGCATTGTTGAAAAGGCTTTAGGTAAAGAGACCGTTGCCCAAAAAGGACTGTATTTGCCAGGTTTAGCCGCAGGGGGAGTGCAATGGCAAGATCGCTTCGGCTCAGTTTCTCATCCAGGGGTGAGTCCCCAGGAACTAGAATTTTTGGCGGCCGTGCCCAACCAAGTGAGTCGGCGTTTGCGGCAGTCCTTGCCCAAGGACACGCATGAAGACTATCAATCCTATGTGCAAGCGGCAGTCCTAGACAATTTAGTGTCTCCAACGGCAAATCTCAATGTCTTTTACGAGCGCTTTGCCAATGAAATTGAAGTGTACAGCCATCTGCAACAACAAATGCAATCTCTGATGGCGGAGCTGCTCCAACAAGCGGTATCACAGGGCTTAGAGAACTCTTTTTTTGTCCATCTTGCCCCTAATCTGGGTAAAGATGAGCAAGGCAATGAAATTCTCCAACCCGCTCAAGATCTGGATGCAGGGACGACAGATTTTCAGTTCATGCTGAAGGGAGGCATCAAAGAAGTAGGAGTACTGGTAATTTTGAATCGGTACTATCACTATCGAACGGGACAGTATCCTTTGGGGGAAGATTTCAATGCCCGCCAGGCTCCTCAGTCCCAGTCAGCACTATTAGACTTAGTCAAAGAGAATTTTGATCCAGCCCAAATGCCTACCATGATCGGTGTGGGCGATACGGTGACGAGCAAAGCAGTGGAAGAGCAGGGGGAATTGAAGTTTAAGCGAGGAGGGAGCGATCGCAACTTCTTGCACCTGATCCAAACGCTAGGCCAGGAGTTTGATACGGGTAATGTTGTTGTTTACATTGACAGCAGTGGTGGTGAGGTCAAAAACCGTAAGCCTTTGCAAGTAGAGGCCATCTCTCATTCACCCATCGGTGTCAGTCCCCAATCAGGTATGGGTTTATCCCATCAAGTCCTTTCAGGTCCTGGAGATGATCGGGATACAGAAGATCCATTAACGCTGAATGTGGTTTTCCCTCGGGGACATAAGCAGTATATTCAATGCTTTCGGGAAATTGCTCAGGGCCGGGGACAGTAAATTAAGGGAAAGTGTCAGCCTTGAATATCCGACATTGAGAAACCGCCACTATCTTAATACGCTGAATGTTACTGAACGATACTTTACTGATATCGCATCCCAGGGATAGATCCTGCTGTATCTATCAAGGTATTGGTAAAGCTGGTAATCTTTTTGATATGCGTCTGAGCAAAATCCGAAATTCGTAAAGCAGCAAAGTCTTCTTTGTTCAGATAATTGCACTTTAGATTTACCCAACAAGATTGCGATAGATAACTTAATATTATACCCCCGCCTAATGGGAGAAGAGTTAGGTAAAGATGTGGGGCGTGAGATTCGAACTTGCGCTGAGAATCCAGTCGAACAAAGTCGCATAAGGGTCAAGCATCGCTGTTATCCTACTCTTAGATTTAGCAAATTTGAAGCTGCTCACAAATTGTGTAAAGCAGTGAGTAAAGTGGATAACTTCTTAAGACCTTTCAATCATATGGCAAAATTTATGTGTCTATCTAACCAAAGAAGAAGTTCATTAAATCGTTGAATGAACTTGAAGAATTATTCCAAGCTGCTTAGCTGCAAAAGAAAAGCATATTAAAGATTTTGTAAATAGGTGCTATGCCAGACAATATCATTGACGCTCAAATAGATGAAATATTTGAGATAATTAAAGAAAATTACTATATTTTTTTAAAAAGAGAAAATAAGGACATTTGCAAGCAGAATACTAAATCAGCAAAGAATAAATACTCATTTGTTCTGAGAATATTTCAGGGATTTTATCAAAATCACTCATTATGGTATTTTTTATTCTTAGCTATAGCCTTTTTACTATTTGTTGTTTTTGTCGCTTTTTTAACTCTAAGCTTGAGCAATAACGTAACTTTAGATAATGAACCAAGTTCGATTGCAAAAATAATAATAATAATTTGCCTTGTACTTAGCTCTGTATTTACTTTTATAGCTTATGCAAAATTATTTGCAGAAATCTCTAAGGATACATATCCACATCAACTTCTAGTTGTCAAAGATAAGATAAAGACTCTTAATTTGCCAAAAAATTTAAATTTCTTTAAACTTCACGATCAAATACTTTCTAAGTCTCTTTATGAAGTTAGGCTGATATCTTTGCAAGCTTGCATCTCATATTTCGAACTATCTATATCAACTATGGAAGAATACCAGAAAGCATATGAAAAGATTTCTTTTATTATTACTTTGATATTTATTCTTTCAATCTATATGATCTATGGAAATCTTCTTGAAATCAAGAAAATTGTTGATGTTATTAAATATTATCCGTTATTCGTTTTAATAAACTCTATACTGCAAGGACTAGTCTATTGGCGTTGTCATGTAAGAATTCAATGTTTGCAGCAATCACTTTTACTTCTTAATAATCTAAAATCAATAAATATATTTTTAAAGCAATAGTCTTCTTTACGGAACTAGAAGCAACTATTTATACATAGATTTCATTTATAAAATTTAATATTTAGTTTCATTGATATTATGTTTTCTAGAGTAGCTTTATATTGTTACTTCTATATATAGAGCTGTGCTATTTCTCTCTGTCTTTTTTGTGGGTTATAGTGCTCCTCGGTACGCAATTTTGACTTCTCAAATAAACTTTAAAAGAGATAACAGAATGATTATATTTCAATTCTATATTTTGCCAAATTAAAGTGAATGTAAAGAGGAGTGTCTATGAAGCAATTTTTTGGATTAGCGGTTATCGCTGGAAGTCTGATGTTGACCTATTCTCAGCCTGCGCATGCCGGTGAAGCTCTGCAAGTGGTCTATCCCGCCAACGAACAGGAAACAACTGCTGCTCAGATTTTCTTGATCGGCACCGCACCCTCCAAGGGAGACGTGACCGTCAATGGCAAAGTCATTGATCGGAGTCCCACTGGCAACTTTGCCCCTAGCTTTCTCCTAGACATGGGTGAGAATACTTTCAACCTCCAATACGGTGATCAAACCCTGACTCTGAAAATCACTCGTACCTCGGCCTCCCCTTTGCCCGCAGCTACAGGATTTGCAAAAGACTCTCTAGAACCGAAAACAGATATTGCTAAGCTCCCCAATGAACCCGTTTGTTTTCAGACGATTGCTCAACCCAATGCCCAAGTTTCCGTTCAGATTGGTTCTCAGACTGTGCCCTTACAATCCCAGGGAGCAGCAGTAGAGTTGCCTCCCAACTCTGCGGCATTAATCCAACAGAATCAGCCCCAAAGCTCAGATCAAGCGGGTGTTTACCAAGGTTGTACTGCTTTTTCTCAACCCGGAGTCTTAGGCAAACCCGTCTTTCGGCTCACGAAAGGGGGACAAACGCTACAGCGCCAAGGATCTAACACCATTGAAATTCTTTCCCCCCAAGCTTTTTCAGGGGTTGAAGTTACCAGCGATCAAGGGGTTGCTCGAACGGGGCCGAGTACAGACTACTCTCGCCTAACTCCCTTACCCAAGGGCACCCAGGCTCGGGTGACTGGGCGCGATGGCGAATGGCTGCGGTTAGAGTATGGGGCTTGGATTAAAGCCGAAGAGACCCGTCCCCTTGCTCAGAAGACGTTACCCCATCCCCTGATTCGGAGTCTTCGTAGTCGTCAAGTGCCCGGTTGGACTGAGGTGGTTTTTCCCTTGCAAACCCCCGTTCCCATCAGTGTGGAGCAGAGCGATCGCACCTTCACACTCACCCTGCATAACACGACGGCCCAAACCGATGTTATTTCCATGAACGATGACCCCGTCATTCGACGGTTGGATTGGCAACAGCCTGCACCGGGGCGAGTGGAATATCAGTTCAAGCTCAAACCTAAGCGACAGTGGGGATATAAACTCCGTTACGAAGGCACCAGCCTGATTTTATCTCTACGTCATCCTCCCACTGGCAAGGGATTAGCCAATGTCAAAGTCTTACTTGATCCAGGGCACGGGAGTCAGAATGATTTGGGGGCAAGAGGACCAACGGGGTTACCGGAAAAAGATGTGACGCTTGTGGTGAGTAAACTCTTGCAGGCAGAGCTAAAAAAACGGGGGGCCACGGTGGTGATGACTCGCGAGGGGGATGATGATCTCTATCCCCAGGATCGAGTGGATGTGATTAACAAAACAGAGCCAACCATCGCTATTAGTGTTCACTACAATGCTTTGCCGGATAGCGGCGATGCCGTGAACACGGCTGGTATTGGAGCCTTTTGGTACCATGCCCAAAGTCATGATTTGGCAGTCTTTTTGCACCATTATCTAGTCGATGATTTGCAGCGTCCTGACTACGGTATTTTTTGGAATAATTTGGCTTTAACGCGGCCGACAGTGGCCCCAGCAGTGCTTATGGAGTTGGGATTTATGATCAATCCCACGGAGTTTGAGTGGGTGACGGACCCGAAGGCCCAGAAACAACTTGCTGTGAGCATGGCAGATGCGATCGCAGCCTGGTTTGCTCAACCCTAATGTATCGATGTTGAAGATGAGGTAGATGGAGAAGATGCCAATACATCTGCGGATAATACGGACGCTACAATCTTTCAATTAACTCTGTATAAATAGCCTACTAAAGACGATGTGCGACTTAATTGATTTACTCTCATGAAACAGGAAAGCCCTATCATCGTTATCGCTCTTCAATGACTCTAGCCAGAGGAAAATTTTAATCGTGCAGTCATAGGGTCACCTCGGAACTGATTCATGAGCCGAATTAGTATTTGCAATCCTTTCTGGAGCTATGGAATAGGAAAAACCATCAGCCAAGGTTTTAATTGATTAGCACTGACCCAAGGCAGTAGGATTAGACGAAGATTGTTGAGCCAGTTTTTCCACCCATTACCCTTGTTCCAGAAGGAATGTTGTGTGAACGCGGAGACAATGACTGAATTGTTGAATTGAGTGGCAACTGTCCCTTCAGGATGCATTGGTGGAGTGTG
>ENA-ORXU01002347-ORXU01002347.1-marine-metagenome-genome-assembly--contig:-NODE-2347-length-13112-cov-3.144611_pt1 | contig 13112 bp, 10 predicted proteins | sample MGYA00237869_ERZ511484 | MGnify/ENA metagenome assembly ERZ511484
AGCCAACTCTCCAACAGCAAACATTACCCAGCAATTTAGAATTGAGCTTAATCGACCCCGAAGATAAGGTTTTGGCTTCAATTAAAGCCGAGGCAGAAGACAACTTTATTCAGCTACCATATTTTCGCGGGGCTAAAAGCGAGAAATTCACGATTGGCATCAGCTTAAATTCCTTTAGCTACCGTGAAAAGTTTTTGATATGAAGATCGTAATCAACTTAGGTCGGGGCAATCTCTATGACGGTTGCGAAAGCATTATGGTGCAGCTACTACGAGATCGCCAGTATCTGCGCCAGTTTAGCGGTAGCCTACCCCCAGCACCTGAGTTAGCCGAGCTATACGAACAATGGCAACTGGGTTATCGAGCCTTTTATCAAGAAAAAGCTTTGCGAATAGGTTTGCTGCAAACCGAAGGCATGAGATATTCGGCAGCAGACTTTCGCAAAATTTGTCGTCAAATTCCTCAGCAACTAAATCAGTGGTTGAGTAACGAAGAATTTGCTCGGATCGAACGAGCTTTACGTACCGATCTTCAGAAAAACGAACCGCTACAAATTATTATTGTTGCTGCCAATCCCCAGCTACAGCAAATACCCTGGCAGCACTGGCAGTTTATCGAAGACTACCCCCAGGCAGAAGTGAGCTTCCACTCCTTAAACTGGCAAGAAATCGAGCAACCGACCCGCACCCACCAGCAGGTTCGTATTCTCGCGGTGATGGGCAACAGCAGCGGTATTAACGTGAAGCAAGATTTAGCCCTGCTGCAAACCCTGCCAGAAACAGAGCTTACCGTTCTCACCGAGCCACCTCTGAGCCAGCTAAACGAATGTCTCTGGCAGTCAGAAGGATGGGATATTCTTCTCTTTTCGGGTCACAGCCACAACGAACTAGAAGCGGGATATTTATATCTCAACGGAACAGAGAATATCACCATTGCCCAACTCAAACATTCACTCAGTAAAGCGATCGCTCAAGGACTTCAGATCGCTATCTTTAACTCCTGCGAGGGAATAGGACTGGCGATCGAACTGGCAGACCTGTCTATTCCCTACACGGTGGTGATGGGGGAACCCGTACCCGATCGCATTGCTCAGGTCTTCTTACAGTATTTTCTCTCGGCGTTTGCAGATGGCAAAACCTTTACCCTCGCGGTAAAAGAAGCTCGACAAAAATTAGCAGGGTGGGAAACTGACTACGTCTGTGCGAGCTGGCTGCCGATAATTTGGCAAAATCCCGCTACGGATTCTCTTACCTGGAAAGATTTACTAATCAACAAAAATCAGCCTACAGCTAGCAAGAATTATCGACTTGCCTGGTTGGGTAGTTTGGCTGTTGCCAGCGCCATCGCAATTTGCCGCTCTCTGACCTGGTTAGAACCGCTAGAACTTAAAGCTTACGACTACCTAGTACGGCAACGCCCTGCCGAAACAGTAGATCCGCGCATTTTGGTGATTGAAATTACCGAAGCCGACACCAATAGCGATCGCTATCCGATTACGGATGGAACTTTAGTCGAAGCGATCGATCTGCTCAAACAGCATCAACCAACGGCAATTGGTTTAGATATTCATCGTGCCTACGGTAGGGGAGCAGAATATCAGCAGCTAGTCCGACGCTTAGAGCAGCATGAGAATATCTTTCCTGTCTGCGCCTATGGCAACACTAGTGATAGTTATAATCCTCCTCAAGGATTATCCCAGAAGAAACTAGAGCAGCAGATGGGCTTTAGCGACCTGCTAATTGACGCTCCGTCTCAAAATTTGGCTCTTTACACCCTCAGCCAAAAACCGATCTTTGATGCCAATCTTACAGTTCGCCGTCAACTCCTGTCTTACGATCCGATCTTCGCAGCCACTTCTTTAAAATGTTTGACACCCTATAGTCTCAGTTTTCAGTTAGCCTTTGAATATCTGCAAGCTCGCGGCGTAGAACCTCTTAGCGTCAACTCAGAACAGCAGTGGCAGTTTGGTGAAGTTACCTTTGAGGAAATGCCGCGCCGTTTTGCTGCCTACCAACAGCTAGATGGCAAAAGCAGCCAAATTCCAATTAACTATCGCGCGGGCAATCCAGGAAACAAAATTACCCTCAATCAACTGCGTTCGGGCAATATCGATCCAGACTGGATTAAGGATCGAATCGTGCTGTTGGGATATACGGCAACGGTGGCTCAAGATTATTTCGACACTCCCGATGGAATTATGCCAGGAGTCTGGATTCATGCTCATATGACTAGCCAGATCGTTAGTGCGGTCGAGAACGGGCGATCTCTCATTTGGGCATTGCCTCAGTGGGGAGACTGGCTTTGGATACTGGGGTGGTCGCTTATAATGGGAACAATTCTTGCAACTCTAGCAAAGCATCCCTTGTTTTGGTCTGTATTGGCGACCATAATCCTCATTGCGATTTCAGATCGTGTTTGCTGGCTTTTACTTATTAGAGGTGGTTGGTTACCCTACCTGCCTACAGTTTTATCTTTATTAATTATTACTTGCATCGTTATTGTTTATCGCACTGCAAGACCCTTTAATAATCAACTATCAACAAGTTAATGTCTTATAGCAAAATATCTATTTTCCTAATCTTAAGTGCGATAATGCTGCCACCGCTATTTGGCAAGCCTGTAGTTGCCCAATCATCGACAAGTGGAGACAAAATACCAGCTAATACAAAAAGACCAGCCCCTCCGCGCCGAATTCCTCCCAACAAAGTTAAACCTGGTGGCGGATTAGATCCTAGCTATCAAGCGTGTGAGAATGATAAATCATCTTTAACTGCTTTGATTCCCGTCAACAATCCCGTTCTGACGGCTCAATCCCATCCTAGCTTTTTGTTTTATATTTCAGATAAAGCGACTGCAATCGACTACGGCGAATTTTCTCTGTTTACCGCCTCAGAAAAAACGCGAATTTACTCCACAAAAATTGACTTAAAAAACACCCCAGGAATTATCAAAATAAATTTACCGAACGCTTCTGAATATGCGCTGGAAATGGATCGATCCTATCATTGGTATTTCAGAGTTTATTGTCAAACTGAAACAGATAATCCCAGATTTTTAGATGTAGACGGCTGGATCGAACGAGTTTCTATCACACCCACTACCGACAAACAGACTGAAACAGCATCTCCGTATATTTAGTATGATGCGATCGCCAAAACTGCTCAAAACTTGTTAGCAACCCCTCAAGACCCCGCCGTCAAAAACCGCTGGCGAGAATTGTTTACAGTTTATCGAGCAGGAATATTTAGTAGATACGAGCATTCAGTCTATAATCGTCGATAAAAATGCGATCGAGCAATGACAAAAAACTTGTCCGCATGTATGATTCGGCATGCAGTAAAAAAAGAAGCCAGATTCGCTATGGTTAGCAAGCCCAACTTCTATATTTTTATAGTCAAATTATTAATTGCCGAGTCTCGATAAATAGACTAATAACTAATAACTACCTTTACCAACTATTTAGATCCCCAGCGATCGATTAAATTACTGCTCGACGATAAAAGCTTCGGTCATTTGATAAGCCTTGTCATCCGTAAACTGTTCGGGAGGATGCTTCATAAAGTAAGCAGAAGGAGCAGTTAATACGCCACCAATACCGCGATCCAAACCTAACTTGCAGCAGCGAATCGCATCAATTACGACCCCAGCAGAGTTTGGAGAGTCTTCTACCGAAAGCCTCATCTCCATATTCATTGGCACGTCGCCAAACAATTTACCCTCAATGCGGATAAAGGCTACCTTGTTATCTTTTTGCCAAGGCACATAATCACTGGGACCTACATGAATATCTTCATAATCAAGGCGTTTAGCAATTACACCCTGTACCGCCTCAGTTTTTGACTCCTTTTTAGAATCTAGGCGAGTGCGATCGAGCATGTTGCGGAAGTCAGTATTACCGCCAGTGTTTAGCTGATAGGTACGTTCGACTTTGACCCCGCGCTTTTTGCACAAATCGACTAGAGTACGGTGACTGATGGTTGCCCCAAACTGAGATTTAATATCGTCGCCAATGATAGGAATACCATGACGCTCAAATTTTTCTGCCCACAACGGCTTGCTGGCAATAAAGACAGGGATACAGTTAACAAACGCCACCCCAGCATCCAAAGCACATTCGGCATAAAATTCTACGGCTTCTTGTGAACCAACGGGCAGATAATTAACCAAAACCTCTGCGCCAGTTTTCTTTAGACTGTTAACAACATCGGCTTTAGACTGTTCTTGGCGATCGCTAACAACAAAAGTATATTTCTCATCAGTCCCGTTCATATGGGCTGCCACACCATCTAAAACGGCTCCCATTTCTACTATTACGCCTGTTTTTGGCACGTTTTCACAAAAAACAGTAGTACAGTTGGGAGCAGCAAAAATAGCCTCGGCGACATCTTTTCCGACTTTGCGCTGGTCAATATCAAAGGCAGCAACTACTTCAAGATCGTAGGGCTTATAGCCTCCAAGATCCCAGTGCATCAAGCCAATAGCGTCTTCTTTCTGTTTATCACGGTAATATTCGATTCCTTGGATAAGAGAACTAGAACAGTTTCCTACACCGACAATTGCAACTTTTATGCTCCCCACGGTTTAACCTTCCTCCATTATTCGACTACATTATAGGGAAATCTTACAGTCATTGTTTAAAAATTGGTAAACGAATGGTAAATAATTCCACCATAGTAGATGTTTTACTCGATAAATCGGCAAGTCAGCCAGATCGAACTGCCTATACTTTTTTAGCCGATGGAGAAAACGAATCTGGTAGCTGTACCTATCAAGAACTAGATCTTCAGGCACGAGCGATCGCCGTAGCCATGTTAACTAAGGTAAGTCCAGGCGATCGCGCTTTATTGGTTTATCCCTATACTGCTGGTTTAGAATTTATTGCTGCTTTTATAGGTTGTCTCTATGCTGGAGTTGTCGCCGTTACCGACTATCCCCGACAGCATATTAAATCACTTAGTCAGTATCAAGACCGTATTGTCGATTGTCAAGCGGGAATTGTCCTCACTACCTCAGAATTTGCCAATCTCGTTAAGGGAAAACTGCTCTCTAACCCAGGCATGGCGCTTAAACTCAAAGGTTTGCCCTGGATCGCCACCGATGCCGTAGATTCAAAGTCAGGCGATCGCTGGCAAGCACCAGAAATCGATAGTGATACCCTCGCTTTCTTGCAATATACTTCGGGTTCGACTGGTCAACCTAAAGGAGTTATGGTTACACACGGCAACGTAATTCATAACTCTGAGGTAATCTATAAATCTTTTGGTCATCATCCCCAGACAAAAATTTTGATGTGGTTGCCAATGTTTCATGACATGGGCTTAATTGGGGGGGTAATGCAGCCTCTATTTGCGGGCTTACCTGCGGTGTTGATGTCGCCGATCGCTCTAGCGCAACAACCTTTTCTCTGGCTCAAGGCACTGTCTAAATACAAAATTACTACTAGCGGCGGTCCAAACTTCGCTTACGACCTGCTGTGTCAGAAAATTACCGACGAACAAAGAGCCAGTTTAGATCTCAGTCATTGGCAAGTAGCATTTACTGGGGCTGAACCTGTAAGGGCAGAAACCCTAACCGCCTTTAGTGAGCTATATAAACCCTGTGGCTTCAAAAAAGAAGCGTTCTACCCCTGTTACGGGATGGCTGAAGCGACATTATTCATCACGGGCATTAACTCTGGAGAATATCCTACCGTTACCCACCTCGATAAAAAAGCTCTAACAGAAGATAAGGCGATCGCCGTTACGGCAGAACATCCCGACGCAAAGGCTGTGGTTAGCTGTGGTCATACCTGGTTGGGAGACGAAATTCTGATTGTCAATCCCGAAACTAAAACAAAATGCAGTGAAGAACAGGTGGGCGAAATCTGGGCAGCAGGGGCAGGTATTGGCATTGGCTACTATCAACGCGAAGAATTAACCGAGACTACTTTTAAAGCAACCTTAGCTGACGATGATTCTAAAACCTATCTGCGGACAGGAGATTTAGGCTTTATCAAAGATGGCGAACTCTACATCACAGGCAGGATCAAAGATATGATGATCCTTTGGGGACGCAATCACTATCCCCAACACATTGAAGAAACCGTCGAAACTTGCCATCCCGCCCTACGCCCCAATCATGGTGCAGCCTTTAGCGTCGATGTAGCAGGAGAAGAGCAGCTAGTAATTGCCCACGAAATAAACCGTACTGACTTACGCAAGTTAAACGCCGAAGAAGTAATTGGCGCAATTCGTCTATCCGTCGGCGAACAAAACATGGCAAACGTTTTCGCCGTGGCACTACTCAAAACGGGCAGCATTCCGAAAACCTCTAGCGGTAAGATCCAAAGACGTGCCTGTCAGAGTATGTTCCTCGATGGCAGTTTAAACACCGTGGCACAGTGGCAACAGTCCGAAATACCCGAAACTGACATTACCGACTTAGCGGGACAGTTTTTTAGCGATTAAATTAGTAGAAGCAGAAGGCAGAAGGCAGAAGGCAGAAGGCAGAGGGCAGAGGGCAGAAGGCAGAGGGCAGAAGGCAGAGGGCAGAGGGCAGAGGGCAGAAGGCAGAAGATAAGCAAAGTCGTATCTGCAAGAATATGTTTTAAAAGTGTACAGCTTGACTTGTAAGCCCCCTAAATCCCCCAAGCTTGGGGGACTTTAAGTTAAAGCCCTCTCCCAAGAAGACAAAAAGCATAACCAAAAAACTCTCTGCATCTTTGCGTCTTTGCGCGATACTAATTACCATTAGCCAAACAATACTATTTCGGAAACCAAATTATATGATGGGCTGGATACAATACTTTATTCCAGATACTTTAAATCTACTCTGGCTTGCCCTAAGTCTATTTATTGCTGGAGTTATTGAGGCTTTTTTATGGAAAACCAGCCCTTTCCAAGCTTTGAACATTCCAATCCAAACTGCTTGGTTTGGCGCAAACAAAAAGTGGCGGGGCTTAATAAGTTTGCCCATTGCTATGCTGATTAGCGTCTATCTTTTAAAAGCGATCGAGCTTCTGATTCCCGCCCTCTCCCAGCAGTCAATTTCCTTTTCCAACTTCAACCTAATTGAATTTGGTTTACTTGTCGGCTTTATTTTTAACCTTGCCGAATTACCCAACTCTTTTATTAAACGTCGCTTAGATATTCCTCCAGGCGATGAAAACAATAAGCTGTTTTACTTCATCGACCACATGGACTCTACTTACGGAGTTCTAATTCTCTGGTACTTCTATTTTCACTTCCCCTTACACTTTATCGTTACGGGATTAATTGTTACCCCACTGCTATTTATGGGCGCAACTGAGTTGAGGAAAAAACTGGGTTTAAAGTAGCTGCTGTTTGGCTGCTCTAAAATTATCGCAATGCCTTGTATATGTAAGAAAAATAGAGATTGTGAGAAAGTTTAGTGCTGTTATCCGGTAGAGATAAAATTTGCGCTCCTCAATCAATAAACTGGGGAATTGCTTTCTGTTTCATTTTTATTTGAGCATGTTGACGAATTCCAGACTCAACAACTCCCGTTCTTATATAAAAGCGATTGTAATCAACATACTCGCTTAGCAGCCAGTAAAATGCCTCAAAAACTATATGACCTTTTCCAAATAAAAGATCGATATGCGTGCTTATTTCTGCTTTTATTAATTCTTCTTCAAGCCAAGAAGATTTGAGTCCATAAGAAACACCTTTTGGTATTTTTTCTTTGGTAATATTCATCTTGTTACCTTTGATATTAAGATTAACGGCGACTGCCTCTAACTATCGATCGCTTTTAAATTATAAATAGCGTCTGCAACCATATTCATAACATTTAGACTATTGTTATTCTCTAATACGATCGCTCTAAACAAATCAGCTCGATAATATTCTCGCGAGTAATATTCATAATGAAAATGCGATCGCTTTAATCTTAAAAAGATAGATCTTTGTCGCGAGGACAACTTTTTCTTAATAGTAAAAACTGTAGGATTGAACTTACAACGACAACTAACTGGTTTAAAACCATGCTTTTCAGACAGCTATTCGACCGAGAATCTAGCACCTACAGCTATTTAATTGCCGATACGTCAACCAAAGAGGCAATCCTAGTTGATTCTGTTCTCGAACAAATTGACAGGGATTTACAGCTTATTAGAGAACTCGATCTAACTCTCAAATACTGTCTAGAAACCCACATTCACGCAGACCATATTACTGCTACGGGAAAATTGCGCGATCGCACTAACTGTTTGGGAATTGTGCCGATTAACGCGCCAGCAAAATGCGCGGATCGTTTTATCAAGCATGGTGAAATTCTCAAATTAGGGCAGGTAGAAATAAAAGCGATCGCTACTTTGGGACATACTGATAGTCATATGGCTTATTTGATTGACGGCAAACGTGTCTTAACAGGTGATGCTTTACTTATCCGTGGCTGTGGAAGAACAGATTTTCAAAATGGCGATGCAGGCACTCTTTATGATTCTGTAACCAGCAACCTATTTAGTTTACCCGACGAAACATTAGTCTATCCCGCCCATGATTATCATGGTCGAACCGTTTCTACTATCGGCGAAGAAAAACAATGGAATCCTCGATTTGGAGAGAATAATCGCCAAAGCTTTATCAGACTAATGAATAATCTCAATCTCTCCTATCCCCGCAAAATGATGGAGGCTGTCCCTGCCAATCAGGGCTGCGGTCAAATTAATTCGCTCGCTAGCTAATCACAAAAAGTCAGACAATTATTGAATATCTGTAGGGTGGGCAAAAAATAATATTGTCCATAGTTTCAAATATAGATCTTTGCCCACCAAATTAAAGATAGATCGCTATCCCTTCACACAAACCACCTGCTTGATTGTAGCGACAACCTCAACCAAATCCGATTGATTTGCCATTACCTGTTCGATAGGCTTATATGCCCCAGGAATCTCATCAATAATCTTGCTATCCTTACGGCATTCAACGCCCTGAGTTTGCTCGATTACATCCTCAACGGTAAACTCTTTTTTGGCTTTAGTACGAGACATCAACCTTCCCGCCCCATGACTACAGGAGCAATAGCTATCATGATTGCCTTTACCTCTGACAATATAAGATTTTGTCCCCATTGAGCCAGGAATAATCCCATAGTCTTCAGTTTGAGCGCGGACAGCACCTTTACGAGTTACATAAACCTCTTCGCCAAAGTGAACTTCTTTTTCAGCGTAGTTATGGTGGCAGTTTACCGACAACAAAGGTTTAATCTCTTTTCCGCCCGAAACAAATTCCTCCACTATCCGCTTAAAACGCGCCATCATCACGTCGCGGTTAAAACGAGCATAGTTCTGCGCCCACTGTAAATCGCGCCAATATGCCTCAAATTCGGGCGTACCCGCCACAAAATAAGCTAAGTCTGGATCGGGCAGACTGAGATCTGCTAGTTCGGCTAATTTTTTACCCGTAGAAATATGACACTGAGCCAGCTTATTACCGATATGACGCGAACCAGAATGGAGCATTAGCCAGACATGGTTTTCTGTATCCAAACACAGCTCGATAAAGTGGTTTCCACCGCCTAAAGAACCCATTTGCGACGTGGCTTTATTATCTAAATCCTGTACTCCTGGGTGTAATTCTTTAAAATCTCTCCAGCCTTGCCAGTTAGTAACGCTTTTCTCAATCTTCTTATTCCCCCAGCGACCTACAGGAATCGCTCGCTCGATCTGATGACGAATTTTTTTGAGCTTTCCTTCCAGGCGATCGCCAGTAAAAGGCATTTTGATTGCAGCCATACCACAACCCACATCTACGCCCACAGCAGCAGGGATTACAGCATCTTTAGTAGCTATAACAGATCCAACCAGCGCCCCTTTTCCCAAATGCACATCTGGCATTAAGGCGACGTGTTTAAAGACAAAAGGTAGCGAGGCAACATTACTCGCCATCTCCGTTTCTCGGCGATCGAGTTCGTGATTTGCCCAGGATAATACGGGCTTGTTGCTAGATAAATCTAATTGTTCGTGTGGCATGATTCTATTTTTAACTACATATATATTACGCAATCTGAAATAATTTTGCAGCGTAAATTGTAGAGATATACTTAAAACCTATGGCTGCTATAGGATTCAGTATTTAGTTAAGTAAAAATAAGCGCAAACTATACTATTCGATCGGAAACTAAGTTACAACGGTCAACAGTACCCCGCGTTAAAAGCACGGGGCTTGCGTTGACTTCGTCAAAGTCATCAGCAGTAACAAATCGAGATTTAAAATATGACTCACAAATCGAATGCCTGGTTGATTAAAATGTTTTCTTTGCTGCTAATCAGCAGTCTGGTGTTGGGAGGATGCGCGACATCCGCCACAGATATTTCGCAATCATCCTCATCATCTGATAATCTGGCAACTAATCAATCACAAGTGGCGAGTGCCAAAAACAACAAAGAAATGAGTAATAATTTGCCCCAGTTAGAAGGGACGGCAAAAGTAGAATTGCAGGTTAATGGTTCTCCTATCCTGATTGAAGTTAACGGTACAGAAGCTCCTACTACGGCTGGAAACTTTGTCGATCTAATCGAGCGCGGCGTATATGAAGGAGTAGTTTTCCACCGCGTCATTCCTGGCTTCGTGGCTCAAGGTGGCGATCCAAAGGGTAAAGATCCTAACTATCGCGGACAGCTTGGTACAAATGGCTTTATTGACCCAGAGACGGGTTCAGAGCGTCGTATTCCCCTAGAAATTAAGCTAGAGGGAGACGATGAACCTACCTACAGCAAAGCAAAATTACCTGGAAAAAAAGTTGTCCTCAAGCACGATCGCGGTGCAGTAGCGATGGCTCGTTCGGGAATGCCCGATTCCGCTTCCTCGCAATTCTACATTGCTTTTGAAGATCTACCTTCATTAGATGGTGACTATGCCGTTTTTGGTAAAGTTGTGGACGGAATGAATGTGGTCGATAAAATTAAGCAGGGCGATCGCATTGAGTCAGCTAAGGTAACTGAAGGCTTAGAAAATCTTAAAAAATAGATTGGTTTTGATGGTTAGCAATAAATTTCTAATCTAATAGTTACTAGACTGATAATTACTAGACTAATAACTATTAGATTTTTAGCTCATAACCTCAAAAGCCTATGGACGTGATTATTACTGGGATAGGACTAAGATCCTGTCTCGGTTCACTCCAAACAACTCGATCGCAAATTCTCCAGGGAAGATCGGGGATAGAGTCACTAGAGATTTTCCCACAGCTTCCCGCTTATCCTCTGGGCTTAATTAGTTCTCAGCCGAGCAAAATTGGTCAATTAACTCAAAGCATTCTACTCGATACATTAAAAGATGCTGGGTTACAGATTCCTTTAGATAAAACTGGCGTGGTAATTGGTTCTAGTCGTGGCTGTCAGGCAATTTGGGAAAACCTAGCAACCGAGATATCTAGCCAGCAGGCAAATAATACTCAACTCAACTGGCTACAAACCCTACCCCACCAGCCAGCAATAATTGCAGGTAACTATTTACAAACCACCCAACCAGTATTAGCACCAATGGCTGCTTGCGCTACAGGAATTTGGGCATTGGCTAGAGGTTACGAATTAATTCAAACGGGTAGATGCGATCGCGTAATTGCAGGTGCGGTAGAAGCGCCTCTTAGTCCTCTGACATTAGCTGCATTCGGGCAGATGGGCGCGTTAGCCAGTACGGGGTGCTATCCCTTCGATCGCGATCGCGAAGGCTTAGTATTAGGCGAAGGAGGGGCAATGTTTGTTCTGGAAACCGCAAAATCGGCAAGCGATCGCCATGCAAAAATATACGGCAAAATTAAAGGCTTTGGTTTAACCTGCGATGCCTATCATGTCAGCGCGCCGCAAGCAGTTAACGGTAGTGCAGCCAGGGCAATTAAACAATCATTAGAGCGAAGTAATCTCGAAGCAAAAGATATAGACTATATTCACGCTCACGGTACGAGTACTGTTTTAAACGATCGCCATGAGGCGAATTTGATTAAACATATATTTCCCCAACAGGTAGCGGTAAGCGCATCTAAAGGAGCGACAGGACATACATTAGGAGCATCAGGCGCAATTAACACAGCCTTAACTCTAATGGCAATGAAGCATAATTATTTACCTCCCTGCGTCGGCTTAAAAGATCCAGAATTCGATTTGAATATAGTTACTGAAGCTAGAGAAGCAAAATGCGATCGGGCTATGTGTTTTAGCTTTGGTTTTGGCGGACAAAATGCCGTAATTACCTTGAGCAAATGAATAAATAAGAAAGCAGTAAAAGTTCTCTTAACCGATATCTTTAGGGGGTAAAAGGCACAAATTCGTACTCAAACTGATTATTGCTCGATCTTATTTCGACCAGCTGAATATTGCTAAGGCGATCGCCTGAAGGTGAAAATCTGACTTTTTCGCTAGCGCCTGGCGCTGCAAAGTTGTTATTTGCCAAAGTTTTTTGAATGCTAGTTCTAGTTACTTGTGAACTATTAGCCATAGCAGTAATTATTGCTTGAGCTGCATCATAAGCCATGGCGCTACGCCAGCTAACTTCCGCCCCCCAAAGTTGATTGGATGTCTGCGCAAAATCGCTGGCTGGATTGCTGTTGATGTGCCAGGGGATTTCTACTACCATTCCCTCGGCTGCTTCACCGCCAATTTGCAGAGTTTTAGAAGTATAGATATCATCCCCACCTAATAAGCTTAAACGCTTACGATTAACCTGAATAACCTGTAAGGCTTTATCCAATTTTTGAGGATCGGTAGAAAACATGAGAGCATCTGCTCCAGCATTTAAAGCCTGCTGAAAGGATTTTGCGGCACTAAAGTTTGGCTCTGATAAGTCAAAGATATTTGTTACTGTTCCTCCAGCTAGAGAAACTGCCGATCTAAATTCAAATTTGAGCGATCTGCTATGTTCGCTCTGTGAATTATAAAAAATTGCTACTTTACTCTGCTGTTTTTCTTCAAGCATATACTGAGCTAAAGCTCTGGCTGCAATGAAGTCATTAGATACGGTACGGAAAAAATAGGGATTTAAATTGGATAGTTCAACTGAGCTACTAACGGGGGAAATAGTTACTAGATTACCCGCTTCATATATCTTGGCAGCTGCCATGGTTACATCGCTTGTATAGTGACCAATCACTCCTAAGATTTCTGAATTTTCGCT
>ENA-ORXU01002354-ORXU01002354.1-marine-metagenome-genome-assembly--contig:-NODE-2354-length-13087-cov-6.552114_pt1 | contig 13087 bp, 14 predicted proteins | sample MGYA00237869_ERZ511484 | MGnify/ENA metagenome assembly ERZ511484
GGGGGGATCGACGGCGGCCATGCGGGATGGGGGGGAGGACGAACGTCGGGGAAAGAGGGAAGGAAACGTTTGCGAGGGGCTGACTGCCGTCGCGCATGGCACAGTGCCTTCACTGAATTGCAATCGGCGTTCTGCCCTGGCCCGCTCAGAGTCCTCATGTCTTTGTTGGGCAGCTCTGCATTGGGGGGTGGTGCGAGGCAATCAGTGGTCGATTTGCGTCGCAACATTGCCGGTGATCCGCCTGAGATCTTGCATCTTGATCAAACTCGGACGCCGAAGCCAGCCTGCTGCGTTTCTCCCGGCCGCGTGCTGACGGTGATCTCACCTAAGTGCTCTGGGGCCGCGGCCGCTCCAGAATCGTCAAATAGCGTCATTTCAGTGAGGCACAAGCCTGGGACTTGACCGTGTGAGCTGGAATCTCATTGTCTTTGCCATGGGACGCGACACCCCACGAGAGCAATTGTGTCGCTAGATCTCCGACCTGCCAATCCAAGTCGTGGGCTGCGATTCGTAAAACGCACCTCGCTTTGTCGCGCCCGAATCGCCTTGAAGTACCCAAATAAGCGCGATGGCGAAACCGCCGACGATCACGTCCCCACTTAGCCTTCGCGGATGCCCCGCCGTGCCACCACCAGCCCACTGCCACTTGCGCGCAGCCCATCCACCGCCTGGCCGTCGCCAGCCCGTCCCCACGTGCCCACTGCGGAGACCCCGCTATGCCGCCACCAGCCCGCCACCACTTAGTCGCCACCAGTACAGGACCCGGCCGCCACGAGCCTGCCGCCACGTGCCCGCCGACGACCAATCGCCCACCCGCAACTAGGTCACTGCCTACCCGCCACTAGTCTACCGCCCGCCCTTCACTTGCCTAGAGTACCACCAGCCCACCGCGAACCGACCAACTGCCCCCCACCCGGCCACTGCCTTTTCGGCGCCTAGTTACCCTTCGCACGCCGTCAGCGAACTGCCATAAGCCAACTGCCTTCCAACCGCCCGCCCACCACTTTGTACACCTCCGCCCAGCACCAGCCAGCCCGTCGCCGAGCCATCACTGCCAAAATCAGCTGAGAAACTGACGAATGACCCCGAGTGCTTTTGCTTTCACGTGCTGAACGCTAGTGGCTTCCAGCGGCCCAGGGACGTCCCACACAGATTGATGTCAGACCCGCAGTGATCTTGCACCAATGTGCTGAACTCTGGTTGCTTCTGGCAGTACAGGGACGCCCAGCACATGAAGATGTGTGACAAACCGTCCTAACTGGCCCTGAAATGCTCTGAAATGACGAAGACTCACCCGATCGCCTTGTGTGCGCGTCACGTGTAGCCTGCCTCAGAAACGGCAACAAACCCAGGAATCCGGCATGATTTCCGTGGTACACGCCACGCGGCCAGAAACGAGGGTCTTGTAGCGCACGTTCTGGACCTCCCCCCGGGCAGATGACGTGAAATCGGCCCCTGTTTCACGGCAGCCGCTCCGAAGTCGACGCCAGTAAGGCAATCTGGCCTGTAGTACACGAACTGTCGCCTAGCACACATTTTTGAACACGTCTCGTACGCGCCCCACTTTCCGACAATCAGGATCTCAAGCAACACAAAGAACTTAGTCGATCTTATGAGAAGTCACAAGTGTGGCCCTGAACCCTGTCCGAACCCTTCAGACCCATGTAAGCGGACCAAAAAGCTCAGCAAATCTCGTTCTGGGTTGCAATGGCTTGGCATGACTTCCGCAAGGCACAGTAGGGCTGCTAACGTAAGGCTGTTAAGATGGTTTATCCCTTGTAAGGCCATTTTAGCGTAAAAGATCACCGAGCTGTTGACTTAGTACGCAATAACAGGAGAAGACACTTCTCAAAAGTTTATTATTTTCTGTGACGGAGCGCAACAACAATACCTGACCTTCGCTGCACGTCGGGGCAGATCGTGCAACGTGATCCCGAATTGTGCATGTGTTAAGAAGGTTTTCTTCTGCCAAGAGGGTCGTAGAGATCTGGCTTGTGCCTTACCACCGCCGTCTCCGAGCCGGCGCGGTCAACCACGTCTCTGGTCATTGACAGCGAGTGTCATGGTCTGGCAACATCGGTGACAGCGGTGGCCACGCTGGTCCACGTGGCCCCCCCGTCAACGACGGAACCCGGCGCTTCATGTTCATTCACTCCTTCCTGGAGACGCAGCGCACTGCGCGCTCCGCCCTCACCACCATTCACCATTTTTCCCGCTCCCTGCCCCAGTTCTCCATCACTGCAGATCCTCCCGTCGCTTGTGCTGGCCCTGGTCGGAGAGTTGCGCTGCTCGGTACGCGTCGGCCCCTAACTTAAGTTGGGGGTCGCCAGTATTACGCTTCTGTTCGTGGGCACCATGACCCGACGCTGTTCAAGTCGATGTGCGGCTTCTCCCCAGTGGAGTTCGATGCGACTGTGGAGCTGGCTCGCGAGCGTGTGGAGCGGCCTATGGACCCGCGATTGTACCCTTCTGTTGAGATGAACCAGTTGCGTCGCCCGCGCCGCCGGGAATGTTCGGCTGTTGAGATGATTTTCTTGACTCTTAATCTTTTGCGTGGGGGAACCGAGGGGACGCTGCCAATCCGGACCGTTGCCTTTAATGCGGGCGTGTCCCCCGCGACGGTCAGCAACTATTTTTCCCCTTGCATTCTTTCCCTCCATGACACGTTTACGCTGTCGTGTCCCATCGTATGGGCGAGCACGTCGGAGAGGCGGGGGACGGAGGTCCACGTCAATGGGTTCCCCTCGGGGATCGTCTTCGTGGATGGTACGAAAGTTCATGCCCGCCTAGTCTTCATGCCGGACGCGGAGGCATACCACGGCAGATTCGAGCTATCTGGTTGGGCGTACGGTGTGTACTTGGTTCCGGCGGTGCGCCATGTATGGCGCTGTGCGTGTCATAGAGGTGACACTGGCGCGTCTGACGTGCTGCGCCACGAGATATCCGCACCTGAGCATGTTCTTGAGGAAAAGGTACGGCAAGCCGCTGTGGATGTCCTGTCTGGAATGCGCAGCTGTATTACTTGTCGGTTTGATTCAATTTGTCTCGCTTTTCAACTGCATTCTTGCATGTCCTCGTTGCTGGAGTTGCTACCCTCAGCTGTCTGGTAAAAACTGTTGCCTTTACCGTTCGCGAGCGTTTCAACTTGTTCGCGTACCATCTGAGTAGCCCCTCTTGCACTTCTTATCGCCGTAGGTATTGCTAAAGGTATGCGCTTGCATGATACGGAGGCCTGATTCGTCTTCGACGATCTGACGAGAGAGGCCAGCGCAGGACATACGTGTAAAGTTTTCTCGCTTGGATGCGGCCGGGAGTCAAAGAGGAGGGCTGCTATAATTTACGGCAAATCCTTTCAAAAGTTGAAATAGGGGCTCTGGGCTGCTCACAGAGGCCTGGAAGTGGAGAACACCTTTGTGCACTTTTTCAGGAAGCCTCTGAACGTGCCGTGCCAGCAAATTTCCCCTCCGTACCATCTCTACTGGCCCATTATGTCCAGAAGTTGGCGACTGCTACTAAGCTGTGATGGGGTGAAGACGGAAACGTAGCAGTCGACTTTGTGGACCTTTCATGTGTTGCAGGTTACTGCTGTCTCCTCTACTTCTCGTGCCGTCTGTCACGGGCGCATGCGTGAGAGTTCTGGTTAGCATTGTCTGTCATTTATTCATGTGGCCGCAGGAGGTGCGGAACTCATGCAATAATGTCTAAACACTTAACTTGTGGGAAGCCGTTGCTCTCTACACGCAATAGAAAGCACAGTGACAAGGGGGATGAGGGGGATGTCATTTCGAAAAATAATGTGCCGTCTAACGTGGCGTGCGGACAATGGTGTCTCGCTGCAAAGGTGGACACACTCAACGCAGACGCGCGATACATTGCTGTCCCAATGTTTCTTCTTTCTGGCCCAGCAGCATTTTCCGTCCAGTCCACGAGAGGTGGCGCACTAATACGAAGGTTGACGTTAACCGAGCGTTACGATGTTGGATGCCGTTGCCGGATCGGTACTCTGATTTACAGGGTTTCACTGTGATACCTCTGTAGTCAATGATATTTTAGTAACTTTTTATCACACGCCGTACGTAGTTGGAGCTCAACACTCGTTAGCACCCTTACTGATACACTGCATCTCCCACAACGCAATCCCGACCATGCCAACCTTCCGCCACTGCACGCCACCCAACCAGAGCCACGATTTCGAATGCACCTCACCTGAAGTCGCTAGGATCCATCTCATCGCCGCCCTCCCAATGATTCTCTTGCATATCAAGTCGAGAGCATTACTATTCAGGAATGAAGGCGCATGCAGTTCGCCCAGTCTGCTGCCGAACAACAAAACGCAAAAACATGTGGATCCGTGGAGCTTTTGCAACCGCAGCACTACATCTTGGGGATACACCGGTACGTTTTAAAAAACCATGGGCACGTTTTCGGTAGCAGATGGGGTTTGATATCCTGGTGCAGAAGGGTCTGTATGCAAAGCACGAGCACGTCTTGCGCTCAATGTCGTATTGTGGCAGTCATTCTCAAATATCTAGTCGCCGACTAGTAGGTCAGGCGAGAGCTTCGCTCGTTTTGAGGCGTCAGTCGAGCTCCCATGGCTTACTACGAAACGTATGACTCTGCAAGCCATTCCCGACCCAAGAAAAAGCCGACAGTGGCGATTGTCCATCAGGATACCAATCCGTACCGATATTAATAATCGATCAATATTCCTGATTTGCCAGCCTTAAGGCCACACTGCCAAAAGCGCGAGGCGCTTCACGCTCCCGCATACTGTCGATAACAGCGTCGCTGTGGAAAAATCACTGACGTGAAGCGTAGCCACGAAAGCCGAAAACAGGAACGGGCGACGCAGCCGCGCTCCAAGAAACACCCCTACCAGGGGTGGTGCTTTCACAGATGCTTCTTCTGGTGGTCCAGGTCCTCTGCCCGCTAGGCGATGCCAGCGGCCCTTCTTATCTACCGGCGCGCGGCCACCCACACTGCCCCCCATCACTCCGTACGCGAGGTTGACACCAAGGTCGACAGCCCAGAATCTGTCGATTCGAAATCGCCCATGAACGACAGAAGTATGCTTTTGCTTTCCCATCTTGCGATTCCTCTGAACCGCGAAACACAAACTATTCTTCTGTAGACCGCAATGACATGGATTTGTGTTAACGATAACGACTACGAACACGGCAGCTTTGCAGTCAAGTGCGAACTGGCTGCGTGACAAAATGCGAACTGGCGGCACGACGCGATTTCCTCCCTGGCACCTCATGCTCTGAGACCTTCGAGTGCTCATTTTCCCCGCGGTGGGGTGGTGCAAACTGCATACACGAATGTGCGCAGAGTACCCGAAAAAGATGCACATTTTGACATCATCACATCAAAAGGTTTCGATGTAAGGCAGTGTGAGCAACGCGAGCGTTTGATCACGGGGGTTTTGACAAGCACACACAAACCACCAGCGTTATGAGAAGCGCGCCGCTGCTGCGAAAGGCAGACGGGTGGGCATAGAATCGGGAGATGAACGGTAGAAGCCGTTCCTTGACGAGGCTCTTCGACCACACACTGGTGGTGCAGGGCTCCTGAGGGCGTTGTCCTCTGGGGCCTGAAACGCTGGAGCGTACTCATTCCTTGGAATTCATCTGGAGTTGAGGCTCTTCTGTAGTTGCCGTACCATGTCTCGTGACAACAGGATACATCTGCGAAAGATCTGCGTTGCACCGTTGCTAAGGATATGCCAAGTTCGTGTTCGTTATGCCGGGACTGAAGACGTCTGTCGTTGCCAGAAAGTGTAGACATCGTCGAGAAGCGCGCTCCCATCACGCAACGAGTTGTTGCGGACGACGGCACTATTTTGTACAATGTGGATCCCTCACCTATAATGCGCGCTGGCGTTTTTGGGACGTCTGTAGCTGGTGCAGAGCATTCCCACTACTGTCATTTTTCTTCGTCTTCACGTTATTCACCCAATCGCTTTTCTTTTCTTAATTTGCGGGCCCGCTACGGCGCCCGTTTCGAGCGCGCGATGCGCATGTCTAACGACGCTTCCCATGGCCTGGTCAGTGTGCAGCGCCCTAACTTTCCTCGCCGGGACTTGTGTGCAGAGGTGTGCACGGCGATAAACTTGCGCAACCTGGGTTGCGGAAGCTACATAGATATCTAAGGTACCTGCAAATTCCACACCGCTACCGTTTACCGATCCCTTTGGGACGATATGGATGCGGTCAACTTGTCGCCCGCTTTAGGCGACAGTCCTGCCTAACCCCCCAAATCTGTATCCCACGCTTAACACATCCGTACTCTGGGATAGCCGCGGCAATATGGAAGTGGGCTACCATGTGTCCCAAACGGTGCTACTTCTCCAGGTATTTACACACAGTTCGTTCCAGATTTGATCCCAGGATGGAATCTGTTGCCGTTCTCACGCTTGACTGCAATATCCGGGTTTTTTTTTATCTTTGAGATTATATGCATCTTATTTGACAGTATCGATTTAGCATGCCCAGCACCGTCATGCGACCGAGATCGCCGACAGCACCTCTAATCACGTGTACACAGCACCACACACCACCCCGTGCGGCGTCACTCACTCTCCCCTCAGCACTGCCCGCACGCCTCCACGTGCGCTGACACTCGCTGTCTCCAGCATGGACACATCTCTGCAGGTGGTTCAGCTACGGGTTAGCACCCAGCACGCGGGTCATCCCAACACCCACGTCTGTGCCTGTACTTACGCCCGTCCCGGCGTGGCACAACCTGCCTGCAGTGTCTGTTGCGTCTGCGTTTCTCCATTACTGGGGTCTCTCTCTGCCTGTGGCAGCGCTGGGGGTCCCCGTACTCGCAGGGGCGGGGGAGGACGCGGGAAAGTACTGAGTGGTTGCTCCCCTCAGCCGCACAACAGCTCGACTGGCCGCCGCCGATACAGAAGGCGCCCGAATTGCCGCCGCCCGCCGGGGCGGCGCCAGTCTCTCCACCGCCCATCTCTTTACCGCCCGTGACTCCACCGCCCGTATCTCCACCGCCCGTCTCTCCACCGCCCGACTCACTGCCGCTCCGTTGCACCACCGCCCGGCTCGTCGGCGTCTGCCCCGTCACCGGCCCCGCGTGCAACATTCGTAATAAACATGAAAGCCAGTCACACCCGGATCGTTCTCAATACCGGACTCAGCGGTCCAGTCATGCTGCCCGTATGTCTGCGGCAAGATTCCAGCAAGACGGCCGGCAAGGGGACCCAGTCGAGGACGCATCATTGTACCCATGTTTGGCGCTATTTCGTCCTCCCTCTCCTCCACCGCAAGACCCCGTCCGATGAGGACCTCAATGGCCAGAAAGGTTACACAAAGCGGCCTCCCGCGCTGGTAGCCAACTCCATCGGGCGCACACTCCACGATTGCCACTAAGAGGATACCAGACGAATACTTGTGTGACGTTACCTCGTTGTTGACCTGCGTGTTGTAGCCAACCATCAGGGACAAGCGGCCGCGCCCGTCTGCCACGGTGACCTTGACCTGTGTACAGGCGAAGGTGGCCGTCCCCGGAGGACGCACCAGGGCGTCGGTCGGCCCCCCCGATGCCGCCCACAGAACGTCAGCGACATGGACCGTCGCCCCCCCGTGGGAGAGGGCGGTGTACCCGACGACCTCCAGGTCGAGGCGCTCCGCGCAGCGGCAAGCGGGCAGCGCAGCGAGGTCGATGCGCATGCCGCACCGCCAAAGCTGACACTGCACCGCTGCCTCCTGCAGCACGTCCGCGACGGTGCGGTGCGGTTGGTCAACTTGGGTCGGCTTGCCGCCACGCGTCGTTTTCTGACGCGGCGAAGCGCGGTCTCGAAGCGACGTGCACACCGCGATGAGGGAAGTCCGGATGCCGAGCGCCATCCCAGCATTGTAGAGAACACCGCTCTCGGGCAAGCTCATGGTGACGACCTCCGCCGGCAGCTGCCTCCCACCATGGCGTTTGACGGAAAACTGCAAGCAGTCGCCGAAGCCCCGCTTGACGGTCGGCGACGCCATTGTCACGCGCAGCACCACGTGGGGGTTGTCAGCGAGAGACGTCCGCCGATATACAAAGAACGCACGGTAGCCATAGGCCTTGCAAAAGGCGTGGCATCTTGACGAGCGCCGCCATACCGCCGAAGAGCACGCGAAAACCTGAAAGATTTCCGAGCGGCGCCGGCTGCTAGCTGACCACCAGGTGTACGCCGGACAGCTACGGAAGCAGCAGCGTCCCGTGCCCAGCACCGCGGAGGCAGTCCACAATACGGGATGCCCCATGCATTTCAAGCTGGCTAGAGCTTCGCAGGTAAGTGCCAATGGGCCCCAGCATGCGAGTGAAGGTCAGCTCCGCAGGCGGCACGTGCACAAATGGCCTGTCACTTGCACCAGCCTAACGCGTCCCGCCGGCACCGCCCACCAACGCCTCGCCGCCGCCACCGTTCGCCGTAGGACCAACCATTTCCGCTTCCCCGCCGGTAGGTAGAGCGGAAGTCTATGGACTCAGAGCCTGACGGTGACAGCAAGCCGCACGGAATCGCGACGGCCCTCACCTCGGTTGCCAAAACGGGCGAGCCCAACGGCGGCGTCCCTCCGGCGAATGCGCTCGTCGGCGACGGCGGATGGCGCAGACTGCAAGACGAAGCGTACTATTCTTTTTTTGCCGTGCAGACAGACACGGATGGGGAACTTCTATGCGGTATAAGAAGCAACCGCCAAGCTCTGTAGACTCGATTTTTCTCCTTCTACATTGTCACGCTTTTTTGTCTCCCAGAAGCTCGTATCGTCTCTCTACCACACATCCTCGTAGCGTCAAGGAAGTCTCTTTCTGGGTTGCAATGGCTTGGCATGACTTCCGCAAGGCACAGTAGGGCTGCTAACGTAAGGCTGTTAAGATGGTTTATCCCTTGTAAGGCCATTTTAGCGTAAAAGATCACCGAGCTGTTGACTTAGTACGCAATAACAGGAGAAGACACTTCTCAAAAGTTTATTATTTTCTGTGACGGAGCGCAACAACAATACCTGACCTTCGCTGCACGTCGGGGCAGATCGTGCAACGTGATCCCGAATTGTGCATGTGTTAAGAAGGTTTTCTTCTGCCAAGAGGGTCGTAGAGATCTGGCTTGTGCCTTACCACCGCCGTCTCCGAGCCGGCGCGGTCAACCACGTCTCTGGTCATTGACAGCGAGTGTCATGGTCTGGCAACATCGGTGACAGCGGTGGCCACGCTGGTCCACGTGGCCCCCCCGTCAACGACGGAACCCGGCGCTTCATGTTCATTCACTCCTTCCTGGAGACGCAGCGCACTGCGCGCTCCGCCCTCACCACCATTCACCATTTTTCCCGCTCCCTGCCCCAGTTCTCCATCACTGCAGATCCTCCCGTCGCTTGTGCTGGCCCTGGTCGGAGAGTTGCGCTGCTCGGTACGCGTCGGCCCCTAACTTAAGTTGGGGGTCGCCAGTATTACGCTTCTGTTCGTGGGCACCATGACCCGACGCTGTTCAAGTCGATGTGCGGCTTCTCCCCAGTGGAGTTCGATGCGACTGTGGAGCTGGCTCGCGAGCGTGTGGAGCGGCCTATGGACCCGCGATTGTACCCTTCTGTTGAGATGAACCAGTTGCGTCGCCCGCGCCGCCGGGAATGTTCGGCTGTTGAGATGATTTTCTTGACTCTTAATCTTTTGCGTGGGGGAACCGAGGGGACGCTGCCAATCCGGACCGTTGCCTTTAATGCGGGCGTGTCCCCCGCGACGGTCAGCAACTATTTTTCCCCTTGCATTCTTTCCCTCCATGACACGTTTACGCTGTCGTGTCCCATCGTATGGGCGAGCACGTCGGAGAGGCGGGGGACGGAGGTCCACGTCAATGGGTTCCCCTCGGGGATCGTCTTCGTGGATGGTACGAAAGTTCATGCCCGCCTAGTCTTCATGCCGGACGCGGAGGCATACCACGGCAGATTCGAGCTATCTGGTTGGGCGTACGGTGTGTACTTGGTTCCGGCGGTGCGCCATGTATGGCGCTGTGCGTGTCATAGAGGTGACACTGGCGCGTCTGACGTGCTGCGCCACGAGATATCCGCACCTGAGCATGTTCTTGAGGAAAAGGTACGGCAAGCCGCTGTGGATGTCCTGTCTGGAATGCGCAGCTGTATTACTTGTCGGTTTGATTCAATTTGTCTCGCTTTTCAACTGCATTCTTGCATGTCCTCGTTGCTGGAGTTGCTACCCTCAGCTGTCTGGTAAAAACTGTTGCCTTTACCGTTCGCGAGCGTTTCAACTTGTTCGCGTACCATCTGAGTAGCCCCTCTTGCACTTCTTATCGCCGTAGGTATTGCTAAAGGTATGCGCTTGCATGATACGGAGGCCTGATTCGTCTTCGACGATCTGACGAGAGAGGCCAGCGCAGGACATACGTGTAAAGTTTTCTCGCTTGGATGCGGCCGGGAGTCAAAGAGGAGGGCTGCTATAATTTACGGCAAATCCTTTCAAAAGTTGAAATAGGGGCTCTGGGCTGCTCACAGAGGCCTGGAAGTGGAGAACACCTTTGTGCACTTTTTCAGGAAGCCTCTGAACGTGCCGTGCCAGCAAATTTCCCCTCCGTACCATCTCTACTGGCCCATTATGTCCAGAAGTTGGCGACTGCTACTAAGCTGTGATGGGGTGAAGACGGAAACGTAGCAGTCGACTTTGTGGACCTTTCATGTGTTGCAGGTTACTGCTGTCTCCTCTACTTCTCGTGCCGTCTGTCACGGGCGCATGCGTGAGAGTTCTGGTTAGCATTGTCTGTCATTTATTCATGTGGCCGCAGGAGGTGCGGAACTCATGCAATAATGTCTAAACACTTAACTTGTGGGAAGCCGTTGCTCTCTACACGCAATAGAAAGCACAGTGACAAGGGGGATGAGGGGGATGTCATTTCGAAAAATAATGTGCCGTCTAACGTGGCGTGCGGACAATGGTGTCTCGCTGCAAAGGTGGACACACTCAACGCAGACGCGCGATACATTGCTGTCCCAATGTTTCTTCTTTCTGGCCCAGCAGCATTTTCCGTCCAGTCCACGAGAGGTGGCGCACTAATACGAAGGTTGACGTTAACCGAGCGTTACGATGTTGGATGCCGTTGCCGGATCGGTACTCTGATTTACAGGGTTTCACTGTGGCCTGCCTGGAAGGCAGCTCAAGACAAGTGGCGAAAACTTCATGCAAGTGACGGGAAGTGGCGGCAAGCTTCATCCGTGACGGGATAACCGGCGAATGGCTGAACAAGAATTAGCGAGCCGTTAAGGCTTGAATGAAGTAGGAAATAAATGAATGAAATTGTACAGCCCCCGGCCGCAGCCGGTTCAACGGATGACATTGCTTTGCAAAGAATCCATGCATCTGGACTCACATATGACGACATCTTCAGGCCTGTCGTGCGAAGCTTCCGAAAATGCGATGGTCTGCGAAATGCAGCCGAAGTGCGGTGAGATGCGGCTGAGATGCGGTGCGCGCGGCTGCCGACGATGGAGGGTCCAGAACGTGGGCTACGCGTCTCCTGTGATGCCTCCGGTGGGGTGCACCAGGTAAGTCGGGTCAGATTTGTGTGTTTGTAGCTCCTGCTGAAGCAGGACACAAGAGACGCGTATACAAGAAATTTGGGTGTGCCGTCGTAGTTTCGGAGCGTGCAAGGGCCGATCAGGACGGGTCGTCACATTTTAAACTGTGCAGGGCGTCCCTGCACTGCCCAAAGCAAAGCCACCAGCGTTCAGCACGTATCAAACCAAGCAACGACGGTGGATACCAGTCAAATTTCCGTTCGAAAAGCTATCGTTGCCCAGTCAGATACGTGCACACAGCTTGATGACGCAGCGTTGCAGTCAAGAGCTGACAGGGTGGCTATCCCTTTGTTTCATGGAACGCAATACGAATGAGGCGCAAACGACAGCGCGCAGCTGCACACTGAGTCGAAAGAGGCTCAGTGGACGGCGCACAATGTGCCATCTCGGTGCGTCTGAGAGGATCAAAAAGTAGCGCGCTCGCCTCAAAAGTGCCAACGTGACCGCGAGGGCGGATTCTCCGATGCTTTGCCACATGTCGTCAAGTCGGGTCGAGACCTACACCCTCGCCCACCTTCTTGGCGTTGTCTGACACCCCGCCGGCGTCGCCGTCGCTCGCCACCCCCTCGATCCGTCTCTGATCTGCGCAGGCTCCTCGGTACGTGCCGTGAGGCGGATACTTTTTCGTGCAGCTGCTCAGAGTGATACAATTCAGTGGTGTGTTGTACCTGCGTCATTAGTGGGTGCCGGTGCGGGTCTTGCGGACGTAGTGAGTTTTTGTATCGTTGTACTGACCCACGTCTAGCGCTTCCGTGTTCCTCATCGATCACTTTACTTCTCTTGATTGGCTACGTGTTTATCTCTTTCTGGCTTTTCTGCATTCGTCGCCGGTGTACTCGCTTCTAGTTCATTGACGCCCTCAGCAGGACACGCGGGGGTCCAGCGTGCGATCAAGCTGGGGCGGTGCGACCTCCGCTTTAATTCTTTTTCTTAATCCTTTTTTCAGGCCTGGACTCCATCTGACAAATTATGCACAAATTGCAGAGAAAGCGCAGCCAAAGAATGTACGTATGAGACGAGGCTTACACGGCCCCCCTGCAGAGCAACAAGCAGCCCGCGAGGGAAGCGCGTTAGATTGCCGTTTGTCGATGCCGCGTTCCGATTCTTGATCGTGGGATGTCCTGCGATTTCTAGGTGTCCCCACTCAGCGCCGGAAGGACCCCCGCGTACGCGATGTCTGAGCAGTGTCAGTGCCGTAGAGTGGGGCAGCCAGGCGCGTCATGGGCGCCGTGTATTCCCATACTGGGCGCGTGCAGACGAGTGCCGCGGTCTAAAATGCGAATATCGTTTCTAAACTATATTGGAAGTTATGCAGTGTGGAGGGGGGACGAATATGGTCTAGTGCATGGCATTTCACCCTGTGCTGGAGACGTTGGGAGGCCATTTGAAAATTGCGGGCCTCGGCGCCAGTGCAGAAAATCAGCATGCGCCCCACTACAGTCGTTATGCGTTTTCATGGCAGGGGTGCGCCACAAAAGTAGCACCCTCTTTCAGTCCGAGATCGCGAGAGA
>ENA-ORXU01002361-ORXU01002361.1-marine-metagenome-genome-assembly--contig:-NODE-2361-length-13052-cov-5.370944_pt1 | contig 13052 bp, 19 predicted proteins | sample MGYA00237869_ERZ511484 | MGnify/ENA metagenome assembly ERZ511484
CTCACTCACGTGCGAGACCGTGCGCCGACTCACACCAGTTACTACCGCCGTACACTCCACCGGCTTCTTCCGCAGCATTCGCCGCGTGTCCGCCATCTCGCGCTCAAAGCACCTCCGCACATTGCGAATGAGAATCACTGCATCAGCTATGAGCTCCTGCACGAAACGTACGCGCGCGGCAGCAGTCATACCGCGAACTGCAGTCGCGCCGAATCGGGCAGCTGCGGTCGCCTTCATGCCATGGGCGGCCGCCACAGTACCACGAGCAGGGCGGTGCACGCAAGGAGCCACAACAATGGGCAGTGACCCGGCGCGCGCGCCGCAGCAGCGTGCGCCCGCCGAGCCGAGCAAGAAGCGCAGTACTTCAGGTGGCCTGCTCGGATCAATGAGGCGCCACGTTCGACTGAGTGGGACTGGAATCCGCCCTCGGATTAAGAAAAGGGCGCCACTCCCGATACACGAGCAAATAATCACTGCCGTGTTTGCAGCGCCCCCCGCATGAAAATTTCGATCGATCCCATCTGGCGTCGCATGAGAAGCAGCTTTTTCTTCGACTGGCTACGACCATCACCAGCCCCCCACCACCGCGGCCCATGGGCTTCAACGGTCACGAATGCCATCCAAATATCCCCGGTGTACTTATGATCCGCATTTTGTCGCCAGGCCACGTCGAGCTACACCCTGCAGCGTCACGAGTGGGCACCTTATTGCATAAAATATCATTTACTACAACGGTGGGATGCAAGAAAATACGTCTACCGCACCAGTCGAGTTTCGCAGCCGCCTGAAAGTGTGTCGTACAGAATCTGATGAGGGAGGCTCTAGAATGCATCCATGACAAGCAAAAACTGTTAAGCCACTGCTGAGTTCTGGGGACCGCAATGTGGGTTGCGCCCATGCGCCTTAGTGCGTGGGATCGACCTTTAGTTAAGACCACCACCAGCGGCTCTTTTGCATTTCAGAGCCCAAGAAGCAGCCTTCTTAGATTGGTCCAACACTGTTGGCTTTCTGTTGGCGGTTGCGGTGGCCGGCAGTGGGGTTGGAAAACATAGCACTTACTGGCTTCACGTTCTCAGATTTTACTGAAGAAGTGAATGTGAGCCAATCAGCGCATGATATGTGCTTAACAGGCGAGATGCTCTTGAGTCCACTCCCAGTGTGAGAGCCGGCGTCTGATCTGTCTTCGGGTCTCATGCGACGGAGATGACATCCAACGAGCCCAGATCGAAGAGGATGCAGTTTGTGCCCGAGCCGATAGCGGTCGGATGGATTATTTTCATACAATTGGGTTTAACTCAGAGCGCTGATCACGATGATACCCAGAACATACGGTCCACCCAAGACTACCAATAGAAGAACCCAGAGTAATTGGATTGCCTTCGTTGACGGCAGAGCTCATGTTGTCCGGTCCTGCTGACCGCACATCATGGTTATATGCAGACCCTCCTTGACCGTATAGTTTTTGACGTCCAGGGCCGGCCCTCAAGGTGCTCGGAAACATAAAGGGCGAAAGGAGAGGCGGCAGGATGGCGGCACAGCGATCAAGAGCACGGTGCGGGATGATCGGGCAACGGGCGGACGTGGCGGAGAGAAAGACAGGCTGCGAAATCGCCGCTTCGACACGAGAGTGTCGACCAGAACCACTGCACAGCGGGTCCAGATCCATGTTCTCTATGATCAGACAGATTCTTGCAATTTTGCGCATTATCCGCATCACATGAGACTCCTATACCACACCCTGGCCTGTTGGAGTACCTCGAGCCGTCCTACGACGGCATGCATGTGCCGATATCGCCGATAGTTATAGTCCTATGACAGCAAGCACCGTTCTCTGCACCACTATGAGTTGATCGCTGTTCCGACCGTGCGAAGTCTTTGTACGACCAATAGTGCAGTCGCACGGTAGGAGCACGCGCACAGCGCCAGCAACGATATTCACACCAAGTGTCCACAATTTAGAATACCGTGCACAGTACTTGTGTCAGCTAGCATCCAAAATGGGAGGTCGGTTGCCATTCTGGTGCAGAATGTCTCGTCGCGTGTCGTCTGGCCCCCCACGCCGCTGTAGAGGGGGGAGGGGGCGGCCGCCGCCACAGCCTGTGCCTCCAATGCGTGTGCAAATGTACACTCAGGGAGGCATCGTCACGGCTCCCAGAATCGCCCATCCGTCCCCATCCATCCCCATCCCCCATCCAAATCCGATTTGGATGGGCGTTTTTAACCCATCCGGGAGCCCTCCCATTTCCCATCCAAACTCACTTTGGATGGGCTTCCTCGCCCATCCCAACCAAGGCTGGTTCCTAGCCCTCAGTGGCCGCTTTCGGCGCGCGTGTCGGTGGACCTTTGCCGCAGGGGGGGGGAGGAGAACGGGAGGGGTGGTCTTGAAGTGCGCGGCCAGCGCACAGGACCGGCAGCTCTTCCGACTGAGACGGTGGCGTCGTGTACCTGTCGTGTCAATAAGTGTGCTTTGTGACGACATTCATGGGACGGACATCGGATGGTCTGGTCTGGACGCACGAAGAACAACAGACACCACACGTTCAACTTCACTTCCCACGGAAAAAATATGTTGAGAAAAAATCGCATTTCCAGGCGATCCTGGAGCGCGCTGTCCATTGCCGGTACCTCCGCGTCGACTCCTCGGCGAGCGGCTAGGTCCGAAAAGTCAGGAACAAAAAACGCAAGCCGCTGCACGTGCGCCACTGGCACCAGCCGCAGCCTGACTCCCGACGCGTTCTCAGTGGCAAGCCACTTCAGGCGCACACACCCACGCTCGACAAAAGGGCAGAGCGGCTCCGCCGCCACGTCCTCCATCGCGGCCAGGATGACCGCATCGCCGGTAAGTCCCCGTATGATGGCACGGAGCTCGCCAATGCAGAGTTTCGACGGGTCACCTCAGGGCCTGTATAAGACGGCGTCGTACCACGGGGCCCCGAAGTATATCTCGACCGCGCGCAGCTGCTGCGGCACGCGGGCTCCGTAATCGAACTGTGCCTGTATCGGCGTGCGGGTTGGGACTCGCCCTTGGCGGTGAGCCGCCATTTTGAGCAGCGCCCCGACGTTGGCCAAGTCGGGGCGACTGGCCAATTGGCGGACCGTAACCTTGGAGGCGTTGTACATCCGCTTCCGCTGCTTCCGCCGCCGCTCCTCTTCGGCTGTCGGCACATGACGGCCGCCCGACCGGCTGCCGGCGCCTCAATCCGAGCCATCGCTAATCTGCCAGCAGCTGCCGCTGCCCCACTGTCCAGTGGCCTCGCCGCGCCCCCTATCACAGCGGCACTTGCCACAGCGGCGCGCCTCGCCAGCTCGGCTTTCCAAGTCGCGGCAGAAACCTCGTCGTCTTTGGCGTGACGAGCGAGGATTGCTCGCGAGCCGTGCGCGTGGCGTACAATCTGACGGGTGAAGGTGTGTGCATTCTGGCTTGTACGGGCGTAGAAGGGCTTGTCGCTCTTGTGCTCGCTCTCTTTCACCGCCGTGTTGCCGTTTTGCAGGTTTCCATGCCACCTGATTGCGTCGGTGACATGGCACAGCAGCTTGTGTACTTTTACCGACGCGATGTGGCCGAGGATCGGGGTGACGAACTTGTTAACAAAGTTCTGAGCCTGCTCGTCGATGGCCAGCCCCTCCGACATTGTCATTGGGGGCGGCACGGCCGACGTCGTGCGCCCGGCGATGCGGGAGTACAGCACCGCGTACTCGGCGAACATTGCGGTCACGGCGACGTCGACGGGGGTGTCGCCCCAGACGTTGTGGTAGGCCGCCCAGTCGATCACGAAGTTACGGCCGACCTTTGCAGCCTCATTGTCCCCATCAGCCTTGTAGCCGGTCGCGTTGGTCGATGCGGCGGCCGCCATGGGCTCCGCCTCGTGCTCAGCGGCAAACGCACCGCCAGCGTCCTCATGTCCGACCGGGCCAAATAGGCCTGCCACAAAAAATGCCAGAATGGCGACGCCATCGCGCTGCTGCTTTCCTGTGAACACCGCCTGCTTCTCGTTGGCTCTCACAATGTAGCTGCAGAACAATGAGAAGTCGAGGGCAGCGGGGAGCTCCAAGGACATACACAGACACTGGTCAGACACATCCCAACAGCTGCAAGTCGCCGTGAGGTGGGACCGACTACTCAAAGAGATGGCACAGAGAAGGGGCGAGACGACGTTGCATGAGATATCCAAACATACCCGGGTGGTGTCCGGCACGCTTTGGACCGTCTGCTCAGGCGGAGCAGCCGCCGGAAGACGGTCCGGCGCGTAGCCGTCCCCGACCCCGCTGGGGGCTGCTTCCCCTTGGATAAGTACGGAAAAACACGTTCGAGGCGGTGCACTAGCCTGCGGGTCACTCCGAGATCGAGCACCTGAGGAATCCAAGCAGCCGACACGAGCAGGGGAGGCACATGGGTGGACTGGCTGGCCGTTAGTTTCCGATCACCATGCGAGGCGGGGGGGAGGTACAGCCGTTAAGCACTCACGCAGCCAGAGAAAAGAGGCAATCGGGAACGTACGTGGAGAACATCAAAGCCAATCATGTTGTACAGCAGCATGGGCGCCGTTCCTAGGCCGGCCATACCGGCAAGGCCCGGCACACCGCCCGACGTGGAATAAAGCGCACCCAGCGCGACCCGCCGTTGGCGCTCCCGCTGTCGCCGCGTGTGCTCGTACGCCTCGACTTGATTGTTGAGGGTGTTGATCACGTTTCGGCTGTCGGCGTCAACGGCCTGTGCCGCCCCGATCGTGTCAATTCTGGCCATGCAGGCCGTGCATGGGTGAGCGCACTGGCCGCCCTTGAGGCCCAGCACCGCTCTTTCCTCCGGCTGGCCACATAAATACAACAGAACACGCGGAAATGCAAATGCCTGCCGACCATTGACATTCACGCCGAAGCCAATGTGGCTCCTGCCGATAACATGCGTGAACGCCGCGTAGATCACCCGCTGCAAGATCCCGCACTGGCGAATCCTTGCTCTCTCGTCCGCCCCCGGCTCTTGGAGCTTCCGTACGATGGGCACGTACGCGACAGTCACCCACTCAGGCGCGTCAGAGACGTCGTTGACCAGACGGATGCGAACATGGTACAGTTTGTGGGCTGGGCAAGGGCGTCACACCAGGGCAGTGAAGCAGAGCAATCGAACAACAAGAAACCTGTCAATGGCTGATGAAAACGGCAAAAGGAGCGGGTATGGAACGCAATGGGTAACCCACCCGGTACATGCAGCGGCGGCATGTGACACAACCCTAATGAACAACAAAAATGGAACGTGCCGCCTGACCAAGATAGCTGGCTGCTGTCAGAAAACACGTGCAGGCCGAGGACGCAAGCGACCTCCTCCCGGTTCTTCATGACGAGCTCCTCGCACAACTTAAACGCGTCTCCATCCATTGGCGTCTCCCGTTTGTCGCCGGGAGGTGCCGGCCCAGCTACCCCACTCCACAGGTAAATGCTGGCGCCCTTCTTCTTGATCAGCGCGCGGATGACTTGCAGCACATCCATGAAGTATTCCTCGTACACGACACCGCACTTCACGAGCCTGACCTTTTTCCATCCCGCGTCGAGCGCGGCAGCGTCCAAGTCGTCTCGTAACTCGTTCTTAAACGCCTTCACTGACAGGAACGTGTAGCGCAGCGTCCGGTGGTGGCCGGCGTCCTCCGCCATCCCCGCCTTCGTGCCGGCCCATACGTCGAGAAACTCGAACATGAACTCCTGGTCCATCTCAGAGAGACCCGCCCCACCGACCTGAAGCACAAACCGCTGCAGCGCCCGCAGGCGGACCGTGTCGAAGCGGCCCATCTTGGCGCGTTTGCGGAGTTGTACGAGCGGCTCCGGTTGCCGAGCGTCGCCAAGGGCCTCGTAGAGTGCGCGCACGTGCAGTCCCACAGAAGAACACAGGTACTCAGGAGCGACGGCAGCCGTGGCGCCGCCACCGTCGGTCGGGGGCACCAGAATGCGCGTAAGCTCCAGGAGAGTGCAAAGCTGCGACTCCACTGCACTGTAAGCGGTTGATCTCGACTCGGATGAAGCCGGCGGAGTGGCCGGAGAATCCGACCCGGAAGGACGCGACGAGTAAGGCGGCACCTCGGACTCGTCGTCGGCAAGGTTACCGTCAGCAGCCTGACGGCCGGTACCTGTCACGCCAGAGCCAGCGCCAGCGCCAGCCCGTATACCCGTACCACCACAGCCGGTGTCACCGTTCCCGCCACCTGAAGCGGAACCACGATCGTCCGTAGAAGCTTGATAGGGCCGACGCCGTGGAAGTTGTGTGTGGTGGCCAATGAGGCCGCCATGAATTCCATACTGGTGGCGCCGGAGCGACGCAGGGAACAAGACCTGGTACCCGCAGGGGCACACGATAAATGGCTGCCTCTGTGGCGTATCGGACATGATGCCACAACTAGGGGTGGTGCAGTGCCAGCAGATGAATAAGAAGGGAAGATGCAAGGACGCACGAAAAAGACAGCCAGCGCGGGTTAGAGTTGAGCTCCAATTGGAATGTACAGCGCGCACTGCACACCAGTAACCGCCACGGCCATCCCATCATCACTCCCTGTGAGACTATTGCTCCTTCGAAAACTAAGACGGCAGGAACGTACTGCTCACGAGCTACTGGTCGAGTGCACGTGGACGTTACGATGGGGGTCGATAGGCGGTGCGCCGACGTTCGAAGCTCCCCTATTGAGTTGTACGCGGGCTGGGTGGCGTCACGCCGGATAGGGGACGGCAGACACAGCCGGATGACGGCAGTGGAGAGACACTCTCAAATGATGGAGACAGTGAGCGCGCTACCCACCCTCGCGGACAGCGGGGGGGCGGCATCCGTGTGCACACAGTGTACATCGTCGAGCGGCTGCAGAAAACAACACACGAAGCAAAAAAGCGTTCAGGTACGGCGAAGCAAAAGTCAGTTCAATGAGTCCCCGACTAGGACCAGTACACATATTGCCGGATACGCATCCCTCCACTCACTGAAGGCGCCATACGGGTGCGGCGGACGTGCCAGTCCCAGACTGTCGGGCCCCCCCGACCTTCCTCTCCAGCCAAGCCCAGAGAAGCGAGCCCGTCAGAAAGTTCCAGACGTACCTTGCCCACAAAAGGGCGAGCGTCCAGATGACAGCGACCGGTCAGGTGCTGGCAGCTGGCAAGTGAGAGGCCCAAGTTGTGTGGGCCAGTGCCGCCAGCACGCGGGCACCCTGAGTAAGTGGGGCCGGCCGTCAGCGTCTTGCAAGCGGTGCAGGCCGCCAGCCCACGCGGCCGCGGACATGTGTGGCCAGCAGCAGTTGGACCAAATGGAGGGACGGGCGTTGTGATGAATACCGGCTCACGTGCACGGGGGAGCAGCCAGCGGTGGTGCAGCGGTACCACCTTGCCGTGCCGTGCCGCGACAGGGCCAACGCGCCGCCGCAAACGCAGGTGGGCGACGACGGCACTCCCCATCCACAAAGTGCCGGATGGGAAGGTCCAGGGTCGCATCGGATCCTGCGAGGGGTCGCCCAAGACCACGATCTAGAAAGAAAAGGCAATGCTCGATCGATCGAGGGCACGTAGCCCACTTGAGATGTAAGCTCGGTTGGTGACAAAAAGTACAGATATTCTTCGCGAATGAGCACGAGTATGATATATTGGCTTCATCCGCTCCACCTCGTGGTGCACTGCGCAGGCCTTTGTTAATCCGGTCTCGTCAGCAAAAGACGATCCCGGAGGACGAAATGTGTTTTTAGCATGTAGTCGTTTACAGTCGCGTTCGATCGATCGGTCAAAATTCAAGCGACTTCGTTTTGAGGCGACCTTTGCCCAGCGACGACGCCGCGCGCGTCGCCAATGAACCTACACCCTTCGAACAGAGCTTGCCAAAGACCTTTGGCCCAAACCCGGTTGCCTGGTCCTTGTGCGCATGCGATCGCCCGGCGGCTTCGGGTGCCCCTGGCAGCGGCGACCGCTACTGCACTCGGTCCCTTCGTCCTTGACCCGGGTTTTCCTGGAGCCCGAGAGACCCCACAGCCTCGCCGGCGTGTCAGTGCCCGCTTTGGGCCATCCTGTGTGCTCCCCTTCTTTTTTTTTTTCCGGACGTGCTTTGCCCGGCGGACTGTGTGCCACCCCCGACCGCAGCGTCCTCGGGCGCTCCCCCCCCCCCCATTCGGTCTAAAGATTCGTGCTGTTTGGCCTTTTCCTGCCGTACTTCGTGCGGCGCCTGTATCCCACCACCTGATACGTGCCTCTCGCCCCCCGCTCCGTACGTGGGCGACCGATCTGTTTGCATGGTCTCCCATTTTCCAGCCTTGAGGTGCGGGGCACGCTTTCTTGGAGCGCCCAAACGCGCTCCCAGGGGCACCGTCTCTCTGCACCCCCGAGAACACCGTTAGCTTTCTTGACTCGCTTCCCGCGTTGACGCGTTGGGCGCGCTTTTGGGAGGCGCGCACACGCGCTCTCAGCCGCACCCTCTCCCTGTGCCCCCGAGGACGCCATTTGCTTTGGCGCGCTTCCCACTTTGAGGCGCTGGGCGCGCTCTTGCTTTCGCGCAGAGGCGCCCCTGTGCGCCCCCTGCGGCCCCACGCACGTGGTCACATGAGGAGCGAGCCCGTGTGGGTCGGCCGTATCAGCTCATGCTGGCCTCTCAAGACACCGAAATGGTACATAAGAGGGTCTCCGAGGGGCTGAGCAGGGTTCCGTCTGGTGTTCACAACGTCCCGTAGTTGCAACTGACTCGAGCAAACCGCGTTGCGACCCGCCCCTGTGCCTACTCCCCCGCCCCCACGCCTGCATGTCCATACCAAACTCACTTTTGAGAACACCACTTCCCGCGGTGGTCACCGCCATGGTTGGCTACCGTCCCAGCAGGCAGGCCCCGCGCATGTCCGCCGCGCCGACGCCAACCGCGTCGCTGGCGGACTGGGAGCGGGCGCATCGGCGGCGGGAAGAGATTGAGGACGCGGCCTGGGAGCAGCAGCGGTTGGCGGCCCGAGACGCTGCGGCGGCCGCTCAGGCACGCGGCATCGCCGCCATTGCTTCCCCTGCCCAAGCCATCGCCGAGCAGCCGCCGCAGCTGCACAGTAACATGCCCGGATCGCAAGCCGCCGCCGGCACGCCGGCCGACTTTTTTTCGCGCCGCGCCATCCGTGCGTGCCCCTATCACCGTCGCCGCCACCGGCGGACGCTCCCAGCGCTGCGAGCGCGGCCGTGGGCGTGTCTGCGGCTGACCGCGTCGACAACCGTGGCCAGCCGGCGTCTTACGGCCCCCCTGCGCCGCAGCCTGCGGATGAGGTCCACGAAGGGTCCCAGACCGTGTGGAACCTCGACGGTGCGCTCCGCCGGGGTGGCAATGCCGGGGCCGCCGTGCGGTCGGCGTCGGCGTCTGCGGTAGTGGCATCTGTTGCGTCTACCTCTGGCGGGTCGCTCTTGCCGGTGGCGACGCATCCCCGAAGTTCGTCGCTGTCGGCGGCATCGGCAGTGGCGGGGCCGTGGACGGCTGCACAGGTTTCTGCCGCGCCCTGGACGCCTGGTGCCGCGCCGGCGGCCCATTGTTCCCCCGCTGAGTTGAAGATGGAGAAGGCCGCGACAGAGGCCACGGCAGCGGCCGTCGCGGCGGCGCCTTCGCCGTTGCCTGCTTATCTCTCGGGCCCGTTCCCGCCGTCACCCGACCCCCGTCGTCCACGCGCCGCCACCACGGTCGGCGCGGGCAGCAAGCGGCTCAAGTCAAAGGCGCCGACGTCAAAGGCCACAGTACCGCCGAACAACAAGACCAAGATGGCAACAGAGGCGGCATCTGCCGGCTGTGACGGGGACGGGTCAATCGTAGCCACCGGCTCGCCCACGCCGACGCCCGACGCGACGGCGGCCTGGGTCCTGGTGGAGAGCGAGGTGGCCAAAGTTGTGCGCGAACGCAACAAGGCGCTTGAGGCGGCACTCAAGCAGTCTATCGAGGAGATTGAGCACCTCAAGGCGAGCGCCAACCGCCTCGAGGCGCGCGTCGCCGCGCAGGGCCAGGAAAACGAGCGCACGGCCATGGCCGTCGCGGCGGTGCGAGTGGCCGTCAAGAATGGCATGTCCGCGACGAGGGACGGCCGCAAGGACGGCGGTAGCGGAAGCGGCAGCTCCGCGAGCGGCAGCTCCGCGAGAAACGCGCTGGTGAAGGATGAGAAGCCCGTGGTCAACCGCCACAAGGGCAGGGCTGCCGCCATGGCTCTGGCCCCCGAGAACGAGGTGAAGGCGTCCAAGCTGCGGCGCCCCATCCGTGCGGCGTTCAAGCACCTGGTCGCAACGGCCAAGGACTCGCGCGAGGTTCTTATGGACTCGGCGACGTCGACGGCCAACATCCACGCGGAAGCCATCAAGGCGTTCGGCATGACGCCTGGTGCCGCCCACAGCTACTTGATGGACTTCATGTACTTCCGAAGTGCCAGAAAGAACGCGGCGCCCACGCCGAAACGGCCGCACACCGTCGTTTTCGCCACCATCTCGCACGCTGTCGCTCAGCTGCGCGGGTTTGAGCTGAAGCCGTACTGTAAGGCGCTCGTGTTCCCTTACAACCCGATTCCCCGCAACAAGGCGAAGAAGTCGTACAACAACGACAGCTTCCTCACATCTGAAAAGGGACAAAAGGCCGTCGTGGCTGCCGCCAAGAACCTGTTCACCAAGATTGGCGGCAGCTTCCGCATCGTCAAGGACACGAGCGCGGGCGGCCGCTACCACGTTGACATGACCGTCGGCCACTATTCGCTGATTGGGAGCTTCGTCCGTAATGAGTTTGAGATTGCGCTTGGTCACCGCCAACGCCGTCACAAGGGCAACGGGAGCGGTACCTTCTACTACTGGGTGGATGAGTTCGCCCATTCAGTTAAGCACCTTGCCAAGAACCACAAGGACAACAACATCCACTCTGACTACCGCATTTCTGACGCCATCGACCCCGACATTGTCATTCGCATCACGACCGGCGACTGGGTGTTCACCGCGCCCGCCGACTCGTCGCTGGCGTTGTCGACGGTGAACAAGGGGACCTCCTCAACTCCGGCGACGTCCGCTCGCCCCCCGCGCTCGACAAAGCACACGAGTACCCCGTCGCGCCGCCCTCCAACGTCATCTTATCTGCTCCCGGCCGGCACAGCTGGTCAGAGTGCGGCGAGCCGCGGCGACGGCGTCACCCGTCCGGCAACCGGGTCTGCCTCGGCGGTATCGATGCGCAACTGCATCGATGACTTTGGCGTCGGCGCCGACGACGACGGCCGCCCCTCCAACGGGACGTCCAACGCGCCGCACTCCGGTGTCGTGCTCGTCGTCGACGACGACTACGTCGACCGCGCCAGGGCGGCGATGCTTGGCATCACGGAGGACGGGGCGGGGAGCGGCGTCGGGGGGAGTAAACCGGTTGACAGCGACGCGGAGGGGCCGTATGCGTTGGAAAGCGACGAGGAAGGGAGCGATGACGTCGGCGGCTGCACGTCGTCGAGCGACGACGGTCATTCGGATGACGACGAGGACGGCTCAGACGAGGATGGCGAGAGTGACGTCGACGGCGAAGAGGGGGATGAGGAGGAGGGTGGGGTGTTTTGACGGCGCGTGCGTCGTGCGTGGCCTGTGATGACAGCCGCTAGGGCTGCTTGTTTTCTTATGATTGTCTTCATTGCGCGGCCGCTCGCGCCGATTAGGCAGCTCGGTGACGCTGCGGCTTGGATGCCCTCGGTACAGAAGCACGCCAGTGTGCCCGTGCAACCGGTGCAGTACAAAATGTATCAGCAGGAGTGGAGTAGTAGCGCGCACAAAAGCAGACGTGTGTCGTCTCTTATTTCTTTGAGAGCTGTCAGCATCCTGTTGAGTCTCAGGGCCGCACAGCATTGGCAGATTCAATGGGCCTCGCGTCCAATGGGACAACACTTCTTCCACCGCCACGCCGCTGTGCATCTCAAACGGCCGAGCCTGCCGAGAATCATACGCAGTCTCTCCGGCGGGCCACCCCGACTCGAGGCACTCACGGCCGGAACTGGGGACTACGCCGTTGGCTGGAAACGCCCATCCAATTCCCCAACCATACCTCGTCCGTTTCTGCATTGGTTGGCCGGAAACGCCCATCCAACCCCATCCAAAAGCCCATCCGTCCCCATCCGAAGCCCATCCATAACGCGTTTGGATGGGCAGTCTGGGAGCCGTGACGATTCATGTTGTCTTCTGACGCCACTGTGCTTCACGAGCACCACCGAATGAACATGAGAAAGGGTTTCGTGCACCAAAGATGTGGCTGAACGGGCCTGTTTGGCCCCTACATTTGGTGTCAGAAGGAACACGGGTTTGGACCCACTGTGCTGCGCAGTGCCCGCAAACGCCTGTTGTCCAGAGAACCATTTATGGGGGTCTGTGGCGCCAATAAACCCACACCGCCGGTGGCAGGCATGCGCATTTTGCGCGCACTTCGGAATGCCCCTGCGCGATATGTGCACGGCGGCCCACGGATCGCGCAGCTTTCCGAAGGCAACGGACGGGACGGGCACGTAGAACCCGGTACTTCCGAACACATCTGAAGAGAATTTAACATCTCCAACTGTGTGCACTTGGTCGATGAAAACCCCATTGCCACATTGGACCAGGCCGCTGAGCTCGGAGAAGACCCCGCCCTGCTCCCGCTCATCCCGCCGCGGCTCTTGTTGGCTGCCCGTTGTGGCGAGGACGCGGACAACTCCGTGTCCGAGGACGTGGACATTGCGTCGCTGGACCGTGTCGACGAGAAGGACACTCTCCTGCGCCTCTTCCGTGCTCAGTTGGGGGGCAGGGCCTGTCTGTCATGGGTGGTGAAGAACATTGTGCACGTCAAGGCAATGCGCAACGCTGTTGACACGTTACTGCGAAAGCTCGCGTCGCTGCACCGGTCCTTTCCGGGTGGGGAGCCCATGGAAATGTAAAAGCAATGTCGTGCCCTGCACCACGGGCTTTTGTTGATGCTGTTCACCGCGGTCTCTTGTTGAAAGAGCCCCCGTACCTTGTAGTATGTGCTGCCACCCTGCCCATTCGGTACATGCGTCTGCGTTCAAGTCCGTACTCGTGACGAATGAGGATGCCCAGTCGCCCCGGCTGTACCT
>ENA-ORXU01002364-ORXU01002364.1-marine-metagenome-genome-assembly--contig:-NODE-2364-length-13047-cov-3.755513_pt1 | contig 13047 bp, 16 predicted proteins | sample MGYA00237869_ERZ511484 | MGnify/ENA metagenome assembly ERZ511484
TCGCCCGGCGAATAGGGCGCGCAAGCCCCGCGCCGGACTCAATCCTCGCCGCCCGCTGCAGTGCGTTGTGTCTTCAAAAGGGCGCGGATGAAAATGACGACCAAAATAATTTCTATGACCGCGCCGCCAATGGCCGCCCCGACGCTCGCCTCGATCCGGTCCGTGCTCGGCTTCCAGCGGCTCGGTACCGCCCTCAGCACGGCGGCAGCAGCATCCACCACTAGCCGCCTCGCCCCTGAGACAGACGTGCCCTCCTCGGCGGCCGACGCCACCCTATCACCGACGCTCCGCGCCCGCCTCGCCAACGCCCTGTCTATCTGGGACGACCAGTACTCCTTCGTGCGCTCCATTGAGTCTGGCGCCTGCCCCGGCACCCTCACCTTTCGCCGCGCCACACGGCCACCGGCGGCCGCCAACGGCGCCCTCCTCATCCCCGGCGACGCGCTCTCCCTCGGCGGTGCTGCCTGCAACGGCGCCGCGGGTATCACCTTTTTCATGGGGGCGGCGCTCAAGGCCGTCCTCGAGGAGTTGAACCCGGACGTTTCCATCGTTATTGACGCCATAACGCGGCTCGATGCAGGGCGGGCGCTAGGCTTTGCTGAAGAGCCGCTCGAGTGCGGTGCCAACGCGTCGGTGCCGGCCGTATCGGCGTGGATTTTTGCGACGGCGCCGGCGGCAGAGGCCGGGCGCACCAACGTGGCCGCCGCGGAGCTGTTGCGCGGCACGTCCCCGGGGGATCCGACCGTGTGGTTGGCTTATGGCGACGGGTGGTGCGTGTACCAGGCCACTGGAGGGGTCAAGTGGTGGGTCATCCTGCTCGCCGTCTTGGGCGCCGTCGCGCTGTTGACGGTTGTCGTGTTGGGGGCGTTTGGGTTGTGGCACAAGTACCTGCGAGCGGCCAAGGCGTCAGGGTCGGGGGGGGGGGCGCCGCACGTTGGAGGGGGGGTCGCGGCGATGACGACAACTTGTGCACCCCGGCCGCGCTGTCCGCGCGGTGAGGATGGCTCTAATCCATAATCCAACTCCAAACAAACACAGGAAGATGATCCATCCACCCACATGCAACAACCGAAAACATCGTCCCGTTGCCCCTCAGACCCACGACCGCCACCGCCAAGCACGAGCCAGCGAACAAGTTCTGTTGTCGCCAAAGCTCGACGTACCGTACTCATCACAGGTCCTTGAGTTTTGTAGACGTCCACGGGTGAAATGAGTTGACAAAAAAGCGTTCGAGCTCGCGCTCCTCCGCCGTGTTGGGGCTGTTTGCCGGGGTCGCAAAAAGACCCAGACGTGAGGAGAGATCCTCAAAGTCCGGGTCAACCCGCTCCAGGCGGAGCACATCGGCGACGGCCACAACCTTGAGCGCCGGGAACCCCGTGCTGGGGTTCATTACCCACTGCAGCCGCTTGTCGCCGTGCGCCGTGCGCACACAACCTGGCACCGGGACTGCATCACACATCAGCTGCACCACCACCCCAGGCCGCACTTTGCCGTCCACGCCATCGAACACCAACCTCGCCCGGCCGCGGGACACGCCGGCGGAAACAGATCTGTCCCGGAAGAGCAGGTCGTCGTAGTATGGCCTGTTGTAGCTTACTGGCGACGCGTTGACGCGCATGTCCAGGGGCTCGCCGCCCCACTCGAAAACAGCCTGAAGCGGCAGCGAGTTCTGCACCGACAAGGACGAGTGGGCGCTCACGCCGAGCGCCGCATGCAAGCCCTGTAGCTCACCGCAATTGGCAGCCATCAAGTTTGCCACGGCGGTCGTTTGACCGCGCACACGAAGGACCGGCTCTTCCCCAAGTGCCGCAGGGTCCCCGTCATCTTGCAGGGCGGCATCGACGGCTGTCCGCCCCCGCCGCCGTCGTCGCCGCGGCCGCCGCCCCGCCTGGTCGTCGGCTGGCACCTCTAGCGGCTCTGGAGCGTCTGCCAGGACGTTAGCCAGAGTTTGCGAGTGCCGCAGCATCTGCACGGTGAAGGAGTTGACCTGCTTGTTAGTCCTCTCGTAGACAGCCTTGCACTTGCCGTGCAAGCCCTCGTTCAGACTGGTGTCGGCCTCGGTGATGTTGCCGCGGTCGAGCATCTCCGGCAGGAGATGGTTGGCCAACAGGTGGGCCTTTGGCGTGTGAACTGGCCCGAAAAGCACAGCCATGTAGCGCGTGATGAACGTGGTCGCGTCGGCAGCGATATCCTCTGCCTCTGCCGTCGGTGTGGTAGACCCTGCCGGGCGATTGTCACCTGACAAACGACCCGAAAGCGCCGCCGCGCGACATACCACGTCCAAAACCGCCTTACCAATGGACTTGCCCTCAAAGAGGTCGGCAAACTCGGCCGAGTCGACACCAGACGGGGTGACGCGCTCAGCGTCGTCGTCATCGTCTGCCCACCAAAAGTCAGTAGGCGACGCGGACGCCTCGCCGCTCGAGTTGCCGTGCGGGTCGCCGTCCCTGTCGCTGGACTCATTTGATGAGTCGCCCGCCTTGCTGGCGGCGACCAACACGCTCGGCTTCTTTCGCTTTCGCTTAGCCCGCTTTGCCGTCTCCTGGAACGACCTGCTGCCGTACGCCGAGTGGCGAAGACGGCCCTCGAAAGGTGCAGCAGAGCCTGCAGGGCGCCGACCGATGAGGCCTGCGACCATCCCGGGAAAGGACACGAGCCCATGGCGCCAGTCACTACCTTTCATTGTCGCCTGCGTGACGACCGAGGGAACAAGATAACTGCAATCAACAGGCACCAAGAGCACGTGATTACGAACACAGGAAAAGTGGGGGTTGCGGAGAACGGTTAACACTCACACTGCAATAAAAGGCAAAATAGCCGCCGAGTTCACGTGCCTCACTGCACCGTAAAACAAGAAGTGCCACACATCAATAAATGAAGCCCCCACGTTCCCAACTCCAACATACCCTGGGGGTTGTCTGTTCGCCAAGCACCTTCTTGACATGTGCAGCAACCGCTCGTTCATTGCAATGAGCGTGTTCTCACCCGTGCCGAGCGGCAAGTTGCCCTCCTTGGCCAACGCCTCGACCAGGTTTCCGATCAGTGTGCCAAGGTTGCGCAGAATCCCAAGCTTCCACACCTGCACCAACAAGTCAAGAAGTGCAATCAAATAGAACAGGTACATGAAGGAGGCTCATGCGGACGAGCACACAAAGTGTCAGACTCTAGAACCAACCGCCATCTGAGAAAGAAGGGGCGATGAACGGGAAAACCGACCAAACACAAGCATACAAGACCAGCAAAGAAAAGTACAGACGCACACAGGCAACGCACATGTAGGACGTCAAATCCAAACACGCGGTACAGCCCAGCGGCGCCCGTGCTCAGCCCATGAATCGCGCCGAGAGCGGGAACAAATGGGGTGGCCGAGTGGTCGTCGGATATCTGCTTGCGCCTCGCCGCCCCAGTATTGTTGTCAAACAATAGCGCCGCCTCCAGCTGCAGGGTTAAAGTCTCTCGCACGGAGCGCCTCGTGGTCTCGGTGCACACGCCACACACGTCCTTGCCAGCCATGCAGTGCGAGCACGGCCGGTAGCACCGGCTGATGCGCAACCCCAGCAGGTGCCGCTGCTCGGGCATGTCGGCCACGTAGAGGGTGATGCGGGGTACAGCTAGGTAATCCTTTCCGTCGAGCTGCAGGTCGCGTCCGCTGGCGCTGGCCTCGGCAAAGTTGTCGGTCAACACCGCAATGCATCGCTGCAGCAGCCGGGAGCGGAGATCCCGCACACGCTCCTTCTCTCTGGTGCCTGCTCCGTGGCGTGCTCGCACGACAGGCACGTAGCCCACCGTCATCCAGTCCGTCTTTCCTGTCAGCACGTTTGGGAAACGAGCTCGAATAGGGTAGATGTATTGTGCTGAAGTCAACAAACAAGGGAGACAGGAGCAGACTGGAATCCCATGACAGCGACAGCATCAAGAGCGAGTCAGTTTCAGCCACAGATGCATCGGTTCCCCACTCCATGGAGGACCAGCAGCACGATAGATGCACTGCAGCAGCCCACGGCCAATGCACATCCCCCAATGCATCCTCCCACGTGGCCCGCGGTGACACACCTCCAGACCAAGACACGACAGCTGCATCTGAAAACAACTGTGTGGCCAACATGAACACGGGTACTTTGGACCGGCGCTCGTACAGGGCGAAGACCTTTGCCTGCTCCTCGAGGTAGAGGTCTGAGTCGAGCGTCCCGCTGCGGATGATGGAGCCGTCCCCCCGCACCTTGCGTTCCCCAAAAAGCGCCCGTTGACTTGCACTGACAATGGCATCAACGGCCACGGCCCAAAGGTCCCGAGAGTAGAACTCGAAGGACTGGTCGTCTATGATGATGGTTGTCTGCCACCACCCCTCTTCTGCAAGCCACCGGTTCTCCTCCCCCGAAAAGGAAGCGACGAACTGAGCAGCCGTCTCAAAAGCAGTCTCCATTGGTCCAAGCGCAGCCGTCCCCGCAGCCGCCGCTGTCGCTCGTTCAGACGCCACGACCACGTCCCAAAGCCCCTTCTTGCCGTCGCTTGTCAATCCGCGGTGCCCTACTGTCAGCGCAAACAGACGGAACTTGCGCAGCGGCGCCGTTGTGAAGGGCGTCGGCCGCATGGAATCCGCCCCGCGGACGACCGACCGTGTGCGCTCCGCGTCGCCCTTCGAGCGGTAGTACGCCAAAATGCGGGCGGGGAGGATACCGACAATGTGCCGCAGCGGGGTAGGGGAGGGAGAGTCATCTAGTGCGGTTCGACCTGGAACACGGATGTCAAGCCGAGCAGCGGAGCGGTCCGCCAGACTGCGAGACGCTGGCAAGCTCGATGGTAGCGAGCCATCCGCGCGACTACGTTGCACAGGCGACCAGACAAGCGGTGACACGCTGGCTGGGCCAGCGCCGAGGGAGAAGACGGGGAGGGTGATCGGCGTCCCCGCGGGGCAATTGGGAGCTCCCGGCAGCCTGCCGATAGATGTCAAGGAGTCGGCGCGGGTCAGCGGTGCTGCCGCGAGCCCAGAACGACGCACAATTCGGGCCAGAGACGGGGGAACGGGTAGAGAAGTCGGTGGTCCAGAAGCCACTCCGGTCGCTCCGAGAAAGTACGGTACACTCTTATGGAGCGCCTGCCTGTGGCGGGAGACAGCACCGCTCGTAAGGAACGTGCGGGAGCACAGAGGGCACTTGTGTCTCACCCCAACTGGCAAAGGGGGCATGACGACGAAAGCAAATCCCACGAACGCCCGCGTCGTTGGCAGGGCAACCACCCACGTGTAGCTTGTTCGGTGCACCGCAGCCGCTCGCTTGCGGCCAACGCCGATGATGCGCTCGGTGCCCACGCCCGCGGTTCCTCCTTGACAAAGAGGAGCGCCCGCCGCTCGCGGCGGGGCGGTGGTTCTGGACGTCCTCCCGGTGGTCGTGGCGGGGACAATTGTGCGACAGGAAATGGGTAGGTGGTTGGAGGTGGGGGCGTGCCGGTCGCCCTCCCGGCCGCCGTGACGCGCAAGAGCGAGAGACCAGCCGGGGGTGCCGGTCGCCCTCCCGGCCGCCGTGGCTCGCACGAGTGAGCGACTGGCTGGGGGTGGCCGGCTTGTGGTAAGGCGGTGCCGGTCGCTCTCCCGGGCCGTACCGGATGCCCGGCCAGCCACGGTGACGGGAACGAGTGGGCCGTGGGTGGCGGGTCGGCAGTTGGTGGCGGTTAACACCGTCGGCCTAGGGTGGCCTTTCGGCCCGGAGTCGAGAGACCCGTTGTATGCCCCTACGGCAGGGTGGCGCGGCAGGGATCAAAGCCGCGTGGCAGGAAGAAATCTAGTGCATCAAACACGTCTGGGTACGGTGTGTGCGTGTGTCCGTGCTTCGACTCGCCAGAGGCTGGTCAAATTATCAGATGACGAACTGGACGGCGGCCATCCAACCAGCCTGCAGACTGCAGTTAACGCCTCAGGCGTCTCCTAGGGCCCCGCCCCACCACTGAAAACCACTCCCAGCCACGCCTGCACTCGTCGCCACCCTTGAATTTGCTCATGTTGCTCTCAGCCGAGCCTGCACCGCTACCCCCTATCCCCCCTCGGCCTCGCCGGCACTGCTGGCCCCCACCCCTCTTCCACACACCCGCGCTTTCCACCGTGCCCTCTCCACCCTCTCTTGCGCGTCGTGGTGCCCTCGTGGGACGGGCTTCAAGCGCCTGCCAGCTACGTTTGGCTCGCTGCCAGCACACCCACCTTCCTTGCGCTACCCTTGACACCCTGTCGCTGTGCTTCTGTCTCTGTGCTCACGCGGGCACAGTGCTGCGAGCGCTCCCGCTTGCTCGGCGCTCTGCGAGCGCACACTGGCCTCGCCTAGGCCCACCGCGCCTGCCCTTCGCCGCGGCCCCGCCGGAGGGCGCAGCGAGCGCTTGGTGGATTACGCGCGGCGGCGTACCAGCGCCCGCCCTTCTCCGCTCCCCCTCGGAAGCCGCATCACCCTCGGCACCGCCACCCCCGCTCTCCACACGCCCACGCCGACCGCCCCGCTCTTTCCGCAGGCGCTGCCGCGTCTTCGCGCACTCGTGGGTACTGCCTACCAGCGTTTTGCTTCTGCCTCTTGCTTTATGCAAGCCCACCTGCCGTTCTTTCGCCACTCTCGCCACCCCGTTGCTTTTATCGAGCAGGAATCGAGCGGCAAGCTTTTGGACCTCACCGCGGTCGCATCGGTGCGCGCTGCGAGCGCTTGCGCAACGGCACCACCTCGCTCCGCAAAGCCACGCCTTTCACCCTGCCCTATCCGCACGCGCCGCCGCGTTGTGTGTCCCTCGTGGGGACTGGCTGCGAGCGTTTGGCGGCTGCGTTTGGCTGACGTCGCATGGGCGCGGGGCTGCGTGCGTTTGCGCGAGCTCTGCAATCGACGAGCCCCTACTCGCTCCGCCCGTGCTGCCTCCGCTTGCACGTCGCCTCGGTGGCGGCGACGCGCGCTGCGGGCGCATGTCGGTTGCTGGCCGTCCAGCGCTCGCCCTTTCCCCTTGCCTTTCACCTCGTGCCTCGTGGGCGCCCCTGCGCCACGCTGGCCACCCGGTCACTGTGCTGGAACGGGTGAGGGCTACCAGTGCTCGCTTGTGCTGCAAATTGGGCCGGCGCCGCCCGACACTCGCCTGCGTGCTAATGCAACCTCCTGCGCAGGGGGCGCGAGTGCTAACAGCAGGAGACGCACGGTCCCGTGATGCCCTGGGTGGAGGGCTGCCGGCGCTCCCCCTAGCGTCAGCGGGACGCGCGATGATGGGAGCGTACATGTGAGCTCACAAGCTGCCTGTGTCTGGTCGGACGTCAAAAGCGTCGGAGCTCGTCGGCCGCGGGTGCCACGACTGTGCCGTCCGGCCAAGTGTCACGCCCGTGCTCGCCTGTGCGCCTCACGGCGAGTCGCCTGTGTGTGTCAAGCAGGCGGTGTTGGTCGGCTACCACGTGGAGATCATTGGCGACGTGGTCAACGTGGTGTTGGTCATAGACGCGCTGTACGGCTGTGTCGCCCTCAACGTCGGCGTGCCCGTCGTCGGCGCGCTGTGGCGGCGACAAGCTGCTGATCGACAAGGCTGGCGCGGGCGGCAGTGCCGTGTGCTTTGACGTGCTTGTCGGCAAGGTGCGCACGGGCGTTAAGTGCGTGGAGATCAACGAGTGGAACGAGGTGGTGGTTCAGGACGCGTTGTACGGCTGTGTCGTCCTCGACGTCGGCGTGCTCGTCGTAGGCGCGCTGCGGCGGCGACAAGCTGCTGATCGACAAGGCTGGCGCGGGCGGCATTGCCGTGTGCTTTTACGCGCTTGTCGGCAAGGTGCGCGCGGGCGTTACGCGCGTAGATGTCGACCTGTGCAACGTGGTGGTTTTCAAGGACGCGCTGCACGGCCGTGCCGCGTGCCTTGGCGCGCTCGTCGAGAAGGTGCGCACGGGCGTTAAGTGCGTGGAGATCAACGAGTGGAACGAGGTGGTTGTCAAGGACGCGCTGTACGGCTGTGTCGCTCTCGACGTCGGCGTGCTCGTCGGCGGCGCGCTGCGCTGGCGACAAGCTGCTGATCGACAAGGCGCGCGCGGACAGCAGTGCGGTGTGCTTTTACGTGCTTTTCGGCAAGGTGCGCGCGGGCGTTACGCTCGTGTCGATTAACCAGTGCAACTTGGTGCTTGTCAAGGACGTGCTGTAGGGCCGTGTCGTGCTCAACAAGTGCAACGTGGTGGTGGTCAAGGACTCGCATTACGGCAGTGCCGTGTGCGTCGACGTGCTCGTCGGAAAGGTGCGCGCGGGCGTTACGCACGTGGAGATCAACCAGTGCAACGTGTTGGTGGTCAAGGACGCGCTTTAGGGCTGTATCGTGCTCAAAGTCGGCGTGCTCGTCGGCGCAGGCTGCATTGGCGCCAAGAGAAAGCTCCAGGATGACATTGGGGGGCAGCCAGGGCGCGGCACTGCCGGCCGGCACGAACAACGTCGGCCGGTCTTGTCTGGTCAACATCCTTCCGCGCCCCGCGGTCGGTGAGGCGGCCCACTTTCCTGGTGGCTCCATCCAGGCGGCCAGCGTTGGTGCTGGAAATTTCAACGTCGGTCGCGAGGCCGGGGCTGGAGGCGTCGCTGGCGCGATCGGTGGGCAGGTCGCTACTGCTGATTTCACCGCCGCGGTCGCAGGCTCTCTGGGGCCGCGTAACGTGGCGGGGCCGCTTGGATTTCCGGCGCTGCCCTACGCGGCGCCTCCTGGCTTTGGTCTTCTGCCATCCGATTTCGTCGGAACTCAGCAGTTCCAGTTCCAGCTCAGCCTGGCGCCGCCGCCCGTCGTCATGCCGTCCGCATCGACGCCGTTTTTTGGAGTCGCCGCCTCGATGCTCGCGCCTGAAGCGACACCCGCGCGTGTCAAGGAGACAGCGACGGCAGCAAAGCCACCGACTGGCACCAAGCGCGCGTTGGCGACGCCCCACTCGTCGGCCGGCTCGGCAACGAAGCGCACGGGCGGCGCGACTGCGACGCCCAACGCGACGGTTGGCCCGGCGACCAGCCGCCGTGTCTACAAGGGCAAGGGGAAAGCCTCTCTAAAGAACACGTGCGTGGTGGAACCGCCAGTGGTCATCTCGGACGGAGAGGTGTCGGACGACCCCGTACTCTTGGTGACAGCGGACACCGAGGCGGCCGCGGGGTCGGGGTTGGCGGCGGGCGCGTCTTTTGGCGCTGCAGCTAACGGCGCGGGCTCCAGTGCCGTGCCAAACGTGCAGTTGCGGGGGATGGTTGCGTCCCTGAAGAGCCACGGGAAGCTGTTGGAGCAGATCATTGCGATGATGGTGCGCCAGGACAAGGAGGTGGCGATGCTGCGCTCTGACGCGCGCGGCACCCGTGCTCTGACTGCACAGGTCATTGACCAAGTGTTCGATGTGGCCGAGCGCTCGGACCGCATGATGCAGTCAAATGAGAACGTGGAGCACAAGCTGGACGAGCTGGCGGGGCTGGTGCAGACGCCGGGCATCTTTCCTGCTGGACCGATCGCGGGCGACTTCGGCATTGGTGGTGCTGGAGACGGTGGCGGTGCTGGCCTGCCTCCCGCCATCAACGGGGTGCAGGTGGCCGACTGGTCCGCGGAGTTGAAGGTAAGTCACTAATGAGGGAGTCTTGCGTGAAGATGCGAAACTCAGGAAGCGAAGAGGATTAGGTATTGACCAGAGAGTGGGGGGCGAAAGAGATGGCTACGAGGAGGGGTTGTGCGATTGGGGACAGGTGCGTGGGCGACGCTCTGGTGCTGACCTCGGGACTCATGTTTTTGCTGGGGATTGTTGCTTCTGCTGCTGTGGGCTGTCGGTCCTTTTCGCACAAGCAGGAAATGTACGTGGCCGACTGGGTCATCCTCTTCTGCAAGTCGACGAACGGCAAGTACGTCTACGACGACAGCGCCGCGGCCTGCAACCACCTGTCCACCGTGATGCAGCTCTTTTTCGGGGTCAAAAAAGAGGAGGCGGACATACGAGTCGCGACGGAGTACATGTTCCCAGCGGCAGTGACGGCGAGCAATCCGACGGGCAAGGCAAAGTTGCGGGCGTCGCGGTATTTCCGCCGTCCCATTGCCCACTGGCGTGGGCGAATGAAGGTGGTGGCGCTGGAGGCCTATCTGCTGCACTTGAACCGTACGGCCGGCGTGGGCACCATGACGGAGCGGGACACAGTGGCCCTCTCGGAGGATGACGTCATCAATCTGCTTGAGAATGATGTTTTCTGGCGGGGCAATTCGGGGAAGGGCGGCGTGTGTGCCGCGCTGGCAGCGCTTCACAAGGAGATGGGTGAGGCGAAGGGCTGGTTCGTAGCGTGCACCCCCGAGAACCCCGCTTCCTATATGCGGGTCTCCGTCCCGACCCTCGCGCTCGTGCATTTTTGGGTACGTCGTGCACTTGGTGTGGGTGGGTTCAGAGAGGCAGTTAGGGCGACGGTCGGGGCGAGGGTTGAGGGGAATCCAGGATGCGCAGCTGCTTTGCGGCACGTCGCCGCGCGTCAGTGTGCTTCTGAGAACTGGGGGTCTGTCACTGCCATATGAAGCGTTGAGATTCTAACTGCCCTCCTGCTGTCGGCACTTTCTTGTCGGCTATGTTCTGTCTTTTGGGCTCTCTTGTAGCTTCGTGGCGGCCTGAGGACCAAGTTGGCTGACCTTCCCGCTGTGTTTGGCCGCCAGGGAAACTCTGACGAGGGTCCTCGCAAGATGTGGGCGGCCGAGTGGTCGCTCATCGAGGAGCTTGTGCCGATTGACGGCCAGGTTCGGGATGGCCTCATGCTGATCGCTCCGCCAGCCGGCAGCCGCCAGTCTGTTGCGGACTTTCCGTCGGACGTCATCGAGCACACGCGTCTGCGAATGCGCGACCTGCATGGTTACGACCGCGCCACGCGCGCGCGGCTTGCCGAAGCGAAGGTGTCGCGCGAGCGTGAGGAGCGCAAGGAGCGTCTTCGCCGTCAGCAGGCGCACATGGCCACTAACATGCATCGCGCACTGCGCTCTCAGGCACGCAATGCGCCGCGGCGCTCCAAGCTGCGCGACCTGCTGGAGGTGCCTGCCGAGCTCACCAATGAGGATGAGTGGACGTCGGGGGACGGGTGGCCGATGGAGGATCCTGGTGAGGATGGGCGCGAGGGTGAGGAGGGGCGCGTGGGTGCGCCTGCCGCTGGTGCTGTGGTGGAAGATGACGAGGAGGAGGAGATCGCTCCGGTGCGTGCTGGGCACCGTTGTGACAAGACGGTGATGTGCTCGGGCGGGTTAACGCCTGATGCTTGATCACCTGGTAGGTCGTGCGAGATGAAGGGGAGTTGGTGCTGGTCTCTGTCACGTTGGTCTACAGTCCAGTGGGTGTGTCGCGCGTGTGTCGCCTGTTCTTTGCTTCGGCTTTCTGTTTTGTGTCTTTTTGTTTGCTGTGATTCACCACGCGTGCCTGTGTGCGTGTGTGGGCATAGCCTTTTGATGTTGTGCTGCTTATTTGGCGGCTTGTTTTTTCGTGCTACCGCTGTCGTCTGCGTGGACCTGTGGGGTTGGCAAGGCGCAAGGTGCTTGAGTCTGAACGGCAGTGGGGAGGAGCAGGCCAGCCAAGGCACCTGTTCTGGTATTGAATACCCGTCAACCGAGCTAAGCCACGACGCATGCTCTTGATGACAGGCAATGCGCGGGCTTGAGAGCGTCCAAGGGCACGTGAGCGCGGCGCCACGACCACGCGAGTGGACAATGGGGCACAGACCAGACCACGCAGTATCTACGCGCAGCAGCAGTGCTCTGATGTCTGGCGGTCTCGCAAGGGCGCGCACTAGTGTCGGGCTGCAATGACGGGCGCCAGCGAAGAGCGAGCCGTGCTGCCACAACGAACGCGGAGGGCCAAGACGCCGACGCCCGCCCGAGTGCGTGCTGACAGGTCGCTCGTACCGGTGGTGTGCAGGGGGCCCAGTGGCATTGCCGACGGTGGAGATAGCGGCAGACAGCCGCATCGAGACGAATTTCTCGTGCACCGTAGTGCACGGCGAAGCGTATAAATAATGGAACACTTATCTGAGGCACTTAATGGCGGTGGTGAATATTAGCCCACAACAAATTATCTTGCGGTTGCATCAGTAAATTAAACTAATATTTGCTAGTCAAGCAGACACCTTCATGAGCGAGTCAGCCGGCCTGATTATTTCGGTCAATGGGTCTCGCAGACTTCTGGTGACGAGGGGGCGAACAACCATGAATTTCGGTGCATCCGAGGGGTACACGGGTTTGGGCGAACCAACTCGACCCTGTCGGCAGTCGTTCGCCTGAATGCGACATCGAACAGATGGTTGAACGGTTCGCTCTGCCTAAGTTTCTGATGATCGTCTCCGCGACCCTGCAGGCCTGAAAAATAGGCGCTGAACCACTGAATTGAACCTGACGCATCAGCGAGCTCAAAAACGGGCCCGCATCCTAAGGCCGTTTGGATGCACAAGTCGATGTGAATCGAAAACCGCAAGTAAAGGATGGGTAAGATGCGCATCCGATGTTTTCGATCGTGTTTCGATCGGGATGTCCCGAATAGGGACGATGGGCGACGGCGGGGACGGTGCGCCGGCCCCGCCACGCAGAGCAGGGCGCGTCTTGTGCGCCAGAGGCGGCGCCGCCAACGGTGGCCCGCCCCGTCCAGGCACCAGCTGTTGCTCCCCGCCGTCGGGGGCGGTGGCACCGGCGGCACCCCACTCGCTGACGCAGCAGCCCTGGACAAGCACCCGCCGCCTGTCCTCCCGTCGCCCTTGCTGGTGACGGGAGCCGGTGGCGCTGCCGCCGCCGCCGCCTGTGCGGGGGATGCCGAGTACGAACGTGGCCGTGTCGTGCGCACGGCAACACAGCGCCCGAGGCAGCAGGGGCATCCTCGTCGCGCTCGCCCAGTCCAACGCGGACACAACAGATTCAGCAGCAACCGCAACCGCCACTTTGGTGCCTCCTGTCGCCCCCACCCCCCCACGTGTACACGCCCCCGACCGGGCAAGCCCGCGCCCAACACCGCCGTCCAACACACAAGACACCCGTGCCGCAACCCACAGTTAACCCGACGACGCCCCACCACACTGCCCCGGTCCCCACGTCCCAACCCCCTGCGTCCG
>ENA-ORXU01002366-ORXU01002366.1-marine-metagenome-genome-assembly--contig:-NODE-2366-length-13044-cov-4.805969_pt1 | contig 13044 bp, 10 predicted proteins | sample MGYA00237869_ERZ511484 | MGnify/ENA metagenome assembly ERZ511484
AGACCTGATCTTGAAGCAGATGTGGCTCGCAGTAGAAGCAAAGCACAATAGTCATATCACACCACTCACTTCAAGACAAATGGACGAGATTTTCCCGTAACAAAAACTTACGCCAACGACACTCATTATAAATCGCCTATAGTCCTGACTGAGCGTCAGTTACATCGCCAAGAAACATTCATCAAAAAACCTAATGCACGAAATGGGTTTAAGAAGATTTGGCAAAGGCTATAGTGATAAGCGCTCACTCATCCTTGAGACAAATAAGTTTGAATACATGAAAGCATTATCTGACGTTAATGGCATGGACATTAAGCATCATGAAGATAATCCTATAAAGCTAATCACAGGAGTAAAAGAGTGGTTTTCAGAAACCTTGAGTGTTAGACACATAGCAGCTTCAACTAAAATATTTGATGATTTCATTACTTTCAATACAACAATATTTGAGAGGCGATTTATAAAGCACTGCGAAAAATATCCAGAAGATAAGGCCAATGACTATGCTACAGCGGAAATATCCGAATTAACCATTCCCGATTTTATAGATGAAATCAAGGACTATTTGAAATGATTCGTTAACAGCAAATCTGGCCGTAGTAGGTGCAGCATCTACTCCTTCTCGACAACTACCGTAGATAACTTGCGCTTATCAGCTTTCTCCTTTTCCCAGACCTCTTGATTCTCCTCCCAGAGATCAACATTGAAATACGGAGCCTTGGCAAATTGCTCATAGTCTCGGAGGCCCGTGCGCCAACATTTGCCTTCATACCATTGCTTACCATCTGGCACTTCATCATAGGATTCTAAGACATAGATGTGATGCGCAGGATAAAGCAGATGCCATGAGGATTTACAGCTCAGGCCATCACCAGATCTACGTATGACATCTACTATGCCTAGACAGCGAGCTCTCCATAGTTCAGCTTCCTCTTTCTGACCTAGAATCATAGAGCAATATGCCTTGAAGAAAAGCAGCTGCGGATCGATAGCTCTTTGACGTAGGAGACTGTCCACATGATCCGCTAGTTTATCTATCGCTGTGCTGTCCGTAGTAGCTGCTAGGAGCAGCTCGTAGGACTTATCTGTCATCACGCTATCTCTCAGGTCATAGGAGGGCGTAAAGGAGTAGCCGTAATAAAGCAATTTAAACTCCTCAGCAGTGATAGTCTCTGCAGGCCGCAACATACGTGCATAGAGCAGTGGATAGTACTGATCGGATTTCTTCTTACTGACGATTTTCTTAATCGCGCTTATATCTGGTGTAGACCAGTCCTGTGCCTCGGAGTTTCCACATAGCATAAGCAGCGCTATGAGCAGGGATATTCTGATCATAGTTCAAGTAGAGCCATCATCTTGTGGAAGATGGCAGTGTTCTGATAGATGCCTGCAAAGTTTTCGGATCCAGGACCATAAGCAAATACGGGAATCATCGTCGCACTATGCTTGGGTGTAGTAAATGCTGCCACGATGCTGTCTCTTGTAGAGCCAGGGTTGATAGCTAGACCACCAGTCTCGTGATCAGCCGTGACGATTACGAGTGTCTCACCGTCTGCCTTGGCCCATGCAAAAACACGTGCTATGACCTCATTGTATTCTTCAAATTCTGAGATGATGTAATCACGATTATTGGCATGACCACCCCAGTCTATCTGCGAGCCTTCGATCAGTAGGAAGAATGCTTCCTCCTTGCTGGAGAGATGATCGATCGCCAAAGAGGCAGCGGCCGGTAGGTAGTCACGTCCCTGAGATCTCGGTAGAGGATTACCATCTGCCGTGAGATAGAGGAGCTTGTCAGCACCCTGCGTATTCCATGTACTAAGGGGCTGCTTCACAAAGTCGGCAGTGGTATAACCAAGTTCGCTAAACTCGTTCACAAGATTTCGCTCATCCTCTCGTCGATCAAAGTGTTTCTTACCGCCGCCTATCAGTACATCTACATCAGCATCTAGAAAATCTAGTGCGATGTCCTCATAGAGTTGTCTCGATTTCACATGAGCAGCAAAACTTCCAGGTGTAGCATGCGTGATGACGCTGGTGGCAACCATACCGGTGTTCATACCAGCTTCTTCACAGCTCTCTAGGATCGTCTTTACTGCTTGGGTATCCACATCGACCCCGATAGCACCATTGTAAGTCTTCACACCTGCAGAGAAGGCAGTCGCGCCAGCTGCACTATCTGTGACAAGATTGTCAGCACTGTGAGACTTGTGCAATCCCACGACGGGAAATTTCTCTAGACTGGTACTATCACCGAGTGAGTACATGCCCATAGTAATCTGAGGTAAACCCATACCGTCACCTATCATGAGGATAATATTGCGTGGTTTAGCATTGCGAAAATCTGGTGCTGGCGGGGGAGACGTCACCACGGGTGGCGCAGGTGGTGCGGGTGGTGCGGGTGGCGCAGTCGGTGGTGGCGGTGGTGGTGGTTGTGGAGGCAAGACTGTCGTCTCCGCACATGCCATGCAGCAGATAAGAAGTACAGGTAGTAATAGGTATTTCATAGAGTCAGTGGATGTAGAGATACTTGCTTCCAGGTAGTGCCTTGAGCATTCCTTTAAATTCTAGGTTGAGCAGTATCGAAGATAGGCGACTTACAGGCAAGCGAGTTTCTATTGCGAGTTTTTCTATCGTTAATTCTTTGTGTATGCTGAAATGTCGGACCAGAGACTTCTCGTCATCGGACAACTCTACAAACAGCGATCGCTGCTGCGGTGCTGCGCTTTCCGTTTTCTTCCACTGTAAGACGTAAGCGAGATCCTTGGCTGATTCTAAGAGCTGTGCGCGGTGCGACTTGATAAGCATATTACAGCCAGCACTTTTGGTGTCCTTTGGGCGGCCCGGTCGGGCAAATGTGTCCCTGTGATATTCGCCCGCCAGCTTGGCGCTGATCATACTACCACCTTTGGTAGCGCTTTCCACTACGATCAGCACATCGCACAGTCCCGCGATGATCCTATTCCTCTTGGGAAAGTTCTCTCGATCTGGACCAGCCGTATGGACGAGTTCTGACACGAGGGCACCACGGTCCAGCATATCTCGTGCTACGGAGTGATGCTGCTGAGGATATACCGTCCCAAGACCGCTTCCTAGTACAGCTATCGTCTGTAAATCATCTCGCAGACACTGCCTATGTGCTGTAATATCTATACCATAGGCGAGACCACTGATAATCACAGGATTGTAGGGACGCAGATCTGAGATAAATTGCTCAAGCCATAGGCGACCGGCTTCTGTGGGTGTCCGTGTGCCTACTATGGCTACCATCTTACGCTCATCCAATATCGCTTTCCCCCTTACAAAAAGTAGTAGCGGCGGATCAGGAATCGTCTTTAAGCGATAGGGATAGTCATCATCAAAGAAACTGATCACTCGTACATCGTGCTCTACACACCAAGCTAGCTCGGCCACCGCACCATCCATATAGGGTGTCGGGTCGTAGCTAGCGCGCAAGGCTTCAGGAATATTATCAATTGCTCGTAGATCATCTGGCGCAGCCTGATAGGCTGCCTCAGCACTACCAAAATGAGCCACCATAGCGTGCACCCGCCTATCGCCAAGCTTAGGCATAGAGCGCATGGCTAGGATAAACTTTACTTCCTTACCTATCAAAACTTCTGAGCTATGGTAGGATCGATGGCGATTGCTCGCCGATAGTATTCATTGGCCTTGTCATTCCGCTTGGTACTTTTGTGCCACAGGTACATGGCATAGAGCAAGCTCGGGTCATTGGGACTGATCTGCAGACCATAACTGAGGTAAGTAAAGCTCCATTGCATATTCCTTGTGCTTGGCTCCTTATATAGGATTTCATAGCCTACATCAAAGAAGAAATCGACCAGCTTGGCTTCGTGTCGGCCTCGCTTTGACAAGAAGTCACAGTACTCATGGATATAGCCGACATCGGGTCTGCGCTTGGCTATGTCCTTAAAGCTTGCGAGCATAGCGTCCGCATCATTATCCATCTGGAACTGCTGTGCTGCCGCACCTGCTTTCATCTTATTAGCATTGAGATACTGCGGTAGGATGCTGAGAGCCTTATCCATGTACCCAGAGACTTGGGTTATCATCTCCTGCTTCTTAGCGCGATCTGGTTCGTCAAGCGCTTGCTTGTAAAGTGCCGTTCCGATAAATACATTAGCTCTAGCGGAGTTCTTAGAAACCTTGATAGCAGCTTGATTCAGTGTAAGAGGATTCTTCCATATCGGTACCCGGGTCACGGATCGTACGGTATAGCCTAGCGCACACAAAAGCACTATTCCTAGTCCTATCTTCTTTACCACGGAGCTCTTAATTCTTCCCGGTAGCCAAAACATGAAAAAATAGACGAATAATATACAGTAGCCCCAACTCGGCATAAAGAGAAAACGCTCATTCATAAATGTACCAATGGGGAAAACCACATTGGAGACAATACTCAAAGTCGCTATGTAATAGATCAAGCAAAAGGAATACAAGCGCTTACGTAGCAGGCCATAGAGTGCAATGATTCCAAGCACAATATATAAGCCAAGTGATAATAGACTGCCCATATCACTCCATTCCATGATCGGCACATGATAAGGATAGTAATCATGTGTCAGTCGCAGCGGGAATGTAAGTAGGCGCACATACTCACCCAGTGTATACATGATGGTCGCTGACTTTTGCCCAGCTGTCATACCGAGAAATGGATCGTTCATCACGTCGGTGATAACTATCCCGCTATCAAGCAGATATCCTATTACACTCAGACGCACCAGCAAATAAGCAACGGTAGCAACGGTCATTGCACCTAGCACGAGCGCATAATCTCTCACTTTGGCTTTCGTAAAAAAATACATCGCCAGTGGCGCAACTGCTAAAAAAGTCAGGGCGTTTTCTTTAGCAAATAGCGTAACAAAAAATACAATACCCGCTCCAAAAATCCAAAGTATAGATCCTCGTGGAGATGCTTCCACAGATTTTTTTGACACGGTTGTTTTACTTTCTGATTTTTGGACTGAAGTCCCCTGCGCAACCTTACGAGATCGCCCTACATTCCCAGCGAGGTAGCGAGCTATCATATATAGTACAGCCACACAGCCAAGCATAGACAAGATCTCATCACGACCCTTTATATTAGCAACACACTCTGTGTGCACTGGATGCGCGACATATAATACGCTTGATAGAAATGCTAGGTCGAGCAATAGATGACTCGATTTATATCGCGGTAAATAAATGAGAGCAATCCTGTAGATGAATATGCCTAGCAGGCCATACAGAATGATGTTAATGAGATGATAGCCAATTGGACTCAATCCAAATACCTCATACTCTAGAGCAAACATGGCCATACTAAGCGGGCGATAACGCGCACCAGCTACTAGATTTTTTTGCTCATCAAAATATCCAGAAAATGCATCAGTACTAAAGATCTCGTCGACACCAGCAAGGCCTTGCTTGACAAATTTGTTATCCGAGATGACCATCTGATCATCGAGCACAAACTCGTAAGGTAACGATTGCACATAAATCCCTATAGCAAGTCCAAAAAGTAAAAGACTCGGAAGCCAATGCGCTCTCCAAAATCCGTGCTTATAGGAAAAAGGCGCTTTCTTCTTGGATGATTTCTTTTTCTGCGTTTTTTTATGACTAGTCATAGGTCAGCTTATGGTGCTGTGCGAAGATATGTCGAGCACACGCTCAGTGTGACCGTATGCGGAGTATTATAAGTCTAGCTCTATGGTATCACCTGGCTTGTATCTGGCTTGATCGTCATCATCATCCTTAGGTGATGTGGTAGGCGCGGATGTGACCATCGCTTTGATACTCAATATCTTAAATTCTCCGAGCTTATTTCCCAGTGCTTTCCACCCCTTGATGTCTACAAAGCTATCAAGATCAAGTTCTTTAGTATGTTTTTGATTTTGAGCCTTGTAGGTATAGGTGACTTGTGCTCCGTCTGCAGCCGTAGCGTAGTATAGTTTGCTAGAGCGGTGATCAGTGATAAAAGGATACAGTTGTCCCACCGAGCTGTGTTCTACTTCAAATCTCTTGACCATGGTCCAGCCTTTATCTCCCTCATGATAGACAGCGCTGATGACGGAGTCTTGATAGAGCACGGCAAGGTCTTGAATCATCTTGGGATCGTAGTAGAAATTCTCATCCACATCATAGATGCCATACTGTCCATCGCGAGTAATAAGTAGGAGATAATCACCTGTATCAAATTCTCCCAATAGATCTCCTTGCCCTACCCGATTGAGTCGACCAGTGCTGCGATCGATCCACCATTTCATGGCGCCTATGGTACTGCTACCAACTTCGAGTAGACTGAGCTTTCGCACAGAGTACTTGGTCAGAATATTCCCTTTGCTTCCTCGACCCTTGATGTCGAGATCTGCAAAGTCAAACGTGAAGACCTTGGTCCTTGCACGCGCACCTGGTGTGAGCTGTACTTGTATCGTCTCCGCCTCACCATTGGGATGAGCTTGGAAATATGTGATTCGAGAACCCTTAGCTCCCGCGGTGATATCATAGTCACGATCGCGGACTATGGCCTTCACATGGAAGCGCTTAGCCATAGATCTTCCTGTCTTCGCATCTAGATAGACGAGATTATACGTAGTGCGTTCATCACCTTTTCGCCACACGGCAATATGGATGATGTTTTTCCCTACAAATGTCTTATCGGCCACCCGCGTGACTTGATACGTGCCATCTTTCTTAAATACGATGATGTCATCTATATCACTACACTCTGCGACAAATTCATCTTTCTTGAGCGAAGTACCGATCATACCTTCCTTCCGCTGTACATACAGCTTGACATTATTAGCTACTACTTGACGTACCTTGATGTCTTGGAAATCTGTGATCTCTGTGCGCCGCTCGCGGCCTTCACCAAATTTCTTGAGAAGATCTTGGTAATAGGCTATGCTATAGTCTGTGATATGCTCTAGATCATGCTCTACTTGCTTGAGCTCTGCTTCTATATTGGCGATCTTTTCATCGGCGGCAAAGACATTGTACTTGGAGATGCGCTTGATCTTTATCTCAGTCAATCTTGCCAGATCATCCTCTGTAATATCCCGCAATAGACGCAGCCGCTTATCTGAGGCCTTGACTTTGTCTGACGGTGTACTTACGTACTCGCGTAGTCCTGTATCGATGGCTTCTAGAACTTCCTCCCAGCTTTCACACTCTTCTATATCTCGATAGATCCGCTCCTGGATAAAGATCTTTTCTAAGCTCGCAAAGTGCCACTTCTCTTGTAGCTCTGCCCGGGCGATTTCGAGCTCCCAGCGCAGCAGATCTCGGGTCTGCTCTGTGTTATTCTGTAAGATCTCCTCGACTGTGAGAAACATCGGTCGATTGTCTACGATCACACAAGCATTGGGCGAGATGGACACCTCACAGTTGGTGAAGGCATACAAGGCATCGCGAGTGACATCTGCTGACACGCCAGACGGTAATTCTATTCTTACTTCTACCTTCTCAGCCGTATTATCTATGACCTTTTTGATCTTAATCTTCCCTTTGTCATTAGCCTTGATGATGCTATCGATCAGTTGATTCGTCGTGACACCATAGGGCAATTCTGTGACTGCTAGTGTCTTCTTGTCTTCTGTCTTGATATGAGCGCGCACCTTGACCTTGCCTCCGCGCTTACCACCCTTGTAATCAGATACATCTATGGAGCCACCCGTAAGAAAATCAGGATAGATCTTAGGGTTCTTCCCTTGTAGTATCTTGATCGAGGCTTTGATAAGCTCTATGAAATTGTGCGGGAGGATTTTGGTCGACAGACCTACAGCGATACCTTCTACACCTTGAGCAAGGAGCAGAGGAAACTTCATAGGAAGAGCTATCGGTTCTTTTTTCCTTCCATCGTAGGATAGCTGCCACTCGGTAGTCTTGGGATTGAAGGCAACAACTTTAGCAAATGCACTGAGTCGAGTCTCTATGTATCGCGCTGCAGCGGCGCTGTCTCCTGTGCGTATGTCACCCCAGTTTCCTTGCGTGTCGAGCAGCAGATTCTTCTGACCGATATGCACTAGGGCCGCACCTATGGCGGCATCACCGTGCGGGTGGTATTGCATGGTCTGTCCTATGGCATTGGCTACCTTATGGAATCGACCATCGTCCATCTGGAATAGCGCGTGCAAGATACGACGCTGCACAGGCTTGAGACCATCATCGATCTTGGGCACCGCTCGCTCCAGTATGACATAGGAAGCATAGTCGAGGAAGTAATCCTCGTACATACCATTAAGATCTATAATTTCTGCGCTCATACCATCAGCAAATGCCGTCTGCGAAAGTATAGAAAAAATCATAATGTGAGGCATAATAGCAGATGCCATGCTTGCTCGTCGTATAGCATCATGAGCAGTTACGTGCAAATGAGCTCTTAGGCCTCAATAGGATACCATTTCTAAGCACCTAAAGGCACGCAGGTGGACTGCTATCTGCACTTTTTCTGGCAAAATCGCGTCTATTATTATAGCAGCTCAAGCTGTACAATTTAATTGCGACGAAATTTGATACCATGAAGTATATCATTTACGCCCTATTCCTACTGCTTCCAATTCTCAGTATTGCTCAGACGAGCGTCAGCACAGATATCACATCTGTCAAGGTATATCAAGATCGCGCTGAGATCACCCGATCAGGAACTCAGTCCATTACAGCTGCTACAAGCGTACTGCTATTTGCTGATATATCACCCCTGCTGATTACAGAAAGCGTGCGAGTCAAAGCAGATGGTGATTTTCAGATTTTGTCTGTACGTGCTGAGAGACGCATCGAAGAAGATCGCTATAGTATGCAAGAAGATAGTCTACGCAAGCTGCTTCATGATAGGGATCTACATAGGCTACGACTAGAGGCCACGAATCAAGCCCTATCTGAAGAGTACAATCTTCTAATTGCTAATCGCGAACTACCGCTCCAGCATGATGACATAGGACTAGATGGCCTGCAACGTACTGCCGCTTACTATCGCCAGCGCCTAGAAGAGATAAAGCATGAGCAGATCACCATCAATGACAGCCTTGCCAACCTGCAAATCTGGACCAATAAGATCAATCAGCAGATCGCCCAGCTTACCGATCGTACTGAAGAGGCTCCAAGCCATGACATCTATGTTGAGATTATCTCTGAGCGCAGCCAGCAAGCCGATTTCACCTTGACGTATCTCGTCTCTGACGCTGGCTGGTACAGTGAATATGATCTGCGAGCGGAGGATCTATCAGAAGGACTTACCATAGAGCACAGGGCTCGCGTATGGCAAGGCTCTGGCAATGACTGGAAGGATGTAGAGCTCGTGCTCAGCACAGCAAGTCCATCCATCTCTACGAGTTTACCAGAGCTGGGCACGTACTTCCTGCCAGCAAAATATACTAGCAGTCCCAGGTCAAGTTATTACCAATCAATGCGCCGTGATCCTAGCGTGCTTAAGGTCAGGGGAAGATTGACCGATGCTGCTACAGGCGAGCCGCTGATATTTGCAACCGTAAGTACTTCTGATCGCAAGGTAGGGGTTGACACCGATCTTGATGGCTACTACGAATTGGACGTACCTCGATCAGCTACTCATCTCGAATATACTTATGTAGGATACGAGTCGGTGCGTTTGCCCGTACACTCGAGTCGGATGGATGTAAAGATGACAGCAGGTCTTAATCTTGATGTTGTAGAAGTAATCGAGTACAAAGTAGGCCTCTTTGACAATCCAAAGCGAAAGAGAAAGGCCAATTCTGGATCGTCAGACGATATAGAGAATAAGAATGCTGATGATGTACTGAGCACTACCACCGTCAAAGCCAGCTCGCGTGAGTATATCATCGATCGCGCCGTATCCATCGCCAGTGGTGAAGAACCACGCCAAGTGCGTATCGCCAATCACCAGGTAAAAGCAGCGTATGAACATACAGCAACACCCAAGCTCAGCTCACAAGTATATCTCTCAGCGCAGCTCACCGACTGGGACCAGCTGGGTCTATCCTCAGGCGACGTCAGTCTCTATCTAGAGGGTAGCTACGTAGGCAAGAGCTATATGGACTGGGAGAATATGACCTCAGATACTGTCTCGCTCTCCCTTGGGATTGATGATGGTATCACCGTGACACGCAAGAGTATAGAGCAAGAGACTTCGCGAGGACTCTTCGGTAGTAAGAAGACAGTCGTGAGAGCTTGGCGCATCGAAGCGCGCAACCGCAAGCAGATACCCATACGCCTCGTCATCAAGGATCAAATACCTATCTCAACTGATGAGCGGATAGACGTAGATCATGAGATAGGCCAAGCCGAACTGGACGAAGAGACGGGCATCCTCAGTTGGAATCTCTCACTCGATCCTAGCGAGACGGCAGATGTAGAGTTTAGCTATGAGGTCAAGTTTCCTAAGAAGCTGCGCGTGCGCGTGGAGTAGCTGAGACTTGGGTGAGCGCGCGACCTTTCTACTGCTTATTAGTGAAGCTTTAGTTGCTCTGCTGATGCAATTGAGTCGCTCGCTGATGGCTTTTTAGCCGCAGAGGACTAAGCGTAGCTGATGGCCTAGAAACCAATAGCGTCAGTTCACTCATTTTAAATTACTGATTTATTGCATCTAAGATCAATAGATTGATCTTAGATGTCAGTTTATCCGCCGTTAGCATCATTCTTTTAATTTTAAATGACACAAAAGCGTTAAGCAAAGCACAAAATAACGTCTAGCGTCAATCATTTGATCTTAAACGACGTAATTTTGACCTTTAAGATCAACTATCTGACACTAATTGAGTAAACTAAATCTCTGAATCAAGATCTCGGTCACCATGCCTCTCCTCACAGTTACAGAAGATCAGATCCTGAGCAGGATCAAATTTGAAAATCCCTGGTGGAAGGGTGGTCGCATAGATCCATACTTCAGCGAATTTCGTAGGCGGCTCTACTTTGATCAGTTTTATCAGCTGATCACGGAGGTGACCATCAAGCGTGCCGTGGTACTCATGGGTCCTCGACGCGTGGGCAAGACTGTCATGATCTACCATGCCATCCAGCAATTAATCGATAAGGGTACTGATCCACAGAAGATCATCTATCTATCAATCGAGACACCTATCTACAATGGTCTAGGCATCGAAGGACTGTTCCGTCTATGCAGACAGATTATAGCTAAGGAGGATGATCTCTCAGGCTATTACATCTTTTTTGATGAGATACAGTATCTCAAGGATTGGGAGTTACATCTCAAGTCGCTAGTTGACTCCTATCACAGATGCAAGTTCATCGTATCAGGATCAGCGGCTGCGGCACTTAAGCTCAAGAGTGATGAGTCGGGGGCAGGTCGGTTTACCGATTTTACCTTACCACCACTGACCTTCCATGAGTACGTCCACCTACAGGAGCTTGATCATCTGATCATCTGCCGTGAGCAAGAGGACGACAATGTATGTGCAGCCTATGATACCATTGATATCACAGAACTCAATCGCCATTTTGTCCAGTATATTAACTATGGAGGATATCCAGAGATCTCACTCTCAGTTGCCGTACGAGCTAATCCTGGACGCTATATCAAGAGCGATATCATAGATAAGGTACTACTGAGAGATTTACCTAGTCTCTATGGTATACAAGATGTGCAGGAGCTCAATTCGCTCTTTACCACCATCGCGTACAACAGTGGTAACGAATTCACGTATGAATCTCTCTCCATGACATCTGGTGTATCTAGCAATACTATCAAGAAATACATTCACTATTTGCAAGCGGCATTCTTGATCAAAGTAGTACACAGGATCGATCAGACGGGTAAAAAATTTAAGCGAGCCAATTACTTCAAGATCTATTTGACAAATCCATCTCTGCGCAGTGCTCTCTTCGCACCTATAGAAGCGACGGCGGATCTGATGGGCAATATGGTAGAGACGGCGATCTATGCGCAGTGGTTTCACGATACCAAGGATACACCAAACTACTCACGCTGGAGATCTGGCGAAGTAGATGTAGTGCGTCTCCATGCTGGCAAACTGAAGCCAGAGATGGCCACAGAGATCAAGTGGAGTAATAAGTATCATGCTCAGCCGCGAGCGCTTAAAAGTCTTAGAAGATTCCTCATGTACAATAATCTACCTAGAGCAACAGTGACTACGATAGATATAACAGATCGTATCGTCCTAGACGAGCATACCCTACAGTACACTCCTGCAGCTATCTACTGCTACACTCAGGGGCGACAGATCCACGATCAACAGTAGGACGAAAGATCAAAAAAAGGCGGACCTAGTCGATCCTCAGATCCTCGATGTAGGCATCTGGATAGTTCTTAGCATCAAATACAAACAACTCGTCGTCCAGCTCAACATCAAATTGTTGATCGCTAAGAGTCATCGTATATCGATCTCCCGATCTGTCAAAAGCCTTGAGCTCCAGAATCAAGAGTGATGATCTCTGGATCGTCATTTCCATCTTATAGATCTCTTCTTCATCAGCATTGACAGGGACAAATTCTATGACCTGGCGACCACTGGCAGAACTCGGTAATGCGCGATACTTGTAGCTATCGTTGTAGAATTTTTCTAGCAGCGTCTGCGGTGAGAAGAGCGACCCTTCTTCGTCTGCATCCACGATCTGCACTTCCTCATTATCAGGTATATAGATCCACGCATCTTTTCCATCACTGATCACAGATTGCATTGGACTATTGAGATAGAAGCTTGAGCCCTTTCGGGCAAATGTACCTGCAAATGTCTCACTACTACTTTCAGCTGGAGTGATCTCTAGACTGAAGGACATTTGCGCGGAAGCGCTCTCAGAATACTTATCTACTAGGGACGTAAGTAAAGCATCGGTGTCAGAATCCTGCGCTTGGGCAAGAGTCATGCTGCATAGGACAGCGAGTAAAGTCAGATATCTCATAGTACTGTGATTAGTCTACCGAAGTAACACCAGATAGTGCCCATAGGGATGCTGTGGAATGGTAATTATGCCCGATTTAACATATGGACTCGCCAGTAAGGTACTTGCTTATACCCATTTCGTGCATTAGGCTTCGATGGATAGTGACTAGCTGTAAAAGCGTCAGGTGTT
>ENA-ORXU01002367-ORXU01002367.1-marine-metagenome-genome-assembly--contig:-NODE-2367-length-13042-cov-2.718781_pt1 | contig 13042 bp, 9 predicted proteins | sample MGYA00237869_ERZ511484 | MGnify/ENA metagenome assembly ERZ511484
ACTGGTGGAGTGATGCGGTGCCTGCCGATCGACGTGGGTTCGGTTCGGCTCCATGGCGAGCGTCACGTCTTCGTGGCCCACGCGGTGTTCCGGCGGCGAAGCTGGCTCGGGCGGATCGTGGCCGTGATGAACGCAGAGTGGATCGGCCAGCACGATGTGGCGCCTGTTGGTCATCCGAACGATGGCCGCCTCGACCTCGTCGATGCTCGCCTCCGTCCCGGCCAACTCCTCCGGGCTCGCCGCAGGCTCGCAACCGGTACCCACGTTCCCCATCCCGACATCGTCACCCGGCGGGTGCGTCGCCTCGATCTCGACGTCGACCCCCCGCTCGAGTGCTGGCTCGATGGTCAGCGACTCGCTCGGGTGGACACCTGCGAGGTGATCTGTCACCGCGACGCAGCCCTCATCGTCGCTCCGAGTTGATGGCGCTGGGCTGATGGCGCTGGGCTGATGGTCTCCGACCGAACAGCCGGCCTCGGGCCGCGAACCACGGGTGGTCCTGGGAGCGCGACCGAAGGGGGCAGATTGCCATCAGCCGGAGCGGGCCGCTTTCATGCTGGTCATGCAGGCTTGGATCTTGGACGAGTCCCCCGGCACCTCTCGCTGGGGTGAGATCGGTCGGCCCGTCGTCGGTGAGCACGAGGTGGCGGTCGAGGTCCGTGCCAGCGGGCTCAACCACATGGACCACTGGCTGACCCAGGGCCGCCCCCGACCTCCTCTGCCCCACATCCCGGGTTGTGATGTGGCGGGCGTGGTGGCCGAGGTGGGGTCCGGGGTCACCGGATGGACCGAGGGGGATGAGGTCGTGGTCAATCCGGCGCTGTCGTCGCCCGAGTCGATCGAGACGCTTGGCATCGATTCCTGTATCGATCGGAGCTTGCAGATCCTCGGGGAGCACTGCTGGGGTGGACACGCAGAACAGGTGGTGGTGCCGGCGCGGAATCTGGTGCGGCGCCCCGCCGGGCGCAGCTGGGTCGAATGCGCTGCCTACCCCGTCGCAACTCTCACCGCCCACCGAATGCTCCGACGGGCGCGACTCGAAGCCGGCCAGACCGTGCTCATCATCGGAATCGGGGGAGGCGTGGCGACCGCAACCATGGCGCTGGCGCGCAAGGCGGGCGCAGAGGTGTTCGTGACCTCGCGGGACCCCGACAAGAGGGCCCAGGCACTGAGCGGGGGAGCCGACGGTGCGTTCGATTCGAGCGAACCGGAGTGGGATGTCGTGGCCGATGTGGTCATCGATTCGGTCGGCCCCGCAACGTGGGACCAGGCGATCGCGAGCCTGCGACGGGGAGGGCGCCTCGTGACCTGTGGGGGCACGTCGGGGCCAGAGGTGACCGTCTCGTTGCCCAAGCTCTTCTTCCGGCAGCTCGAACTGATCGGCTCCTCGATGGGTTCCTATGTCGAGTTCGATCAGGTCACCGAGTTGATGGCCGACGGGCTCGAGGTCATGGTCGACCAGGCCATGGGCCTCGACGAGTACCCCGATGCCCTCGAACGCCTCCGCAGCGGAGCCCAGCTCGGCACCATCGTCCTCGACCACGAGCTGTAACGCCTCTCGCCGGGCATCATGAGCGAGCCTGTCCGGCCCGTCGACGACACGACCGGTGGAGATAGCGTGGGTTCATGGATGTCACCGAGGCCAAAGCGTCTGTCGACCGAGAGATCGAGCGGATCACCGATCTGTTGCTCGAGGTGTCCCACGACATCCACGCCCATCCCGAGCTCGGCTACGAAGAGCACCACGCCCACGAGGCGCTGTGCGTGGCCGCGGAGAAGTCCGGTGCTCCAGTGGAGATCGAGCGCGGCGCCTACGGGCTCGACACGGCCTTCTCCATGGCGGCCGGTGGGCACGGGCCGAGTGTGGCGGTGGTGTGTGAATACGACGCCCTCCCAGGAATTGGCCATGCGTGTGGTCACAACGTCATCGGTAGTGCGGGCCTCGGCGCGGGTCTCGCCACTGCGGCCTTGGCCGAGCAGCTCGGCGGGCGCCTCAGGATCCTCGGTACTCCGGCCGAGGAGGGCGGAGGCGGCAAGATCGCGATGATCGCCAACGGCGCCCTCGAAGGGATCGACGCCGCCCTGATGGTGCACCCCGCCGGTGAGGACCTACCGGCGATGGACACCCTCGCCAATGCACAGCTCCAGGTGAACTACACCGGAGCTGCGGCCCACGCCGCCTCGGCGCCGTGGGAGGGCATCAACGCCCTCGACGCAGCGGTGCTCGGCTACAACGCGGTGGCCGCCCTCCGCCAGCACATCAAGCCCGACGAACGCATCCACGGGGTGTTCACCGACGGCGGCGACAAGGCCAACATCGTCCCCCAGACCGCCGGGGCGCATTGGATGGTCCGCTCGCCGACCCTGGCTGGCTTGGAACGCCTCAAGCCTCGAGTCGTCGCCTGCCTCGAGGGTGCGGCACGGGCGGCGGGCTGCGAGATCGAGCTGGTGTGGGTCGGCCCGGTGTACGCCGACGTGGTCACCAATGACGCCATGATCGGTGCCTACGCACGCAACGCCGAACTGGTGGGACGGCCGCTCAAGTTCGGTGACGACGCTCGCCAGCGGGTGACCGGCAGCACCGATCTGGGCAACATGAGCCACCTGGTTCCCGCGATCCATCCGATGATCCAGGTGTCGCCCCCCGAAGTGGTCATCCACACTCCCGAGTTCGAACGCTGCGCAGGGAGCGCTCCGGGGGACGCAGCGGTGATCGACGGGGCGCGCATCATGGCCCACACCGTGGTCGATCTGTGGAGCGACGCCGACCTGCTCGGTGCGGTCAAAGCCGAATTCGACGCCGTCGCGGATCGACGCGGTTGGTCCCCCGCTCCGGAGTGAGGCACTTGGGGGCGGTCCGCGGCGAGATGGCCGGTCCCGCCTAGTCTCGGCCCCAGTGAGCCTCTACATCGCTGAGGAGTTCACCGACGAGGAATCCAACGTCCTGCGGCGGTACTTCACGAACCTCGACGGGCCCGTCTTCGCGCTCGTGAACCTACCTGAGGTGGTCAAGGGCGCACTCTTCGCGCGATACAGCCGGTCGTCCAAGAGCCTCCGTCGTCTCTTTCTCGACGAGTTCGTCGGCGACCTCGACATGGCGGGAGATCTGACCCTCGACGCCACCGTCGGGCTCGACCGAGCCGAACAGCTCTACCAGAAGGTCTTCGTCGAGTACGGCGACGATTCGGTGGCACAGCTCGGGGCGGTGCATCTCGCATGTGAGCAGGCGTCGAACGTGCTGACCAAGGTGCTCGAGTGGGGTCGGCTCATGAGTTACCTCGAGCAGTCGACTCGCTACATCGCCTACGACGAACGGATCGGGGGCCGGTACCGCTATCACCGTCCGCCCACCCTGCTCGCCTCCAGCCACGGCACTCGCTACGTGGCCGACATGGACCGCCTCTTCGACGCCTACGCCGAGATGACCCAGATCGTCGGGGATCACCTCCGCTCGATGACTCCGAAGGACCCCGGCGACAGCGATTTCGTCTACCGGCAGGCAATCGCCGCCAAGGCGCTCGATGCCACCCGCGGGATTCTGCCGGCGGCCGCTCTGTCCAACGTGGGCATCCACGGCTCGGGTCAGGCGTTCGAGGCCCTCTTTCTGAGGATGGCGTCGCATCCGCTCCCCGAGGCGCGCGACTACCAACGCCTCATGCTCGAGGAGCTGAGGAAGGTGATCCCCTCCTTCCTCTCCCGGGTGGACCGGCCCGACCGTGGCGGGGTGTGGTCTGAGTACCTCGCTCGGACCCGCGACGAAACCGCTGACGTGGTCGAACGCCTCGGTCTCGCGGCCCCAGCGCCGCCCGACGCCGGACCCAAGGTCCGCCTCGTCGACTTCGATCCCGAGGGTGAGCTCAAGGTCATCGCTGCGATGGCGTATGCCTCCACTCACGTGCCTGAGCATCTGATGCTCGAGCGGGTCCGAGCCTTGGGCCAGGACGAGCGACGCAGCATCGTCAACGCCTATGTGGGCGATCGGGTCAATCGTCGCCATCGACCCGGGCGGGCGTTCGAGCGCACCGACTATCGATTCGATGTCCTCGCCGACTACGGCGCCTTCCGCGACCTGCAACGCCATCGATTGATGACGATCGAGTGGCAGGCGCTCTCGCCGGCCCACGGTGCGGTGCGGCCGCCCTTGGTGGACGAGGCCGGCCAAGCCGATGCCTTCGACGAGGCGATGGAGCGGTCCAGCGAGCTCTTCGCTGACCTGTTCGAGAGCCACCCGGCCGAGGCCGCCTACTCGGTGTGTCTTGCGTACCGACTCAGGTTCGTCATGCAGATGAACGCCCGACAGGCCATGCACGTCATCGAACTCCGCTCCACGCCACAGGGTCATCCCGCCTACCGGCAGGTGGCGCACGAGATGCACCGCCTCATCGCCGAAGAGGCTGGCCACCACCTGATCGCCGAGGCGATGAGCCACGTGGACCACGCAAGCGAAGCTCAACTGGAGCGCCTCGAATCGGAGCGCCGGGCCGAGCAACGCAGGGGCGTCTGACACCGTCACTTGCGTTGCGGCTGGCACTCGCTACCATGCGCCTCGCCTGGTGTTGAAAGTTCCCGTTCCGAGGTCCTGATGTCTGACGATGAAACCGTTGATGAAGAGATCGATGGCGACCTGATCGACGACATCGACGACGACGTTCTCGATGACGACATCGATGACGACATCGATGATGATGTCGATGTCGCCGATGTCGATCTCGATGATGACGACGATGGTGAAGTCGCCGCGGTGAAGAAGGCCGACGACGACGATGATGATGATGATGATGACGACGACGACGAGTCGTCCGACGATGCCGAGACGGGCAACGACGACGAGGACGACGACGAGGACGAGGTCGAAGCCGACCTGGACGAGATCCTCAAGGATCGTCTCGCCTCTCCTGATGACGAGGACGAGGACGACGAAGAGGAGGAGGGTGAGGACGGAGCGCCGGTCGTTGCACCCAAGCCACCCAAGACGAAGGAAGTCGCTCCGCGTACCCAGGGAGAGTTCCTGTGCGCCTCTTGCTTCATGATCGTCAACCGGAGCCAGGTCGATCCTCAGGCACCGGCGTGTCCCCACTGCGGTGAGGATCCCGGGCCCGAAGCGCTGGGCTGAGCCCGTGGCGGGGAGCGCGGGACCCGGAGCGTCCAACGGCCCGATCGGGGCGGTGCTGGGCCTGCCAATCCGCTTCCATCGTCGGAACCTGGCCCAGTTGCGCCTCGCGGGTCAGACGGCGCTCGCCGTCCTCGATCGGTTGGGCGATCGACCCGACGCCGCCGTGGTCCTCGAACCGCCTCTGGCGCTCGGCGCTGGGAGCGGTACTCCCGACGTCATCAGGATCGCTGAGTCGTCGCTGGGCGAGCCCGACTCCGAGGGAGCCGTGAAGCTCAGAGCGGCGCCGTCCGAACCGGTGGAACTCGCGATCGAGGGCTACGACCAGCTCGCAGCCGCCCAGATCATCTCCCTGCTCGACGAGCTCGAACCCGACGAGCTCGATGCCCTGGACATCCACGAGCGCTCCGGCCGCAAGCGGCGAACCATCCTGGCTCGGCTCGCGGCCCTGAGAGCACGACAGTGACCGGTGAGGCACCTCAGTCGGGTGATGAGCTTCCGGTGCTCGGCGTCCGTGTGGCCACCTCCGAGGACACAGCGAGTGTGTTGGGCAGGCTGGAGCTGGCGATCGGTTTGGTGGAGGACGCTCGCGGCGGAGCGATCCTGGCCGCCAGAGCACGTCGCCACGAGCTCGCCGAGGTGGTGCGTTCGGCGATCGCGTCGGAGCGCAGCACCGTCCTGCTCGGGACCCTCGATGATCAGGTGTGGGGCCAGACGCTGGTCTCGCTAGAGGAACTCGACGAGGGCGTGTTGGCGAGGGTCGACCAGCTCTGGGTCGACCCCGAGGCACGAAACATCGGCCTCGGACGGACCATGATGCTGGCCGCAGTCACTTGGGCTCGCTCGGCGGACTGTGTGGGTATCGATGCGGCTGCGCTGCCGGGCGACCGGTCGACCAAGAACTTCTTCGAGTCGTTCGGGCTGGTGGCGCGTGAACTGATCGTGCACACCGGCCTCGGCGACCACGCAGACATCTGACATTTGACATTTGACACTTGACACGGACGTCACTGCGGGCACGGCCGGCCCGTGCATCCGAAAAACCCGGCACCGAGAAGCAGGAACAGTCGACCGCAGCTGAGAGCCCGGGGGTTCCGGGCCCTCAGCCAGCGTCGGCTCAGTCAGCCTTGGTGGCTTCGCCCTCTGGTGCTGCGGGCTCGGCCTCTGCGTCGTCGGCAGATGCAGTAGACGCTGTCGCCTCGGCGACGGGAGCAGGGGCTTCGTCGGCTCCGGTCGGGGCGTCGGACACCTCGGTCGTCGACGGCTCCGACCCCGAGGCGGCGGGTTCAGCTGGCTCTGCCTCGGTGGCTTCTGGCGCAGCGGCTTCGTTGACGCCTCCGGAAGCCTGGGTGTCGTTGGGAGCCGCTGCGTCGGCGGTCCCTGGCGACTGGCCCTCGCTGGAGTCTGTCTCGTTGGAGCCCGTCTCGTTGGAGCCCGTCTCGTTGGAGCCTGTCTCGTCCGAATCAGCCTTACCCGAGTCGGGTCCGCCGCCATGGGGCTTGCCGTCGCCGCTCGCCTTGTCGTTCGGGGCCTTGTCGTTGGGGGCCTTGTCGTTCGGGGCCTTGTCCGAACCTTTGGAGTCCGATGACTTCGACGATCTGTCACCACGACCGCCGCCCCCACCGCCGGATCCCCCGCTGCTGCCACCACGTCGGCGACGGCGTGCCTTGGTGATCGGCACACCGAATGCCTCGGCGATGTGTGGAACTTTCTCGGAGCGTTCCTTCAGCTTGCTGAGGAGCTCGTCGCTCGGCTTCTCGGGCAGGCTCACCGGAATCACCCGTTGGCGCAGGGGTGAGAAGGCGAGGGCGTCGATCACGGTCGCCCAACGCTGCGAGCCCGTGTCGGCGGTCAGAGCTGCGGAAGCCTCGGCCACCATGCGTTCTGCCAGTTCGGTCGGGATCGGCACTCCGGCCTTGGGGGGCCTTGAACTCAGCCGCAGGGCGCGCACGATTCGACCGTCGGTCATGGTGGTGGCGAGTTCGTCGAGCCACGCCTGGTGCTCGGCCTCGGCGCGGCGGGTGAGAGCGTCGCGGAGTTGGCTTGCAACAGCGCGGCCTTCGTCGTCTCGGACGGAGGCATCGGCGGCGCCGACCACCGAGCGGAGGTCTCTCAGGTCGAGTTCGTCGACGTCGGCCAACGCAGCGTCGGCCTTGTCCCGCCAGTCGGCGGCTCTGAGTGCGGGGGCCATCCGTTCGGCCAAGGCCTCGATGTTCTTGGGATCGATCGTCGGCTTGCCGTCGGCGGCCAAACCGGTGTTCTGCTCTTCGATGGCTTGCCGTACAGCGGGGATACCGCCACGCAGGAACTGCTCGGCCACCGGCCGCTCCTCGATCGCCAAGAGATCCATCGCGGCGTTGCGATGAGTGCGACCCGGGCGGAGGCGCTTGGCGCGAGGCCGCTCCGGCTCTCGATCACCGCGGTCGCCGCGATTTCGGCTGTCGCTGCGCCCGCCCCGCTCTCCACGTCCACCCCGGTCGCCTCGGCCACCGCGGTCATTGCGCCCGCCGCGGTCGCCGCGGCCACCCCGGTCGCCACGGCCCTTGCGGGCGGCGAGGGTGGTGGTGACGAGCTGTTCCTCGCGACCCGACCCGATGATGTCGATCAGATCGGGTTCCTTGCGGTCGGCCTTCGGCGGCAGGATCCCGATGATCAGGGTGCCGTCGAGATCGCTCTCGGCGTCCGCTTTCACCACGTCGCCCACCGCCGCTCCTTCGTAGAGCAGGGAGCCGTCGAGCTCCCCCTTGGGCTGTTTCGCCCCGGCTGCGCGCCAGGTCCAGGTTCCGTCATCCCTGACGCTGGTGAGTTCGACTTCAATCCTGCGGGACATGGCTGGACACCGTACTCGCCCACAACGAATCCGACGCGACCCGGATCGGAGCAGAAAGCACGCTGCTCAGGGCACTGATCGCTCCGGTCTTGCGAAGGTCGCCCGATCAGACGTCGAGCAGAGCCTGCTCGATGAGCTCGGTGGGGGCCGGGTGGATGTACTGCTGGGCCCTGGCCAGCTCGTCCACGGTCTGTCCCGCAGCCATTCCTTGGACCAGGAGCTGCACCATCGATGCAGCCATCGGGCCCATCACGTGAGCACCCAAGAGCAATCGGGTGTCAGGGTCGACCAAGACCTTGCAGAATCCGTCCTCGTCCTCCAGCGCCCACCCGTAAGCGGTGTTGCGGTATTCCTGCTGCCCCACCAGGTAGTCGGTACCGGCGTTGTCCAGTGCCTGCTGGGTGGCCCCCACCGACCCGATCTGGGGCGAGGTGAACACGGCGTGGGGCGTGAGGCTTCTGTCGACGGTGCGCCGGTCGTCGCCGTTGGACAGGTTGTGGCGAACGATGCGCGCTTCGAGGTTGGCGAGGTGCTTGAGCTGGTAGTCGTTCGCTATGTCGCCCAGCGCCCAGATGCCGCTGACCTCAGTCTCGAGGGTGTCGTCGGTGATCACCAGTCCAGCGTCATCGGTGGTGACTCCGGTGGCGGCGACGTCGAGTTCGTCGCTGTTGGGAGTACGCCCGGTTGCCACGAGCAGCACCTCGCCCCGAACCTGGTCGCCCGAGTCCAGGGTGACGGTGATCTCGCCGTCGTCAGCTTGTTCGAACAGGGTCGGCATCGTGCCCAGACGGCAATCGAAGCGGTCTGTGCCGAGGCGGGTGAACCGTTCGGAGATCTCGGTGTCCTCGGCCCGGAGGAGGCGGTCGCTTCGGTTGATGACGGTGACCGAGACTCCCAAGGCGTCGAAGATGTGGGCGAACTCCATCGCGATGAAGCCGCCACCGAGGATGATCATGCGGTCGGGCAGGTCGTCGAGTCGCATCACGTCATCGGAGGTGTGGTAGCCGACGCTGTCGAGTCCCTCGATGTCGGGGACGAAGGGCCGACCGCCGGCTGCGATGACGATCTGATCCGCGGTCACGATGTGTCCGCCGCCCACGTCGATCTGTTTGGGCCCGACGAACCGGGCCGATCCGTCGAAGACGGTCACGTGGGGGTTCTCGTCGCCCCGGCGCCACGCTTCGCCGCTCTCGGCGATCGGGTCGATTCGGTTGGCGAAGATCCGCTGCTGCATGTCGGACCACCGCACCCCCTCGAGTGCGGTGTCGACACCCAGGCGACCTGAGTGGCGGGTCTCGAACGCGACGTCGGCCGCGTGCACGAGCATCTTGGTCGGGATGCATCCACGGTTCAGGCAGGTGCCGCCGAACGTGCTGCGTTCGCAGATGGCCACCTCGAGGTCCGCGTGCTCGTCGCCGAGCAGGCTGTTGCCCGAGCCGGTCCCGATGATCAGCAAGTCGAAATGCGACATCCCACCTCCATGAGGGTCGACGCAGCGTACTGAGCGATCGAGGTCACGCGGCGCCTCGGGCAGCGGGAGTCGAACGCATCGAGCGTGATTCTGGGGAACTGGCCGGCGGAGAGGTGGCGCCGAGCACCCTCTGCTGGTGAGCTGAGCTTGCTGGTTGCGGATCGGGTCGAGAGCGAGGAGCGGCCCCTTCAGCCCACCGGACGAAGCGATGGAACGAGCACTAGCGTTGCCCGGGTGCGTGAACCCCTCCGCTTTCACTCCGCTGCACCCGCTTCGGGCGGTCCGACGCCCCGCACGGGAAGCCCCGCCTTCGGACGGCTGCCGGGTTCGATGCGTGGGCGCCGCGGACACACAGGGCGTCTCGGACACAGCGGGCGCCTCGGACACACAGGGCGGATCGGACACACAGGGCGGATCGTGGCGATCGCTCTGGCACTGGGGCTTGGTGGGTGCAGCTCAGCCGGAGACCAAGGTGCAGGAGTGCCCGTCGACACCTCAGAGAGTGACGTTCAGAGCAACGACGAGACGGGCGACTCCGACCCCGACCTCAGGACCGACGATTCTGACGAACAGGGCCCGGACGAACCCGGAGGGCAGGAGGATGGAGCGGGCGCCGGACCGGGCATGGAGGAGGACCCCGGTCTGAGAACCGGCGACGACCTTCCGCCCTACGAACCGGGCGGCCCAGTCGGCACCGAGATGGCCTACCGGGACCTGATCGAGGAGGCCGAGGAACTCCTCGATCCCGACCAGCTCGCCGACGTTCCGTGGCCGGACCTCCGCAACGGCGATGCCAGCGAGGCCTACCTCTCCGCCGGACGTTTCCTCGACTGGGCGTGGCAGAACAACGTCGACCCCGGACTGGTGCAGGTCTTCGCCGAGCCCGGCGGCCCGACCCACAGGGACTTCACCGACTACTTCGTCAGCGCCTCGGAACGCCAGGTGCTCTACAGCGCCCCCGTGCCGCCCTACAGCGTCGACATCCGCACGGTGGGCGTCATCGGCGACTGGGAACTCCCTTCCTGGATCGACACAGAGGTCCTCCCGGCGGGGTCGGTCGCGATCGGCTACTTCGACTCCCTGGGAGCTCGCGACGAGATCGACCAGCGCAGCGGTGACCCGGTGGGCCGAAGCGAGGGTTGGAGCCAGCGGGGGCCCTGGATCGCCATTCTCGTGCCGACCGAGGTCGGTTGGCGTATCTGGATCGACGAGGAGATCGACGCCATCCCGGGCGACAACCAGGGACGTTCCGAGAGCGAACAACCCTCGATCAACGTCTGAACCAGCTCGTTCCGACAGCTCACCCGAAGCAACACCGTCTGGCTCACCTGCCCGCTCGCTCACCTGCCCGCTCGCTCACTTGCCCGCTCGCTCACTTGCCCGCTCGCTCACTTGCCCGCTCGCTCACCTGCCCCCTCGCTGACCGGCCCCCTCGCTGACCGCCCCCTCGCTCAGCGGCAGGTCCGTGAGCCAGCGTTGTCGGCCTGCCGTCTCAGGCGTTGCTCACTCGGGCCGTCCGGATGCCTGATCAGCGGCAACAGTTCCGACACGGTTGATGTGAGTGTGCTCGACGCGTCCAGCTCGACTGGCGACTCGGTGCAGCTCAGCTTCCCGTTCGACGTCGGACGCATCGGCTGGACTGCTGCGCCGGCTCAGGGGGCTGTCGGGTCAGTCGCTGATCTGGAGGGTCAGTGGGGTGAGGAGGGGTTCGGTGACGGGGCCGCCGACGAGATAGAGATCGAGTTGGTTCGGGCCGGCTTCGAACACCTGGGGTGGGAGCAGGGTCCACCAGGAGGTGGCCGTGAGGCCCTCGTAGATCGAGGTGGGTACGACGGCGCCGATCGTGCCGTTCACCGCGACCGCCAAGTACTCCTTGGTGGGGCTGCGTTGGATGTGGCCGGAGACGTACAGGGGCTTGGGGGCCTCGTCGTTCCAGACGAGCCCTTCGTAACGGGCCTCGAGCACGGCCACTTCGCCCGAGGGGGCAGCGAGGTCGAACTCACTCACTCGGCGCCCGAACAGGACCGGTCCGTGGGGTCCGATCGCGTAGAGACCGTCCGGCCCCGTGAGGGGCGACGTATCGGCACCGGTTCGCAGGCCGGACCCGGCCTCGGGATCGGGATCGCCGACGGAACCGCCCTCGGTCGAGGCCTCCGGCTCGAGCAGTTCCTCGCCGAAACGGGGGTGCGAAAGCAGACGTTCGAACCCGGCGACGGGGTCGATCTCGACCAGGCGATCCCGGGTCGGACGTAGCGGCGACAGGGCCCAATCGGTGACGAGGAGCTCGGGTCGGGGAAGGGGTGAGGCGAACAGGGATTGGCCATCGAAGGCCGCCGCTGAGCGATCGAGCTCACCCGCAACCGAGAGTGCAGAGGTCTCGGACGCGGCTCCGGGCCCATCCAACGAAGCGCCGAGCACATCGAGCACGGTGGGCACCAGGTCGATGGTCAGCGCCGAACGGTCGTCGACGCTGCCCTCGGCCTGACCCGGGTACTTCACGAACATCGGCACCCACAGCACCTCGTGGGCATTCTCATGGGTGAGGCCCCGGTCGGATTGGTCGGCGGTGTAGGAGATGCCGTGGTCGGCCACCACCACCAAGAGCACCTCGTCGAGCTGGCCGCTCGAACTCAGTCGGTCGAGCAGATCGTTGATCTTCGCGTCAGCCAGACGCACCTGTTCGAGGTGACGTTGGCGGGCGAGTACGGCTGAGGTGGGGTCGAGCCACTGGTGGTCGAACAGGGATCTCGAACCGTTCGGCGCGTCGTAGGTGAGGCCGTCGCCGGTGTGGAGGTGAGGCCCATGGGGGAACATCGTGTGGAGGAAGTTCAGGCGTCCCGGGCTCGCGTCGAGTTGGCCGATGAAGTTGTCCACCCGCTCGGGAGCCGCCTCGTCGAACGGGGCGTCGACGAATGTCCGTATCTCGGGATCACCGAGGCCGACCAACGCCTCGAAGGTGGTCCGGCTGAGCCCGAGCATCTCGCCGAGCGAGTCGAGGCGGCCGACCGAACGGCGCTTGCTGCACTGGCTCCGTCGGCACAGCTCGGTGATCTGCTCGAACGAGGTCATTTCGTGGGAGTCGGCGAGGAGACTGAACAGGGTCTGTTCGTAACGGCCCGATATCGCCGGCCGTCCGTCGGCGGGTGGCATCTGTCCGGTCAGGATCGCCGGGAGCGAGTCGGAGGTCCGAGGTGCGACGGTGGTGGCGTTGCGGTACCAGGTGGACAGCGAACCCAGGCGGGCGAAGCCGGGAAAGAGATGTTCGTCGATCCGGCCTTCACCGTCGAGCAGGCTCGCGGTGGGTAGCTCGTCGAGGACGATCATCACCACGGGGGTGTCACTGGCCCCGTTTGCGCTCGCTGAGGAGCCCGTCTCGCCCCCGAGTACCGCAGCGGCCGGTGTGAAGAGGAACATGGCGGTCATCACCGGCAAGGCAACAGCGGTGAGCCGTGCTACCGAGGCCACCCCATCGAAGCGCTCGACCAGGGTCCCGAGCGCGACCCCGATCACGGGTGCGAACATGACGGCCACCCAGTCGGGTGCCTCCAGGAGCGCACGACCTGCCATTGGTGCGCCGAGGAGACCGACCGTGAGGATCCTCACCGCGCCGGCCCATCTGGGATGTCCTCTG
>ENA-ORXU01002369-ORXU01002369.1-marine-metagenome-genome-assembly--contig:-NODE-2369-length-13040-cov-4.226414_pt1 | contig 13040 bp, 13 predicted proteins | sample MGYA00237869_ERZ511484 | MGnify/ENA metagenome assembly ERZ511484
CCGAGTCTTTTGACAATCTTTTTCCATCACTGGTGGCGGTGTTGGCCAAAACGTTGCGCTGTTTTCGCATTCCGGGGATAGTGGTTCCGACGGTTTTGTTCTCAAGAATAAAACGCAAGGCCATTTCTGCCATATCCATTCCTTCTGGAATCAAAGGTCGTACCGCATTGGCATGTTCAACACTTGAATTCAGGTTTTCAGGCACAAAATAGGTGCCGCGCCAATCGCCTTCTGGGAAAGTGGTTTCTTTTGTGAGGTTTCCTGTTAAGGTGCCTTCGTCAAAAGGTACTCGAGCAATTACGGCAATATCTTTTTCTTTGCAAAGTGGAAAAAGTATGTCCTCAGGGTTCTGGTCAAAAATATTATAGATGACCTGTACCGCGTCAATGAGTCCCGTTTTCAAGGCCTCGATTCCGTTTTCAGGTTCCCAGCGGTTTACGCTGATACCCATTGCAGCAATCTTTCCGGCCTTTTTTAAATTTTCGATGGCACGTTGCCATTCGTCGCGATGCGACCAACCATCGTCCCACGTATGAAACTGCATCAGGTCGATACGCTCCATTCCCAAATTCGTGAGGGTCTTTTCGGTATATTCAATAATATGGTTTGTAGGATACGAATTTTCGAATGCATATTCCGGTTTTGCCGGCCATTGAAAGTTCTTTGGCGGAATTTTACTGGCGGTATATAGTTTTGCCTTCGGATGCCTCCGTACCAAATCGCCCAACAGTTCTTCACTATGACCTTCGCCATAGCCCCAAGCGGTATCAAAAAAGTTGACACCGTTTTCAACGGCCAAGTCCAACGATTTTGCGGATTGCTCGTCGTCGGATTGCGTCCAACCGGCCATGCCCCACATACCGTAACCTACTTCACTTACCTGCCAATTGGTTCTTCCAAATCTTCTGTATTTCATTTATAATTTTATTTTATAATTAACTTCTCCATAAGCTTCTACTTTCTCGCCTCCATTTTCGAGAATCGCTTTTTCAGAAATTACCAGAATCCGATTTATGATATCTGAAATCAATGTCAAATTTGGTAGACCGTCTCGAGAATAATTGATGTATTGATTGTTAAAAGGTTCGGTCCAGGTATCATTGTATCCCATTTCGTGGGTCAATGCTTTCGGTATGCAATCGGCTCCGTTCAAAACACCGATAAAGCCAGCGCAAGTCGCACCTTGGTTATCACAGTCGTAACCGGCACTTACTGCGATTCCAGTAGTTTTGACAAAGTCACCTTCCCCGTACAAAATCGCCATGGCACCGCATAGTCCATTGACCATTGCAGAGACTTCGTGGAACCAAGGGTCTTCCACTACTTCCGGATATCTGAGATAATTATTTTTTATCAGCTCTCGCGTTGTTTTCCAATCGGGATTTTCTTTATGCCATTTTTTTACATCCTGTAGCCCTTTATAAAATGGACTATCCTTAGGAATATATTCCATTGCCAAATCATACAATTTCGAAATATCCTTTTCATAAAAAGCGGCACTGTACAGGGCCGCATAAAACATGGTCGGATGCGTACCCCAGTCGTCACTAGTAATTCTTGCGCCCCACTCCGCACGCTCAACGGCCTTATCTGGCATAGCGGGATAAAATGTGCTCCATATCTCGTTCACCAATTGAGGGTCTATGGCATACCAATATGGATTATTCTCTTTTTTTCCCGTATCGGGAGCTACCAAACCTTCTTCCATCAAATCTCTTGCCTTTCGGTTGCTGACCCAGATAAAACGGTTGATGTGCTTTTTCCAAGCATCCGTTATTTCTTGATAATTCAGGTCTAGACCGTGTTCTTCCACGGCGTGCAAAGTCACAAATTCGATATCGGAGTCATCATCGCTCCAAGCTCCGCCTAAAGCATCCGCAAAAATATTAACATTGCCCCGGCGATCGGTATGGTTTATTTCGATTCCAGTGGAGTCGGTTACGTTATAATATTTATCAATAAACACCGGAGCAGGTTCATCGCTATAGACAAATTCGAAGGGAAAGCCCATATAGTTACCTACTAATTGACCCAACCAATATCCTTCGATTTTACTGCGCAGTTCTTTTTCGGAAATGGTATGATAATCCTGTGCCAAAATAGCAACCGCATACAGAAATAAACAGATGGCAAGCACGAAGTTTTTTCTTTTCATAATAACCTAATATTGATGAAAAGCATCGGAAACAAAACCCAGAACTACGGGAAGCGATTCGCGCCAATACGTCCAGCTATGTTTGCCGTCCCTCACGCGATATTCATGTGGAATTTCCTTTTTGGACATGGCGATATGTACTAAACTATTGCCTTCAAAAAGAAAATCATCATCGCCGCAATCGATAAACCAACGAACGGATTTGACATCTTCTACCGGAACCGTTTTTAGTAGCTCCAACACATTGTGTTGCTTGAAATATGCTTTGATCTCCGGTTCGGAATACTTGACATCGCTATTTTTTAGACGTTCTTTAAAATCTTCGATGGTCAACGGCCCGATATAGGCACTCAGCGGACAGGCCGATGAAAAAAGTTCCGGATGGTGGAGTGCGTACATAAACGATCCGCCCCCGCCCATAGATAGTCCCGCTACGGCACGGTATCGTTTTTCCGCCTTTATTCTGTACTTCTTTTCTACGTGCGGCATCAGTTCTTCAAAAAAGAAATCTTCGTAACGCCAATCGGCCCCTTGGTTAAAATAGCCTCTTTTGCCCGTATTGGCATCGGGCATAATAATCACCATTGGTGTGGCCGTTCCATCTTTAATCGCGTTATCGGTGATACGCAATACCTCGCCAAATTGTACCCAACCGGTATGGTCGTCGCCAGCACCATGCAATAAATACAATACGGGATAACTGCGTTCGGAAGTTTCATAATCCGGAGGTAAGTAAACGGCATATTTGCGTTCCCCTTTTAAGATTTCGCTGGTCATGGTAAGGTTGTCGTGGACTTTTCCGGTCTGCGACAGGCCAGATGTAACGGCAAAAATTATTACGTACAATGTGATTATTGAGCGTTTCATGCTGTTTCCATTTTGTGTTTTGTTGGAATGATTAAAACTCGCGATATTCCGCGCCAAGGTATTGGTTGGCTTCTTCTTCCTCAAATTTTGCTTTTTCAGCATCCCAATGGAGGGTCTGGTTTGGAAAACGCCCTGCGATAGTGCCTAATAATATGGTTTCTGTCAATTTTGCTGCATAGGAAAATGGCGCAGTAGTTTCTGCTTTACCCAAACAGGCATCGACGAACTGATGATAGTGTTTAGGTCCTTCCGACTCATAATCGCGAATAATTTCACCCAAATTATTAACTTTTGAAACTTCGGCAATTTCCGATGAAATATCCACATATTTTCCCTTTACGATTTTTTGGGGCAGTTGCATAAAATGGGGCAATAGCAAACGACCTTTTTTACCAATAAACATGGCTCCCTGATCGGGCAGTTGGCCCTCCGCCGCGGTTTTAGCGTCCAATGACATTTTTTCTTCTACACTTTGCTCCTTCCCCTGCTTTTTGTCCATTTGATTTTTCACTCCGGGCAATATAAGATCCTCATGTGCCGGTGGCATACCAGGGCCATCGTACCAGACCCATTTCAATGTTTTTGCCGTATGGGGTGTCTGAGGAAACTCGTACGTAACCGTATTGTTTTCAGGATACCCGAATCCGTTCGGCTCACGGCATTCGGTCTTGATCGTCAAGGGAACATCTAATTCAAGGGCATTATAAGGTGTATCAAAAATATGCACTCCCATATCGCCCAAGGTGCCGCAACCATAATCCAATAGTTTTCGCCAATTGCCTGGATGATAATATCCTTCTTTATAAGGGCGCTTCTTCGACGTACCTAACCAAAGGTTCCAGTCCAATTGTTCCGGTACCATATCCTCCCCTTCCGGTTCGGGTCCGTTGTAGCCCCATGACTTTGGCGACCAAGCCCTAACGGTATGTACCTTACCGATAATACCGGACTGTATCAACAGGGTGGCTAACCTATAATCATAAAATGAATGTACCTGAATGCCCATTTGGGTGACCAAGTTCTTTTCTTTGGCCACCTTCATCATTTTTCGTGATTCTTCAACATAATGTGTCAAGGGCTTTTGGCAATACACAGGCTTGTTGTGCTCCATGGCCAATAACGACGCGGGTGCGTGGGTATGATCGGGCGTCGAAACAATGACCGCATCAATCTCATCGCCCATTTCTTTTATCATTGCCCGATAATCAAAGAACACCCTGGCACCGGGATGTAGTTTATGTGCTTGGGCCAGATTGATAGCATCTACATCACATAGAGCCACCACATCAACAGCTTGGTGAGACGAAATGGCCTTGAGGTCTGCACCCCCCATATTTCCGACCCCGATATGGGCGGTTCTAAGACGCTTGTCTTCTGAAAATGCCCATACGCCTTGGGGCAATAATGCGAACGATGATAGCGCGGCTGCGCTTTTGAGGAATTCCCTTTTGTTCATTTTCTATATTTTATTTCCTTGTTATTTATTTTCATTTCAGTAGTAAGCTTTGATTACTTAACGTTCGTTTCCACCTAAAATAGCTTTTCAATGTCAGCATGTAATCTCGCTAAGATAGTGGGGTTTAATTCTAACTTTCGTTTTACGTAGAACACCCCCTAAAGTCCCCTCAAGGGGACAATTCTCGTTTCAAACCTTAAATTAAAAGTCGCCCATACACTCATATTGGGTTACAGTTTTTTGATTTTAATGTTCTTTAACCATAACGGACTATCGTGATCTTGAAAGCCGATATAGCCTGTTTTAAAAGTACCGTATTTCGGAAAATCTTTCCATTTGCCCTTACTTTTTCGTTCTTCCCAATCTTCTGTCCATGGTACAAATGATAACAACTTCTTGCCGTTGAGCCAATGTTCTACGTTCTCTGGAGTGAAGATAACTCGCGAAGTATTCCATTCTCCCGCGGGCTTTATAATTTTTTGGCCTTCTTCGGGAACATGCATGGCGTAATCGGCACCCGTTTTTTGCCACTCCTTTAGTTTAGCCTTGTTGATTTCTTCCCATTTCAGGTCGTCAAGCATCTGGTATTCGGGAGAGATTTCGGGTAAGCCCCAGTCACCTTCTTTTATATGATATAACATACCACTATTTCCACCTTCGGGAATTTTCCATTCCCATGCCAGTTCGAAATTATCGAACTCCTCGGCGGCATAAATAATATCCTTTCCGCCTTTTCTGTTCTCTTCGGTTCTTTTTTCGGTATCGAACGTGAGGGCACCGTCTTCAATGACCCATTGTGGTGGTAGGTCATCTCCGTTGTATGCACGCCATCCTTCGGTGGTAGAACCATCGAAAAGATAAATCCAATCGTCGGCTTTAGCTGGGGTTTCCGTTTGTTCAGCGATTGGTTCTTCTTTTTGCTCTTTTTTTTCTGTTTTGCAGGAACAAATTATCAGTCCCAATGACAGTAGGAAAATAGTTTTTTTCATGATTTATTATTGCTATAAAATTTATCTGAAGTCCATTTTGTAGGATTGTTTACAATATAATCAGATATTTTGGAATATGGAGTACTCGAGCGAATGATATGGTCGTGAAATCGGGGCTGCCAATTGAAATCAAAATTGTTGTTACGTGCATAAATGGCAACAGCAAATTTGTGTCCCCAAATAATGAGAGATAGTTTTTTTGATTGTGACGAAAATTTATTTTTATAATCGGTTCTACGTTCTCCGCAACCCATAATCGTAGGGTTTGTCAATAATGCGTTTTATCATTGCGATTTGGCCGCAATGCCACATGGTATGTTTTATATTCCAACTCAATGCTTCAAATTTTGTGGTTGCAACCGGATGCGGCATTTTTGTCGGTTCTAATTCGTGTTGTAGATTTTCGGGAGATAACAATGTAATTACATCGATTGATTTGTCTTCAATAATTTTTAAATACTTTTTTAATTCTAGGGGATTTGTTTTTCCTACGGCATTTTTTGCCATAGTACTAAAGGAGAACAGCTTCGTATATTCCCGCATGGGCAATTCTTCCAAAATGGTTTTCTGATGCCCTACGATAACCATTACCGAATGGTAATAGATACTGATGATCAGATGCCCTATTTGCCAACTTATACTTGATGCTACTATTTCAGGAATGGCATCCCATTTTTCGGACGGAATCGTATCCATCAGTTTGTGCAGCCATCCATAGGCGTCCGCCGTTTGTTTTCTTAGGATTTCGATTTCGGTCATATCGTTAGATAGTAAAATTTAATTCAAACGGGTTATCCTAAATCAGGCCTTTTCTCCTTACCCAGAAGAAAGCAAAAATGATATTGGGCACCCAACAGAGCCAAGCTACGATACGATAAGCCGCCGTAAAATCTTGTAGGGCGATGGTCAATAACGGTAACCAAACTCGAAGTGTTACCGCCGCGAAACAAGCGGCATAACTGTAAATCATCATATCTTCATGTAGTGCCACATCTCCTTTTCGGATAGCAAAATAGGCTTTTATAGTAGCGTATAACCAAACGATACCCAAACCCATAAAGCCCAGCGTCGTGACTATGCCTCCGGTTGCGTTATAGGCGATAAAGATACCGCAGCTGCCACTTATCAGCACGGCAATAACATATATTTTGCCTAAGGTTCGATGTCTTGCCAAATTGGCATTTCTAATTTTTTTACTGAATTGTACCCAACCTATGCCCAATGCCAGCCCTCCCAAAAGAATATGGCCGTAAAAACCCATATTCCAAAATACATCCGCCAGTAATTCGTCGCTTTTTGAAGCCAATAACCCAAACTTACGGTCGACAAAAAAATATAGCAGCGGATAGAGACCAACCCCTATTGCCAAAAATGCAAATACTGACCAAACTAATTTATTCGTTGTATTCATTATTTGAAATCATCTATGTGAAAAATTAGGGGCCGTGATGCATCGCGTCTCTAAGGTTATTCGTACCTCCAACTGGTTAAATCGGCATCTTTTGGCGCACTTTCTTCAATTCGCTTCATGATCTTGGGTATATACATCGTGTTATAACGCAAACGGCTGATGGCATTAGGCTGGTCGGGATCGCCGTTCCAGCAATGTTCCGCCCGATCACCGTATAGAACTTCACCTTCATAATATGGGTCATTGGTACTCTCCAGAAAATCTTCCATCAAGTAGACCGCATTGTTCAGATAATAATTATCCATATCGCCACAGTAAATATGGATTTTACCTTTGAGGTTTTCCCCGAGCTTTTCCCAATCCCTTTCCAGAATATGGCGGAGGTCGTAATTCTCTTTCCAATACTCGGCAACCTTATGATCGATATCACCGGTCATCTTGTCCCAAATACGAACAGGATAGCCATCGTCGCCTTGTGGAGAATAGGTCGCTTCCCAAATATCCCATTGTTGACCAGAGCGGCTTTTATCGCCCAAGACCAGTTCTAAATGGTTACCTTGTCGTAAAGTAGATTGAATCTGACCCAAATAATCACGGTGGCTGGGGACTTCCAGTTTCTTGTGGTCACTATCATAGTAATATGCATTTTGTTCTTTATAAATATCAGTAAGACAATATGCCCTAAAATCGATCGGGTCGGGGCAGGCAGCAAAACAACCGTTGTATTCTTCGGGATATTTTACCTGAACCGCCAAGGCTTCCCAACCACCTGTGGAGCCGCCGTACAAAAAGCGTGACCAGCCTTCGCCCATACCACGAAACTGTTTTTCAATTTCTGGGATAAGCTCATAGGTAATCGCATCACCATATGGCCCTTGACTTGCGGAATTGACCGCATACGAATCATCGTAGTATGGTGTTGGATGTTGAATTTCAACAATAAGAAACCTAGGAAAATCAGGTTCGTTCCAACGCTTGTAAAAATCGTAAGCTTCTTGTTCTTGAATGATATTGTAGCCTTCCAAATCGAATCGCGCAGAATATTCAGATTTTAGGTCGGGATCTGGCGGAGCGGTTCGAAATCCTCCAAAATCATTTGGAAAGTGACCATGAAAAATCATAAGCGGATACTTTGCTTCGGGGTGGTCGTTAAATCCTTTGGGCAATAACACATGTGCGCCTAAGTACATATCCCTTCCCCAAAACCTGGATAGCTTTTCTGATTTTACCTTAATATGCTTGATCCACTCGGTATCCTTGGCTTCTTCGATAGTGGGAATTACTTGATTCATTACAACTGCTACATTTTCAATCCCATTCTCGGTAACGGTAATCTTAAAAGGTTTACTATATATGTTTCCAGGAGATTTGTTCCATTGTTGTCCTTCTCCATTATCCATTGGCAGTTTTACTGTTTGCCCAGTAGAGAGGTTGAACGTTTCGTAAACATGTAGCAAGGCCTGCACATTATATTGCCCTGGAGGCACATCAGACAAACTGGAATAGGGATAGCCGAAAATAGCTTTATCAAAAGTCTTGGATTCGTCGGGAGCCATAGCCTCTACGTTCATTCCGAAAATCAGTTGAGTTTTTAATCCGTCGTTAATTTGAAAACGGGGTTCTTTTTCATCGTTTGTGGAAAGCATTAATAGTAGCCTTCCGTCTTTTTTTTCATCGCTGACAGCATCTGAAAAAGATACTTTTATTTCAAACTTTGAAGAATTTTGGGCTGTGACCATCATACTAAAAAATAAAAAAACTATAGTGACAGGCAGTTGATTCATGAGCGTATTATTTTACGAAAAGGTAGGGATTTCCATTCAATTGCCCAACCGAACTTTTCGGTAAGAATTTAAAAAGTTACTGTGGATTATTAGCCTTAATCGACGCCAATGCCAAGAAAAGCAAAAACACCAACCCTAGATACCCCACGAGATGGTACGAGCCAAAAGTGGAAAAACACAGACTAAAAATAGGTGGCGCGAGTGCACTCGCCAATATTAGAAAAGACATGATTTTTCCGGTAATCGCACCCAAATTGGTACGACCATAGAACCGGGGCCATACAATGGCATTGAGCACGGCAAAAAAACCGCCCAGAATTCCGAAACCACCGATCAGAAAGGGAACACCGATTGGAGTCGCCAGAAATAAAAATCCAACGGAAGCCATGATACCGCCTAAAATCATGAGATATAGATACAACTTCAATTGCAGGTAGTCGCTTAAAAAATTGAAGATGGTGGAAATCGTTACCGCAACCACAGATGCGGGCAAGAAAATGGAAATGGCATCGTCTTTCGGAAAACCTTCACTCTCAAAAACCGATACGACATGAAAAGTCAGGCCTGTTATAAAAAAGCTATTGAACGAGAGTATAAGACCGTACATCCAGAATGCTCTAGTACGCTGGGCTTCCTTTGCCGTGTATTGTTTCGCCACGGGCACCCATGTATTCTTATCTTCTGTACTGATTATTTTTCCATCGGGCAGCAACCCATGTTCTTCTGGCTTGTTCTTGAAAAACTGAAGGATAAAGAAGCTAAATACTAAAAGGCCCACAGCCAAAAATTGCCATGCAATTTCCCAATTATAGTTTTCAATCAAGGCGTTCACCCATAATGGTGAGGATGAAAAGCCGAACGATATGGCCACGCTACTTACAGCGTTTACTTTACCTCGGTTTTTGTCGAACCATATCATAATCATGTTCCGGGAGGCCATAGTAAGCACACCTTGACCCGAAAACCGCAGGATAAAGAAAAGCACCGTCATGAGAACGAAGGGAATCAGCCACATGTCAAGATTCAATACGTCTTTCAAGGTTTCGCTCATTTGTACTGACCAAGAGCACAAAAACAGGGCAAATGCCAAGGTTAGGGCTGCACAAAAAGCGACATAGCGTGCGCCGTATCTATCGAACCATAATCCCGCGCGGCCAATGACCAACGAACTACAGATGGTACCTATCATGTAGGCATTACTGAATTGGTTTCGCGAAAGGCCAAGGGCATCTTTTACAGGATCTGTAAAAACGGAAACTCCGATTGTTTGTCCAGGGATACTGCAATAAATACCAATGGTACCCATCAGCAATATCACATAACCATAAAAGACAGGGCTTTTGGCCGGGTCAACAAAAGAAAATCGGTTGGTTGTGGACATCTAATACTAAAAGCCGCAAAAGTAAAGGTTTATGGGAGAAAGGTCACTTTAAAAGTTGGTTTTACAATTATTCTTATGGGGAAAAATCGAATACTTTTGAATGTGACAAAAAGATGAAAAGAGGAGGGAGCAATGATAGCTGCTTTGAAAGGAAATTTTTTTAGTATTGGTCGGCATTTTTAAAGTTCCTGAAAGTTCATTTGTCATTCTTCCCCTCCCGACCGGCGGGCTCGCTCATTTTGTCCTTTTTCCATGACTGGAACCTTTTTTTGAGACGACAATGTTTGTAAAATTACCCAGAATATTCTTTGCGGCAACTGAAAGTTAAGATTTAGAATTGAATACGGAAACTAACTTTTTGCCGTTAGTACTATTTCAAATCTATTTTAAACAGCCTACTATGAAGAAGTTATTATCCGTAGTATTCGTTCTTACCGTTATTATTGCGATGAGCAGCTGCACCGTTGACGACAGTAACGATATTGAAGTTATAAAACCGGGCGACACCGTGATTATGGGCAGGGATTTTAAGAAACTAACTTTTTAGCTACGATTGCGGTGCCGTTCCCTAGCCAAAAGAGTATTCTTCAATAGCATTGCTATGGTCATAGGGCCTACTCCACCTGGTACGGGAGTTATATAGGAAGCTTTTTTACTGACGTTCTCAAAGTCGACATCACCCGTAATATAATACCCCTTTTCTATGGTTTCATCGGTAACTCTAGTGATACCCACATCGATGATTACCGCACCTTCTTTGACCATATCCGCCTTTAAAAAGTGGGGCACACCCAAGGCCGATACCACGATGTCCGCTTGTAAGGTAAGTGCAGCAATATCTTTTGTACGGCTATGGGTCAAAGTTACGGTGCAGTTGGCCGCTTTTCCCTTTTGGCTCATTAAAATACTCATAGGTCTACCGACGATATGACTGCGGCCGATTACGACGGCATGTTTGCCTTCGGTATCTACATCGTACCTTTTCAAAAGTTCCATAATTCCGGATGGCGTGGCTGAAATAAACGATTCCATATCCAAGGCCATTTTACCAAAATTGACGGGATGGAAGCCATCTACGTCTTTGTCCGGATCCACTGCCATCAGCACTTTTTGCTCGTCGATATGTTTTGGTAAGGGAAGCTGAACGATATAACCATCAATATCATTGTCAGCATTTAGGTCATGTACCTGTTGTAGTAAAGCTTCTTGCGTAGTTTCTTCGGGCAAATGAATCAAAGTGGACTCAAACCCTATTCGCTTGCACGACCGGACTTTGCTACCCACATATGTCAAACTAGCACCATCATTTCCGACAAGTACAGCGGCAAGATGTGGCACTTTTTCGCCCCTTTCTTTCATCGCTGTTACTTCGACCGCGATTTCTTCTTTTATCTGGTTTGATATTTTTTTGCCATCGAGAATTTTCATCCATTCATAAATTTAAGGTTCAAGGTGGTTACTTTTTATATTTTGAGCCTTTTTACTCTGACTTAGACAGATAGTTCATAAACGAACTTATCTTTTTACTTTCTAAAAGAACTTTGTCAATTTCTATATCAAAAGTCGCCTGATCAATATGATTTCTATCCAAAGTTCTGTATAACTGAGACCTTAACTCTCCCTCCGCATGAAGCTTTTGCAATACTTAAAAATTGTATAAATTCTCGATTACCATTTCTTTCGAATCCCTCGGCTATATTATCCATTACAGAACCGGAGCATTTATCCATTTGATCTCTCAAAGCATAATTCTTGCCTAAACTGGTTGTATCAATGAAATTGTAGATGTCCTTACAGATTTCCCGGGCTAATTGCCAAATTTCTAAATCTTCGAACCTTTCAATTTTTGCCATGTTAATTCACATTTTAGCGAGAATGTTCCCTTGAACCTTGAATCAAATTATTTCATCCCCTTCATTCCACCCATCATCTGCATCATCTTCTTACCACCGCCACCTTGCATCATCTTCATCATTTTACTCATTTGGTCGAACTGTTTTAGAAGCTGATTGACTTCTTGTACTTCGCGTCCGCTTCCTTTGGCGATTCGTTTTTTACGGCTCACGTTTAATTTCGAGGGATTCGACCGTTCATCGGGCGTCATGGAATGAATCATAGCTTCAATATGCTTAAAGGCATCGTCATCGATATCAATTCCCTTTAGGGCTTTTCCCATACCGGGAATCATACCCATAAGGTCTTTCATATTCCCCATTTTTTTGATCTGTTGTATCTGGGAAAGGAAATCGTCAAAACCAAACTTGTTCTTGGCAATCTTTTTTTGAATTTTTCGGGCCTCCTCTTCATCAAACTGATCTTGTGCCCGCTCAACCAACGAAATTACATCGCCCATACCGAGAATACGATCCGCCATTCGCGAAGGGTGGAATACATCGATAGCTTCCATCTTCTCACCAGTACCGATGAATTTAATCGGTTTGTCAACAACGGATTTAATAGAAATGGCAGCCCCACCACGGGTATCACCATCTAGCTTTGTCAAAATGACGCCGTCGAAATTCAAGATATCGTTAAAGGCCTTTGCCGTATTTACCGCATCTTGACCGGTCATGGAATCTACCACGAACAAGGTTTCTTGTGGCTGAATCGCTTTATGGATGTTGGATATTTCATCCATCATTTTTTCATCTACCGCCAAGCGACCTGCGGTATCGATGATAACAACGTTGTAGCCCTCAGATTTCGCTTTGGCGATACCCGCTTGTGCGATGGCCACTGGATCATTATTATCTCGGTCGGAATATACTTCCACTTCGATTTGCTCCCCAACTATGTGCAATTGATCGATTGCAGCCGGGCGATAGACATCACAAGCAACTAATAAGGGTTTTTTAGATTTTTTGGTCTTTAAAAAATTGGCGATGGCATCCTTTGCTAGAAGTTGGGCCCCAAGTAAGGTTAGGGCCACGAGTACCAGTAATACCAAAATGATACGGGAAATAATTTTTATGGTTCGCTTCTTATGCATTGTTCAAG